>ERZ773043.1760-NODE-1760-length-11928-cov-8.739746_pt1 | contig 11928 bp, 10 predicted proteins | sample MGYA00580636_ERZ773043 | MGnify/ENA primary metagenome ERZ773043 (study PRJEB29015, sample SAMEA2737992) | human oral metagenome | biome: human oral; feature: human-associated habitat; material: dental | place: China | collected 2065 ... | reverse complement strand
GGGAAGGAATCATGAGCAGGAATCTGGTGGTGGTCGGCACCCAGTGGGGTGACGAGGGCAAGGGCAAGGTCGTGGACCTGCTCACCGATGAGGTCAAGGGCGTCGTCCGCTTCCAGGGGGGACACAACGCCGGCCATACCCTGGTCATCGAAGGGCGCAAGCAGGTGCTGCGCCTGATTCCCTCCGGCATCCTGCGCGCCGATGTCACCTGCTACATCGGCAACGGCGTGGTGCTCTCGCCGCAGGCCCTGCTGTCCGAAATCGCCGAGCTGGAGGCGGCCGGCGTGGATGTACGCAGCCGCCTGCGCATCAGCTATGCCTGCTCGCTCATCCTGCCCTGGCACATCGCCCTGGACAAGGCCCGCGAAGAGAAACGCGGCGACGCGAAGATCGGCACCACCGGCCGCGGCATCGGGCCCGCCTACGAGGACAAGGTGGCCCGCCGCAGCCTGCGCTTGGGTGACCTCTATGTGCCCGGCCAGGCCGAGGAGCGCCTGCGCGAGGCGGCCGACCTGCACAACTTCGTGCTCGAACACTATTTCCAGGCGCCGCGCATCGAGGTGCGGCAGGTGCTGGACGAGCTGCAGCAGCAGGCCGAACAGATCCGCCCGATGGTCCACGACGTGGCCGGCAACCTGGCCGATGCGCTGGCCCGGGGCGAATCGCTGATGTTCGAGGGGGCCCAGGGCGCCATGCTCGACATCGATCACGGCACCTATCCATACGTCACCAGCAGCAACTGCGTCTCCGGCGCCGCCGCAGCGGGTGCCGGTGTCGGTCCGGGCCACCTCGATTTCGTGCTGGGCATTGCCAAGGCCTACACCACCCGTGTGGGCAGCGGTCCGTTCCCCACCGAGCTGCTGGACGAAACGGGTGCCGGCCTGGCCCAGCGCGGCCACGAGTTTGGTTCCGTCACCGGCCGGCCGCGCCGCTGCGGCTGGTACGATGCCGTGGCCATGCGCCGCTCCATCGAACTCAATGGCGTCTCGGCCCTGTGCCTGACCAAGCTCGACGTGCTGGACGGCATGGATACCGTGCGCATCTGCACCCACTACGACATGACCGGCGCCGATGGCAAGGTCACCCGCATCGGGCGCCTGCCCACCGGTGCGGCTGCCGTGGCCCGCTGCCAGCCCGTGTACGAGGACATGCCGGGCTGGACCGAAACCACCCGGGGCGTGCGTCGCTGGGAAGACCTGCCGGCCAACGCGCAGCGCTATGTCGAACGTCTGGCCGAGGTGTCCGGTGCCCCCATCGACATCATCTCCACCGGTCCCGACCGCGAAGAAACCATCGTGCTGAAGCATCCCTGCAGAAAGGCGAACTGAACCATGCAGCATCTCTATGTAGACTGGCCCCAGTACCACCGGCTGATCGAGCGTCTGGCCCTGGACATCCACCGTTCCGGCTGGCAGTTCGATGCAGTCATCGCCCTGGCCCGGGGGGGCCTGCGGGTGGGGGATCTGCTGTCGCGCATCTTCGACCGGCCGCTGGGCGTGCTGACCACCAGCTCCTACCGCCATACCGGCAACGTCGTCTCGCAGGGCGAGCTGAAGATCGGCTCCACCATCAGCGCGGCCGAAGATGTCACCCACGGCCGCGTGCTGATCGCCGATGATCTCGTCGACACCGGCGTCACGCTGCAGAAGCTGCTGCCCACGCTGCAGGCGCGCCATCCCGGCATCACCGAGATGCGCACCGCCGTGCTCTGGAAAAAGGCCGTGTCGGTCTATCAGCCCGACTACTGCGTCGAGCACCTCACCGACAATCCCTGGATCCACCAGCCCTTCGAACTCTACGAGGGCTGCGACATTGCCGCACTCGAACACGGCTCGCCCACCGAGGCGGCCTACGCCGTGGCCGAGCGGCAGTAATACATTCAGCCCAGAATCAGCTCGCCAAACAGCCGGGCGGTGATCACCACCAGCCCCACGCCGCAGATCGCGGCCCCCACGAAGATCAGCGCCCACAGCAGGCGCTGCGCCGGTGTCCGCGACGCAGCCTCGTCCGTGCCGTGGTGGCCGGCGTGTTCCGTCCCGACCGGTGAGCCGGTGGCCGTCGAGGCGGTGGCTGTCTGGGGTGTTCTGGGGTGAGCGGTGCCCGTCTCCGTCATCGTGCCGTCCTGCAGCGAAAAATTTCCCGAACCCGTAGAATAGCCCGGTTGGTGCTCGCAGGGAAATTCTCTCCCTGCAGTTCAACGGGAAGCAGGAGGGCGCCCGCCGCCAGAGTCCATGCTGCACGTTCCGTGCAGCCTCACCTTTGGCCGGCAGGTTCGCTGTCCGGACACCCGCCGTCTGCCGGCATGCCGCCATCGGGCTGCGTGCTGCGCGGGGCTGCCGGGTGCACCGGTCGGCACGCCTGACCTGCGCTGCCCCCGCAACGGTCGTGCGGTCGGGCAGGGCCACAGGCCCTGTCCACCGGAGCCCGAACAGCCACTGGCGCCGTCGCTGCAGCCCCCGTCTGCCCATCTTTGGGCCGCGTACTGCCTTCAGGGCAGGCCGCCCGGACGGGTGAAACCCCCGATATTCCGGTTCGTCCGGGAGCACGGTGGGGTGGGCGCTGCATCGTACAGCCGGGAAGGCGGTCTCCGGTTGTGCCGTCAGCCCGGATACCGGCCAACACACCTCTTCAGCATGTACCCGGCGGGGAAGCCGGGCGCAGGCTTTCGTCAATCGCCTCACCGCCGCTGTCCTCATTCCGGATGTCGTCTTCCGCTCCTCCTGCAGGCCGTGTGCCTGCTGCGTCGCGGTCGTCCGGGCCGTCCGGTCCGGCTTCCCGTCATGCGCCTGCACTGTTGATCACCGCGCCCGCCTCCGGCCACGGCAAGACCACCGTGGTGGCTGCGCTGGCCCGTCGCCTGACTCGCGATGGGCTGACCGTGCGGGTCTTCAAGACGGGCCCGGATTTTCTGGATCCGGCCTGGCACACGCTGGCCAGCGGCCATACCGTCCACAATCTGGACCTGTGGATGACCGGCGAGCACGACATCCGCCGGCGCCTGTACGAGGCCGCGCTGGATGCCGACCTGATCATCGTCGAGGGCGTGATGGGCCTGTACGATGGCGAGCCCTCTGCGGCCGAGCTGGCCCGTGCCTTCGACCTGCCGGTGCTGGCCGTCATCGATGCCTCGTCGATGACCGGCACCTTCGGTGCGCTGGCACATGGCCTGCGCACCTGGATGCCCGGCCTGCGCTGGGCCGGTGCCATCGCCAATCGGGTGGCCAGCCCGCGCCATGCGCACCTGATTGCCAGTGCTAGCCAGCGTCCGGGCATGGAACAGTCTGCCGACCGCTATCTGGGCCATATCCGCCGCGATGCTGCCTTTGGCCTGCCGGCCCGCCATCTGGGCCTGATCGCCGCCAGCGAGCTGCCCGATGCCCTGGCCCGCCTCGATGCAGCGGCGGATGCACTGGACGAGACCGTGCTCGGACAACTGAACCGCGACAGTCTCCAGACATGGCGTACTCGGTTTACCGCGCCCCCGGTCGTATCAGACCTGCACGCCAATCCCGCCCGGCCGCTGGCGGGCCGGACCATCGCCGTGGCGCGCGACAGTGCCTTCGCCTTCATCTATCCGGCCAATCTCGACACGCTCACGGCGCTGGGCGCCACGCTGTGCTTTTTCTCGCCACTGGCCGACGAGCCGCTGCCGCCCTGCGATGCCGTCTGGCTGCCGGGAGGGTATCCCGAGCTGTACGCCGAGACGCTGTCGGCCTGCCGTCGTCTGCCGGCCACCCTGCGCGCCCATGTCGAGGCCGACCGCCCGGTCTGGGCCGAATGTGGCGGCATGCTGCCTCTCTTCGAACGGATGACGCACGACGGCCGTGGCTGGCCGATGTGGGGCATCCTGCCCGGCCACATCGACTTCCAGAAGCGCCTGGGGGGGCTGGGCATGCAGCAGCTCGACGACTGGCCGCCCGTCCGTGCACCGCAAGCGCCGCCGCTGCGCGGACACACCTTCCATTATTCGCTGTGCACCACACCGTTGCCCGAGGTGGCCCGCACGCACCGGCCCGGCCAGCCGGTCAGTCCCGATCAGGGCGAGGCCGTCTACGTGTACCGCCAGCTGCATGCCAGCTACTTCCACGCCTGGTTTGCCGGCTCTCCCGCCCGTACGGCCGCGCTGTTCCTGCCGGCCGGGGAGGGTGCATGAACGAACTCATCCTCGGCGGCCAGCGCAGCGGCAAGTCCCGACGCGCCGAGCAGCTGGCCATACAGTGGCTTGCGGAACCTGCCAAGCCGGTGTCTGACCTGCGTGCTGGAGGTGCCCTGCTGACGCCAGACCCGAATGCCAGATGTGCGGCTGCCGAAGTGCCTCCGGTTTCGGGCTCATCCGGTACCGAAACGCAGGGGAGCAAGGTGGCCGAACCCCACCGCGAAGCCCTGTTCGTCGCCACTGCCCAGGCGCACGACGACGACATGCGCGCCCGCATCGCCCGTCACCGGGCCGACCGCCAGCGGCAACTCCCCGCCATGCAGACGGTGGAAGAAACGCACGACCTGACCGGTGTCATCCGCCGTCACAGCCAGCCGCATCGTCTGCTGGTCATCGACTGCCTGACGCTCTGGCTGGCCAACCATTACGACCGGATCGACGGCTTCACCGACAGCGCCGCCGTCTCCGGTCTGCTGCAGGCCATCGAACAGGCACCCGGCCCGCTGGTCTTCGTCAGCAACGAAATCGGCCTGGGCGTCATCCCCATGGGCCGCGAGGTCCGCGCCTATGTCGATGCGCTGGGCTGGCTGAACCAGCAGGTCGCGGCCCGCTGCCAGCGCGTCTGCCTGATGACGGCTGGCCTGCCGCTGCTGCTCAAGGGTAACGCCCCACTTCCCAATTCACATGACTGAACGTTCATCATCCGACACACCCAGGTCCGTTTTGGGTGAACCCGACAACCTGTCCGCTGCGGACCGCATGGCGGACGCCGGCACCGTCTGGTTCGTCGGGGCCGGGCCAGGTGACCCCGAACTGCTCACCGTCAAGGGGCGCGACCTGATTGCCCGGGCCGGTGCCATCCTGTTTGCCGGTTCGCTGGTCAGTGAGGCCGCCACCCGCTGGGCGCCGGGGGGGTGCGACATTGCCGACAGCAAGGGCATGACGCATGAAGAGATCTGCACCTGGCTCATCGACCGCGCCCGGCGCCACCAGACCGTCATCCGCCTGCAGACCGGCGACCCGTCGCTTTATGGCGCGCTGATCGAAATGGTGCAGCCACTGGATGCCGCCGGCATTCCGGTCCGCGTGGTGCCGGGTGTCAGCTCCGCCTTTGCAGCGGCTGCGGCTGGTGTCGAGAGCCTGACGCTGCCCGAGGTCAGCCAGACCGTCATCCTCACCCGCGTGGCCGGCCGCACGCCGATGCCCGAAGGGGAAGATCTGGTGTCGCTGGCACGGCACCACTGCACGCTGTGCATTTTCCTGTCCATCACGCTGCTGTCCACCATCCAGCGCGATCTGCGCGAGGCCGGATGGCCGGAGGATTCACCCATACTGGTCGTGCACAAGGCCAGCTGGCCCGGTGAGGAAAAAATCGTCCGCGCCACACTGGCCACCGTCCGGGATGCCTGCCGGGCAGCAAAGATCGTCACCCAGAGCATGATCATCGCCAGCCCCACGGTGGGGGCCCGCCAGTGGGAGACCCTCGTGCGCTCCAGGCTGTATGACGCCAGCTTCACCCATCGCTTCCGCCGCGCTGTCAAACCCGGCGCGTCCTGACCGCCACGTTTTTCCGCCACGAACGATTTCCACCACGATGATGAGCACTTCCGACGACACCATCCTGCTGGTCGGCCACGGTTCCCGTGAAGCCTCCGGCAACGCCGAGATCCTGCAGTTTGCCGAGCAGTGGCGCGCCCTGCATCCCGACCGGCGCATCGAGGTCGGCTTCATCGAGTTTGCCGACCCGCTGCTCCACCCGGCCATCGACCGCGCGGCCCGCACCAGCCGCCGCGTACTGGTGCTGCCGCTGATCCTCAACGCCGCCGGCCATGTCCGCCACGACATCCCGGAAGCCATCCAGTGGGCGCAGAAGCGCCATCCGCAGGTGGAATTCCACTATGCCCCGCATCTGGGCGTGTCCGATCCGCTGCTGCGCATCCTCAAGCGCCTGCTGCGTCAGGCCATGCTCACGCTGGATGTGCCCGATCCGCACACCACCGGCCTCGTGCTGCTCGGCCGGGGCTCCAGCGACCGGCTGGCCAATGGTGACGTGGCGAAGATGGCCCGCTGGCTGTGGGAGGTCAGCGACCACGCACGGGTCGATCTGGCCTTCACCGGCGTGACCTTCCCGCGGCTGGAGGAAGTGGTGCGGGATCAGGTCCGCCTGGGCATGATGCAGGTCATCGTGCTGCCGTACTACCTGTTCACCGGCACGCTGATCCAGCGCATCGGCCGCCAGATGCAGAACCTGGCCCGCCAGTACCCGCAGGTGCGCTTTGCCCATACCCGCTACTTCGGCTTCGAGCCCGAGATCATGCAGATGCTCGACGAACGCGTGGCCGCCCTGCGTGCCGGGCAGGGCGCCGTCGATCTGGACGCCCTGATGCAGCCCGACCCGTTCCGCCGCGACGAGGGGCATCACCACCACCATCATCATCATGGTGAGGACGGGCATCATCACCATGAGGGGCATGGGCACCATCATCATGCCGGGGACGGATGTCACCACCGGGGCGGGGAAGGGCCTCATCATGACGGAGGGCACACCCATCATCACGGAGACGGGCCATTGCATCATCACACCCAGCACGCAGGGCACGGGCATGCCCATGATGGACACGGTCACCAGCACGCCCATGAGCACGCGCATCACCATGACCACGGCGATGGACATGCCCATGGTCACCGTCACGACGAATCTGCGTCCGGTCACGGGCACGACGAAGCGGCTTCCACGCCGGATGTCCCCCACGGTCACTGACCGCAGCCCCCCGTTTCTGCGCCCCGCGCCGATGTGCGCGACAATCGCCGCTTCACGAACCCACCCCCTCTCCACAGCATGAGCACCGTCAACACCGTTACCGAACAGCTCACCCGTGCCGGCCAGGCCATCGAGCACGGCAGCTTCGCCATCATCGACGAGGAAGCCGGTCCGCACGCCTACACCGACGAACAGTGGCCGATCGTGCGGCGCATGATCCACGCCAATGCCGACTTCGATTTCAACGGCCTGACCCGTTTCCACCCGGATGCCGTGCGCGCCGGCATCGATCTGCTGCTCGGTGCGAAGGCGCGGGGCGGCGCCCACATCGTGGCCGACGTGGAGATGATCTGCGTGGGTCTGTCGGCGCCGAGGCTGAAACACTTCGGCGTGCAGACCCACCAGTTCATCAGCGACGATGACGTGATCGAACGGGCAAAGGCCGAAGACACCACCCGCGCCGTGCAGGCCATGCGCAAGGCGCAGCGACTGGGGCTGATCGACGGCCAGATCATCGCCATTGGCAATGCCCCCACCGCGCTGATCGAACTGGTGCGCATGGTTCGCGAAGAGAATGCCCGTCCGGCCCTCGTCATCGGCATGCCGGTGGGCTTCGTGTCGGCGGCCGAGAGCAAGGCCCTGCTCGATGACGTGACCGAAGTGCCCTGGATCGCCATCGAGGGCCGCAAGGGCGGCTCCACGCTGGTGGTGGCGGCCCTGCACGCGCTGCTGGCGCTGGCCGAGGCCGAGCAGAAAAAGGCCGCGGCGCAGGCATGACGGACGCGGGGCAGGGCTACATCGCCAACCCGGTGCAGGCATGTGCCGATATCCCGGCGGCACCGCCCGCGGGGGAAGGGCCATCGAAGGCAGCACCTGCAGAATCCGGTGCCGAACGTGCAGCCCGGGTTCGGGCCAGCAAGCCGGCGCGTGGCACCCGTACCGGCTTTTCCACCGGGGCCTGCTCGGCCACGGCCGCCCGCGCCTGTGCCATCGGCCTCGTCACCGGGCAGGTACCCGACACCGTGGAAAGCCTGCTGGCCAATGGCCGCCGCTACACCTTCACCATTCATGATGGCCGGGTCGAAGGCGAGGGCCTGGCCCGCACCGCCCACGGCTATGTGCAGAAATTTGCCGGCGACGACCCGGACTGTACCGATGGCGCCCACCTGACGGTGGACCTGCGCATCCTGCCCGGACAGGCGGGGGAGGTGCGCTATCGTGCCGGCCCCGGCGTGGGCACCGTCACGCTGCCCGGCCTGGGACTGGAGGTGGGCGGCCCGGCCATCAACCCGGTGCCCCGTCGCAACATTGCCGAGAACCTGCACGAAGTGGCCGGCAGCCTGCTGGCCGAGCATGGGCTGGAAGTCACCATCAGCGTGCCCGATGGCGAAAAAATGGCGCGCAAGACCACCAACGCGCGGCTGGGCATTCTGGGCGGCATCAGCATCCTGGGCACATCCGGCATCGTCAAGCCCTTTTCCACCTCCGCCTGGCGCGCCAGCGTCGTGCAGGGCGTGCAGGTCGCGGCCACGCTGGGGCACAGCCTGGCCGTTCTCACCACCGGCGGGCGCACCGAAACATTCGCCATGCGCATCTTGCAAGCCGAGCGCCCCGGCCTGCCCGCCGCCTGCTTCATCCAGATGGGCGACTTTCTGCGCTACGCGCTGGATGAATGCGTGGCCCAAGGCATCCGGCAAGTTGTGCTGGCCGTCATGGTGGGCAAGCTCACCAAGATCGCGCAAGGCGAAACCATCACCCATGCCAACCGCAACATCGTGGACACCGCATTGGTCGCCCGCGTCGCCCGGCAGATTGGCGCCAGCCCGGCCGATTGCGAGGCCATCGCCGCCGCCAAGACTGCCCGCTTCGGCGCTGATCTGCTCACTGAACGCGGCCTGGGCGCCGCCTTCCACATGGCGCTGGCGCAAGAAGCCATCCGCACCCTCACCGCCCCCGCACGCTATGGCCGCGCCTTCCAATTGCGGGTGCTGGTCTCTGACCCTGAAGGCCGCCTGGTGGCCGACGCGCTCTCCGCCCCCGCCGACGACCGCCCCCTGCCCGCCACGGCAGGCCGCACCGGCATCGGCCATACCCACAGCGCAGATTTCGACACGGAGTAGGAAGCGCAAGCGCGACCCGCCCAAGCCTTCCCCTGCGGAAGAACTGTTTCCAGCCCCAGCTTCAAACATCAGAACCAAGACCAGCCGCAAGGCGGGCAGACCGCCGCTCAAAACACGTTCGCAGTTTGAGAAAGGGCAAATGCAGCTGGCTTCCACCGCGTCAAACGCATCAGAAACAGGAGCAAATTCAAGTAGCAGAAATGCCGCCTTCCCCAATCTGCACTAGGACATACCACTATAGATAAAGGAGCAAGAAATCTGCTTCCCTCATTTTTCTTCTCCAGTGAGCGGGCAGCGGTCCGGCTTTCCTTGGCTGATTTGCAATGACAGCCTGAAGACCATTTCAGGAAAACACGAAGGCGGCAGGTATTTGGCCTGCCGCCTTTTTCATGCCGGGCGCATGGGAACGCGTATGCCCGAATGCAAACGGCGCTTTGCAGCGCCGTTTTTGCCGGATGCGGCCAGGCCGCGAGAGGACAAAATGACTATTTCATAACCGCCGCAATAGCCTGGCAAACATGGTCAATATTGCGGCTGTTGAGCGCGGCCACGCACAGGCGGCCCGAATCGGTGCCGTAAACGCCGAATTCGCTGCGCAGGCGCTGCATTTGCTCTTTTGACAGGCCGGAATAGCTGAACATGCCAACTTGATTGACGATGAAGCTCATGTCTTGCGTGACGCCCGCAGCTTTCAGGCCATCGGCCAGCGCCTGGCGCATGGCCTTGATGCGCGTGCGCATTTCGCCCAGCTCTTTTTCCCACAAGGCGCGCCATTCAGGGGTGTTCAGCACGGCGGAAACCACGGCGGCGCCATGCGTGGGCGGGTTGCTGTAGTTGGTGCGGATGGTGAGCTTGAGCTGGCTGAGCACGCGGGCGGCTTCATCCTTGCTCTCGCACACCACGGAGAGGGCGCCCACGCGCTCGCCATAGAGACTGAAGCTCTTGCTGAAAGAAGTGGAGACGAAAAAGCTCAGGCCAGCGGCCGCAAATTTGCCGATGACGGCGCCGTCTTCCGCCAAGCCCTGACCAAAGCCCTGGTAGGCCATATCGAGAAAGGCGGTGAGGCCCTTGGCCTTGACGGCGGCGATGACCTGATCCCACTGCGCGGCGCTGAGGTCATAGCCCGTGGGGTTGTGGCAGCAGGCGTGCAGCACAACGATGTCGCCTGCGGCGGCGGCGTTCAGGTCGGCCAGCATGCCCTCAAAGTCCACGCCGCGCCGGGCGGCGTCGTAATAACGGTAGGCGGCAACTTCAAAGCCAGCGCGGGAAAAGAGGGCCTTGTGGTTGTCCCAGCTGGGGTTGGATACCAGCACCTTGGCCGAAGGCGTGAGCTGCCTGAGAAAGTCCGCCCCGATTTTCAGCGCGCCGGTGCCGCCCAGCGTTTGCACGGTGGCCACGCGGCCATCCTGCACGGCGGGAGCCTGCGCGCCGAAAACAAGCGCCTTGACGGCGCTGTCATAGGCCGCCAGGCCGTCAATGGGCAGATAGCCGCGCGGGGCCTGCTTGCTCATCAGCGCCTGCTCGGCTGCCTGCACGCATTGCAGCAGGGGCAGCTTGCCGTTGTCGTCAAAGTAAACGCCAACACCCAAGTTGGCCTTGGCGGGGTGGGTGTCAGCGGCGAATTGCTCGTTCAGACCCAGGATGGGGTCGCGCGGAGCCAGTTGGACAGCGGAAAACAGGGACATGCGGATGCTTCCAGAGGAGTGAGAGATGCGCTGATTGTAAGAACCGGTTCACAGTCCGCCCCGCGCACCGGTTTCGCGCCGGGGCCTGACGCAGCAGCCAGGATACAGCAAAAAAAGGAGCGAATTCAAGGGGTAAGAATGTACGTTCCACGCAATCTGCACTAGGACATATTGCTATGGATAAAAGAGCGTTATAAACCCGCCTTTTTACCTCTCCTGGAGGGGCCGCGAACGGGTTTTGAAAAAAGCGGACATGAAAAAAACCGGCTGGCGCATGGCGCGCAGCCGGTTTCCGGGGGGCCTGCCGCGTTACTCGCTGGCGGGAGCTGATGTCGCAGCCGGTTGGGCAGGCTGCTCGATGCGCTCGACCTTCGTGCGAATGCCGCCGCCCTTGGACGGGGTGACGGGCACGGAGCCTGCGGCGCGGCGTGCGCTCCTTTTGCCGCGCACGGCTGTACTGCGGCGAGCGGTTCTCTTTTTGCCTGCCTTGGCGCGCGGGGCGCTGGCTGAAGAGGATTTGTCCCAGGTGTCGATTTCCTTGCCACAGTCGGGGTCGGCCACGCCAAAGCTCATGGTGGCGCCAGCGCCGAACTTGCGCGGCACGGTGTCGTGCAAGGGCAGCGACATGTCCACGGGCGGGTTGGGCGATTCGGAAATGATCTGGCCCTTGGCGTTGCGCACGATATAGCAAGAAGCCTGGGCGGAGATGGAGGCCAAGGCGGCAGCGCCTGCGACGAGGGCGATGGCAAAGACTTTGGATTTTTTCATGCGGGTCTTTCGCGGCTGAACGGGTTGGAGTTACAAAGTTTACAAGAGCGGCATGTTTGCCGCGCCTGCGCTGGCTGTCAAGCGTGGCGGCGCAAAGCGGCCTGGCCCGAGGCGGGCTGATGTGGCGCATAACCCACGCCGGGCTGCCGGGGCTTGCCTGCGCGCCTGCGGTTTGACCGCTGGGCGTTCATGACCAGCATGGCCTGGCTGCTCAGCCAATGCTTGAAGAGGGCATGAAAAAACCGGCGCGAGACCGGTTTTCTTTATGCAGGAAGATGGCTCTTATTCGTCGGCCATCTGGCGCTCGCGTTCAGCTTCAAAGGCTTCGCGCAAGGCGGCCTTCTCAGCGGCGGGCGGCGCGCCGTAGTACACGGGGCGGACCTTGGCGGGTTTGCCGTTCGCAAAGTTGGCATGCAGGCCATAGGCTTTGGTTTCGCC
>ERZ773043.1753-NODE-1753-length-11970-cov-12.520772_pt1 | contig 11970 bp, 21 predicted proteins | sample MGYA00580636_ERZ773043 | MGnify/ENA primary metagenome ERZ773043 (study PRJEB29015, sample SAMEA2737992) | human oral metagenome | biome: human oral; feature: human-associated habitat; material: dental | place: China | collected 2065 ... | reverse complement strand
GCTCAGGTCGCGGCCTGAGAGTCGAGGAAGTGATGGCCCTGTGCGACGTACTCGATTTGCCGTTCGCGGATTTCGTGTCCCGGGCAACCGCCGCCTGACCCAAACAGAAAAAGCCCTCGCTGCGGCAACAGCGAGGGCCTGACCCAAGAAAGGGACTAATCCATGTCCAACATTACCCCATTCGCCTTCGCAGGCGAAGAAGTTCGTTTCTACGCCGATGGCGACTCGATCGAGATCGTCGCCAGCGACCTGGCCAAGCAGCTTGGCTACCGAATGGCCTCCGACATGACCCGCCACCTCGACGAGGACGAAAAGGGTACGCGTCTCGTGCGTACCCCCGGAGGCGGGCAGGAGATCGCCACGGTGACCGAGGCCGGCATGTACCGCGCAATCGTCACTCGCCAGACCGGTCGCATGACTGACGAATCTCGCCGCACCGCCATCCGCGCATTCCAGCGCTGGGTGACACACGAGGTCCTCCCCGCGATCCGCCGCACCGGCATCTACGCCGTCGAACCGCAGCCGCAGCTGAGCGGCAAGGAACTCCTCGCCGCCGCGGTGCTGGAAGCCGCGGAGACGATCAAACAGCACGAGGCCACCATCGCGCAGCAGGCCGAGGACCTCGCCAAGGCCCTGCCGAAGGCCAACACGTGGGACGCGCTCTGCTCCGGACGCGGCGACCACTCCATCACCGACGCCGCCAAACTCCTCTCCAGCACAGGAATCGCCACCGGGCCACGCAAACTTCACAAGCAGCTTCAGGATCTGGGCTGGATCCACAAGAACCAGCGCGACAAGTGGGCGGCCAACCAGGACAAGCTCAACACCGGACTCCTGGCGGAGAAGGTCCGCCACTACATCGACGACGACGGCGTCTCCGTGCTCGCCACCCCACAGGTCAGGGTGACCCCGAAGGGGCTGGAGAAGCTGCACGAACTCCTCGCCCCCGCCGACCTTCAGGAGGCGCTGGCATGAACCCCCTCCAGATCCCCGCGACCGACCTCGGAGAGTGCGACCCCCGCCGACTCGAAATCGACAACGACGAGGCCGTGGAGCGCCTCCAGGAGGCCGTCGGCGAAGTGTCCGACGCCCTCATCCGCCACCGGGCCGTCGACCTGGAATGGCTGACGAACATCCTCGAATCCTGCCAGGTGCTGATGAGCGCGGCACAACGCCACGCCCTCCCCGAGGCGGGCCTCGTCGCAATGGCGAACGACCACCTCGGCGACACCATCACCCTCCTCGACAGGTGCATCGGCAACCTCCAGCGGGAGGTCACCCAGAAGTCCAACCAGGAATCCGCTCAGGAGGCATTGATATGAGCAGCAAAGAAATCGACGTCGCCGACCTGATCGGCGTCGCCACCCCCCGGTCCTGCCCCCAGTGCCTGCATCCCGTGGTCACCACCCTGCTGGACCAGGGCGGGGCGCCCAAGACGCTGGCCGTCTACTGCCGGCACTGCATGTGGGTGCAGGGCACCCATCTCCTGGTGCGCGAGTACATGGAGCACTGCGGGCATGACTTTGGCATCGTCTGCGCCGCATGCGGGCGGGAAACCTACCTCGACTGGATCGAGGCGGGCAAGAACGGCTGGAAGCAGATTGAACGGGCCTGGATCTGCTACGACCACGCTCTCCAGCTTCAGGCCATCGTCCTGGCTGGCCTGCTCGACGACACCGAGATAAAGATCGCCATCAAAGAAGGGCGACTGCCGTGAACGACAAGTCCCTGCTGACGAAGGAGCAGGTCGCCGAGCTGATCGGCATCACCCCCAGCCAGGTCCTGAAGCTCCGCCGGCTCCATCCTTCCCCGCTGCCCGGGATCAACGTCTCTGCCGGCACCCGCCCCTCGTGGCGGTGGCGCCCCTCGGTCGTTCAAACCTTCCTCCGGAATAGGAGCGCATCATGAGCATCAACAACATTCACATTGCGCACTGGCGAATCGCCCGCAATCCCGCCGGCAAGGAAATCGAGCTGCATCCGTGGCTGCCCGGCGGGGTCACGATGCTGAAAACCGCGACCATCCGCCATTGTGTGGGCTGCTGCGCCTGCGGGGAGGCCGTCGAGTGCGATCCGCCCTGCGACAATCCCCGCTGGTGCAGCTCGAAGCGCCCCTGCGAAGGCCTGCGCACCGCCCAGGAGTGGGCGCGCCAGCACGCCGACGGGACAGCAGTCGCGGTCGTGACGACCACAACCCCCGGGAGCCCCAAGAAGGCCCCGGCGCCGCGACGCCCTCGGTGGACCGCCGAGGAAGACGATTGGGTGCGCAACCATGCCGACCTCAGCCCCGCGGAAGTGGCCGAAGCCCTAGGGCGCACCGCGGCGGCAATCCATAATCGCCGCCGCCGTCTCGGGCTCACCCAACCCAGCACGCCCTGGGCCGAGCATGAGGACCAGCTGCTGCGCGGCTGCGCCACCATGCGCAGCGCCATGGCGATGCTCCCGGCGCGCAGCAAGAGCGCCATCAAGCATCGCGCCGCCTTCCTCGGGCTCTCCTTCCGAAGGGCGGTCGCGGCATGAGCGGCCCTACCGACTGGGCCATCACCGTGCCCGACCTGCTGGATGAAAGCGACCCACGGGACCGCATCGACTGCTGGGGGCACCGCTGGACCCGCACGGATCGCGGCTGGGTCCAGGATGATCGGCCCGACACCGCCTTCTCCACCCTCGCCCAAGGTGTCGCCCACCACCGCGTGACCCTTGTCAGCGTGCTACTGGATGAGCCGTGCGGGCTGCACGCGCCCATCGCGTACTGGTGCGTCGCCCGCGCCCCGTGGGGGGAGGTCCTGGACTTCCACCCCTGGGTGCCGGCCAGCGTCGAAGCCTTGAAAACCGCGACCATCCATCACGCCGCGGGCTGCTGCATCTGCGGCGCGACCGTCGAGGGCAACCACCGCTGCCCCGGCCCCGAGAAATGCAATCCGGAGCATCCCTGCAAGGGATGGCTGGATGCCCAGAAATGGGCGCGCTGGCACGTCGAATGGAAGTGGTGGGACGAATGACCGACCCCCTCGGATACGACCTGTTTGACCTAGCCGTCATCATCGCCGGCTCCGCGGTCACCGCAGCCCTCATCGCCGTCATCATCGGCGGCGCATTCCTCGGCTGGTGGTCATGATCACCGCCACCCACAACAACTACGCCCAACGAAAAGAGCCAATCATGACAACCGCAACCATCCCGTCCCCTGCGCCACGCCGCGCCGCGCTCCACGCCATCAGACCCCTCGACCCAGAGCCGGCGGAAAGCCCCCGCCGTGGCCTCTACGTCGCTTTCCAGCGCATCGGCTCTGACTGGCACTGGCGTTGCCTGCGCTGCGGCGCATCCGGCATTGGCCACAGCGACGAGCTCGCCCTGTCGGCCGCCATCGCCCACCCCTGCGCCGACGAGGAGGTGCAGGCATGAGCCCCACTGACAGGGACCTCCGGCTCGTCGAGTTGCTGCCCGGCGGCGAGCGGGTCACCTCCCGGTCGCTTCGCTTCGTGGCCGTGCTCGACGATCGCGGCGACATCGCGGTCCGCACTCAAGGCCCGATTTTCGTCACGGATCTGGTCCCCCTGCTGGCCTCGGCGATTGCCGCCGCGTCGACGCTGACCGGAATGCCGGCAATGATGCTCGCCTCCAGCGCCGGCCGGGATGCCGAGGATGCGCTGCGCCGTGGGGGTGTGGCATGAGCGACGAAAGCACCGTCTTCGCCATCGACGTCGACGGATGCCGCTACAGCGTCGAATGGCCGCGCCTGTCCGGAGATGATTCCCAGCAGGATCCTGACCATGCGGCCGTCTACACGACAATGGACGACCTCCTGGGCCACATCGAACCGCTGACGGTAGACGGCTTCCAGACCAAGACCGACGTGATCGCCGCAGCCCGGGCATTCCTCCAGGCCCTCGCCGAGGAGGCCGGCGATGAGTGATCCCGCTGAAGAGTACGGCTGGATCCACGCCTCGGAGCCTCACCGCCCCTCCGCCGTGGCCTGGGATGACCCGGGTCTGCCCGGCTACCGCTACTGCACAACCTGCTGTCAGACGTGGCCGTGCGAAACCGCCGAAGCCGCCCTGGATGCCCTCGAGGAATGGAAGGAAGAGCCGTGACCGAGTTCACCCCCGACGAACTTGCCGCCCTGCTGTCAGGGGAGGCTGTGCGCGGCTTGAAGATCGCTGATGCTCGAATCAGTCTAGCCCCCGAAATTCCGTTCCGAACACTCCCGGCGCGCGACGGCGGACTCCGACGCGTCGTCACGTCTGGCGGCACGCTGGAATTCCAGGAATGGTTCGGGTGGACCGCGCACGGCGCATCGGCCAACTGGGTCCGTGGCCCATGGAACGACTACGACGGCCCCATCCACGCAGCCCACCGAATGGAGGGCGCCCCCATGGCCGAGCTGGCCGGGATGCTCGCCGACGAAATCGGCGAGGTCTCTGCGGCCCTGGCGCGAGAGGCGGGCGCGGAATGACAACAATCACCGAGCCGGGCATCTACTCGTTGCCCCCGGATGTCTATCACGGCGACCCCGTCCCCGACGGCTCCCTGTCGCCGACACGGGCCCGGGTGCTGCTGACGGAGGGCGGCCCGCTCCGCTACCGCTGGCAGCAGACCCACCCCCAGCATCGGGCGGCCTTCGACATCGGCCACGCCCTGCACGCCATGGTCCTGGGTGCAGGTGGCCCCGTCGTGGCGATCGACGCTCAGGATTGGCGCACCAAGGCGGCTCGGGCGTCCCGCGACGCCGCCCACGAGCAGGGGGCGGTTCCACTGCTGCGTTCCGACTATGAGCGTGTCGCAGAACTGGCCAGTCATGTGACAACCCATCCGCTCGCGTCGGAACTCTTGTCCGTCGGCGAACCCGAGCAGGCCATGTTCTGGCGGCAGCCGTCAGGCCTGTGGCTGCGCGGCCAGGTCGACTGGCTGCGCCCCGACGGCATCGTCGACCTGAAGACCACATCCCGCATCGGCCCGCGAGCGTGGGGGCGTCACGCCTACGACCTCGGCTATCACATGCAGGCCGCATGGTATCGCCACCTCGCCCGACAGCTCGGACTCGGGGACCTGTCGTTCTGGCACGTCGTGGTCGAACTCGAAGGTCCCGGCCTGGTCTACGTGGCCCGCTTCGACGACGACCTCCTGGCCATCGGGGAAGGCGACATGCAGCAAGCCATCGACATCTACAACCACGCCCGACAGGCGGGTCGCTGGGAAGGCTACCCCGCCGATCAGGCAATCACCATCGCCCCGCCCGCGTGGGCATTGAAGCAGCGCCAGGCCGGCGAAGCCGCGGCACTGGCAGACGCAATCGACAACCTCCTGGAGAACTCATGACCACCAACACCCCGGCAGTCCGCAACAGCGGAGCCGGCACGATCGCCAAGACCGCCCCCGACCAGCTCATCGCCACCCTCAACAGCATGGTCGGAGAGATCCGCAAGGCGCTCCCGGCCCACATGTCCGCCGACCGTATCGCGCGAATCATGTCCACCCAGATCCGCACCACCCCGAAGCTGGCGCAGTGCAGCCAGGGTAGCTTCTTCGGCGCCCTGCTCACCGCCTCCGCGCTCGGCCTGGAGCCCGGCATTGCCGGGGAGTGCTACCTCATTCCTTACGGCAGGGAATGCCAGCTCGTGATCGGCTACCAGGGCGTGACGAAACTGTTCTGGCAGCACCCCCTGGCGAAACGTCTCGCCGCCGAATACGTCTGCGAGCACGACGAATTCGACTACAACAAAGGCCTGGAACTCAAACTCCACCACAGGCCCGCCACGGGCGACCGTGGCCCCGTCGTCGCCTACTACGCCATCGCCGAGCTGACCATCGGGGCGCTCGCCCTGGACGTGTTCACCCCTGAACAGATCAAGGCCCTGCGTGGCGGCAAGGTCGGAACCTCCGGCATCGACGACCCTGAGCACTGGATGGAGCGCAAGACCGCCCTGAAGCAGGTGCTGAAGCTCATGCCGCGCGCATCCGAGCTGTCCGCGACGCTTCGCATCGACGAGCAGGTGGGGTCGATGGCCACCGCCAAGGCCGTCGCCGCAGGAACGATCCCCCACATCGACGACGCCACCGGCGAAGTCCTGGACGCGGAGGTCGAGGCATGAGTGAAGACGACCTCTACGCGCGGCACACCCCGGGATCCTTCTCCGACTGGCCCAGCGCAGGCCTGCGCTGGTGCAACATCTGCAGCGAAACGTGGCCCTGCCACGTCGTCGAAGCCGCGTGGCTCGACCACGAGGACGGTGAGCGGTGATGGCCGCCCGGCATATGCAGGTCCGGATCACGAGAGAGCGGACCGGCCTCGGCGACCTGGTCGCAGAAGTCAGCTGCCCAGGCTGCGGCACTCGGGCTGAGTTCATCGGCTGGCCCGAGGCCATCGAGATCGCCGACGGGCACGCCCGCTGCTGCCGCCCCCTACAGGATGGCCTGACTGTGCGCCGCCGCCTCTACCCAGGGCGGGAGGTGGCGTCGTGACCGGGCATCCAGCGGGGTGTCGGGGCACCACTCCTCCGAGCGTCCTACTGAAGGCCTACGACCAGATCGGCGACGAGATTGCCGTCACCGAGAAGGTGGCGCGCGAAACCCCCGACGCCAGTCTGGAGAACTACTGCCGCGGCAAAATCTCCGGACTCGTCGCGGCCCGCAACCTCCTGGCCGGCGCAGCCGAGGCCGCATTGGAGCGGAGAACGTGACAACCGCAGTCGCCGATCGCTGTTCGTGGTGCGGGCACCGCCACGAACTCAACCTCCCCTGCAAGGGAGAGATCCAGGTCGGAAGCAGCAGGCAGGGCCGTGTCATGCGGCCCTGCCCCTGCCGCCGGCACGAAAAATCGAACACGAAAGAATCTCATGGATGAGATAGTTTTCTTTGCCGCAGGGGTGCCAGCGCCCCAAGGGTCAAAGCGCCATGTAGGTGGCGGGCGGCTGGTCGAGTCCTCCCGGCAGGTAGGCCCTTGGCGCGCCACGGTCCGCCGGGCCGCGCTCGAGGTGATGAGTGGGCAGCCACCACACACTGGCCCGCTGGAGGTGTATCTGCGCTTCGTCATGCCCCGCCCCAAGAGCCACCTCCGCAGGGGCAGGGCACAAACGGATGGATGGCAGCTGCTCCCATTCGCGCCCCGCAAGCACACGAGCAAGCCGGACGTGGACAAGCTCGTCAGGGCCGTCCTGGACGCCCTGACGGGGGTGTGCTGGTGCGACGACGCCCAGGTCGTCGCCGTGCACGGCGAGAAGGGCTACGCCTACCGCGGCGCACCTACCCCGGGCGTGTATGTCATCATCCGACCCGCCGTCGCTCTGCTGTGCGTCGGGTGTGGGCGGAGCGCCTACAGCTGCTGGCGCACCGTCGATGGCCCTCTCTGCGCCGACTGCGCCCCGGGCGACGAGCCGGCGGATGAGGACGAGGACGAGGAGCCGTGATGGCCCGCAAGCCTCCTCGCCTCTATGCCGCCGTGGCCTACGACTACTACCTGGATCCCCGCTTCGCTGCACTGCCCGCCGAGGCTGAGGTGCTGTATATCCGCACTCTCGGATTCGTCAAGGGGCAATGGTCCGACGGATGGGTCGCCGAAGCGTCCCTTCCGTATGTGAATCCACGCTCAAAAACTCTCAAGCGCGACGTGAAGGCCCTCGTGTCCGCAGGCCTATGGCAGCCGGACGGCGACGGGTACCGCATCCATGCATGGGAGCGGTGGAACATGACGCGGGCCGAGCATGCCGACCTCAGCGAGAAGCGCAAGAAGGCCGCCAGTAGGCGCTGGGACGCAAAGAAGGAGGCCCCCGATGACACCCACTGAACCCATGCAAGTGCATAGCTCATGCACTGCAAAACGGATGCAAGTGCATAGCTCATGCTGTCAACAGTGCGCATGCAAGTGCATGACGTTTGGAATGCCAAGGAGAAGGAGAAGGAGAAGTACTAACTACAGACTCTCTGAAAAGTCACTTTTGGAGAAGCTCAAGTTTTCTCAGCATTGCATGAAAGTTTTACTTTCACGCGCGCGCACGCGAGGCGGTCGGGTTCATGCAATGCCCGGAGAAAATTTCGGGAGCATCTCGTATTGTTCCGGTCTTCCAGACCGGACTACATTGAGACCGCCTGCCCGGCTGGGACGGCGACTTCACGCTGCCGTATTGTTCCGGTCTTCCAGACCGGACTACATTGAGACATAACTATGTGGCTACCGAAATTCGAGGCGCCGAATAATTGTTTCGGTCTTCCAGACCGGACTACATTGAGACGGTAAATGTCGGTGAAGAACTCAGCCGTCATCCAATAAATTGTTCCGGTCTTCCAGACCGGACTACATTGAGACATCGAGGCGGCGAAGATGCCCAACATCGACTACGAAATTGTTCCGGTCTTCCAGACCGGACTACATTGAGACTGAGTATGGAGAGACCTACTCCGCCCGGTCTAGCATTATTGTTCCGGTCTTCCAGACCGGACTACATTGAGACATTCATTAGATTCTTTTGGCTTGAGTTCGGGAATTTTCCATTGTTCCAGTCTTCCAGACCGGACTACATTGAGACTTCTCTTCTGCCAGAAACTCCTCTTCATTATCGAAATTGTTCCGGTCTTCCAGACCGGACTACATTGAGACAACTCCTCCGTCTCTTTGGATGGGTTTTCGATCTTGAATTGTTCCGGTCTTCCAGACCGGACTACATTGAGACTAACCTTTTGCTTGAACATCAAAATTGGCAGGACTGTATTGTTCCGGTCTTCCAGACCGGACTACATTGAGACAGGAAGAGCTGTCCGTCTTCTTTGAAGAACGTGACATTGTTCCGGTCTTCCAGACCGGACTACATTGAGACGCGGTGGCGTACACCTCGGCGGGATTCATCGGCCTGCCATTGTTCCGGTCTTCCAGACCGGACTACATTGAGACAACCTGTTGGAACGTTGGTACGAGATAGCTGAAGCCATTGTTCCGGTCTTCCAGACCGGACTACATTGAGACGTCTTGGTTTCTATCAACGGTCGAAAAGAAGTTGTTGATTGTTCCGGTCTTCCAGACCGGACTACATTGAGACGCATTTCTGGCGGCCATGGCCATCGAGGTCGGCGCCATTGTTCCGGTCTTCCAGACCGGACTACATTGAGACGCGAAGACCAGCACTACTAGTGCTATACCTGCCCCTAATTGTTCCGGTCTTCCAGACCGGACTACATTGAGACAAACGACCCTCGCGGCCCAAGTCAGGAAGGGCGAGCTCATTGTTCCGGTCTTCCAGACCGGACTACATTGAGACGTGTGGAACAGTTTCCGGGTGAGCTCAGCCTCAGCCATATTGTTCCGGTCTTCCAGACCGGACTACATTGAGACTGCCAGTGCTGGGTGAGTGCTGCTACCGCAGGGGGGGAATTGTTCCGGTCTTCCAGACCGGACTACATTGAGACCGTATTTTGGGCGATTCGAATACGCAATTTCCGTGGCATTATTCCGGTCTTCCAGACCGGACTACATTGAGACGACACCAACTCTTTGGCATTGCTGCTCCACCCCGTCAATTGTTCCGGTCTTCCCGACCGGACTACATTGAGACGTGTAGGACACGGAAACCGTTTCCTGGTGGATCTCGCATTGTTCCGGTCTTCCAGACCGGACTACATTGAGACCGGGACGACCTCTCCCGACGTGGAGAATCTCGGCGCATATCGTTCCGGTCTTCCAGACTGGTCTATATATTGAGGCCGGAACGCTCGAGAGGCGAGGTGGCGAGGTGTTTCCGGGAGGAATTGGCCCGGACGTTCTGTGCGGCTAGCAGTCTCTTTTTTTGATTCCGGGCCGGGGCTGCGACGCCCCTTCATCCCCCCGCGACAACACTCGAAGCCATCACCGGGCTTCGCGGGCATCTGCCCTGCCCATGCTCAATGAACCAGGTCTCCTTCTCCCTCAAGACCGACGCGACCAGAGGCCTTCTCCATACCGCCGTCCCGATTCGCGGCACTCCGGTCGTGCCCGCGTCGCCTCCAGGCAGTCGGCGCCCCGCACCCACCCCACCCACCGCCCCGCAGGCACTGCTCTGCGGGGCGGTGGTGTGTCGCGGGAATCACGCGTGCATCCGAGCAGAACCTGTTCGACCGGCAGGGACACCAACATCGGCCGCGGACCCTTCGCGAACTGCGACGTGTCCCGGTCCACACCCGAGGCGGCCGTTCACCCGGCGAGCGGCTTGACCATGATCAGGCAGGGGGTGCCCTCGCCCCACAGGTCGGTTTCCTCCAGGGCCAAGAATCCCATTCGCTCGTAGAACCGACGGGTGCGGGCATAGCCAGGATCCGGATGCGATGGGCCGAGGGTTTTGACCTCCAGCAACCGGACACCACCACCCCGGGCATCACGCTCGATGGCCTCAAGCATCGCGCTCCCGACCCCGCGACCGTGATGAGCGCGTTCAACCACCATCAGGTGCACCTCCGCGACGTGCGGGAAATGCCGCGCCACGAGGGTCACCCCGACAACCACTCCCGTGGCGTCGCGGACCGTCCAGGTTTCCAGCCCTCGGGCGTCCACGACGTACGCGGCATTCGCATCCTCGCGCCCGAACCATTCCGGGACACCGGTCAGCAACCGGGCAACGTCACCGGGAACGGGGACATCGCGACGCGCACACCAACGACCGGTCACGCGCCGCTCCCCCGGACGGAGACGCACCGACCCGAGGCATGGAGGGCTACGCCCCATGCACTCCGTCGGGTCACACGAAGTTCCTCATTCTGTCGTCTCATCCGTCTGATTGCGAAGATACTCCGTCGCCGCCTGGTCCCCGAGGTGGGCACCGTACGCGACAATACCGACAACGGCCATGACAATCGTGTAGAAGCCCATTGAAGCAATCTGGTAAGAAAAATACGGAATCATCACCCACACGGAGGAGAGGTAGGAGACGAACCCTGAGATCTGGACGTACTTGGCGGCCCGGACGTGCGCCACGTGCCACGCCTCTCGACTCGCCATCGTACTGATCGTCCGAATGCCAATCTTCTCCCCGCGTTTGAAATTTCTACCGCGGATATAACGTGCCAGGAAGAACATGAACCATCCCGCGAAGATCATGACCCCGGCCAGGACAATCCGGCTCGCCCACTCCACGATCGCCAGTTCCTCTTCTGGGGTCACCGCACCTCCTCTCACGCCGCCAGGTGGCGGTCCAGAACACCGGCCCGCGGGGACGCCGCCCCGGGACCAAGCCCGCCGGAAGCCCCGACGAACACTAGTTGATTATTTAATTAAGTCGTGTTGTGTGCCGAAAAACGTGCATTCCCCAAGGTACAGACCTGCCGCACAGATGAGCTCATGCACCCACGCTCACACTGCGCCGAACTTTCGTTTGTTAACGAAAGTTCAGTCGCAGTGCTCCCGTGTTGGTTTTTCAACTTTGAGAGGAGACCGAAAATGATTCCTCCACCTCTCAGGGATAGACTATCGGGCATCAGGTTCTCGCCACGAGGATAACGAGAAGGAAACTTTCGGACCCTGGCATCGGAATTGCTGCGCCACGCCACCCGAGGCCTTCTCCAACCTCCGGCCGGGCACCTGAGGGTCGAGCCCAACGACCCCGGATGGATCCGCACCGCTCGAACCGGGTCCACCCGATTCCCACACGGCGATGCTCCGGTGGCCAATCGGCCGCCGGAGCATCGTGGGCCACGCCCCCCGGTCGCCCGATCGGCACGTCACCACTTTGTTACCGACCATTTGGTCGGTAAGGTGTCGGTATGACCAACTCCTGCGGCACCCGCACCGCTACCGGCCGTTCCTGGGCTGCCCTCGGCATCCTCACCCTGGCCGTCATGCTGCTGGCGATCGACGGCACCGTGCTGACCCTGGCCATTCCCGCCCTGACCACCGACCTGGCGCCGAGCGCGTCACAGATCCTGTGGATCGGCGACATCTACTCGTTCACCCTGTCGGGACTGCTCGTGGTGATGGGCAACCTCGCCGACCGCATCGGTCGCAAACGCCTCCTGA
>ERZ773043.1752-NODE-1752-length-11970-cov-25.848007_pt1 | contig 11970 bp, 10 predicted proteins | sample MGYA00580636_ERZ773043 | MGnify/ENA primary metagenome ERZ773043 (study PRJEB29015, sample SAMEA2737992) | human oral metagenome | biome: human oral; feature: human-associated habitat; material: dental | place: China | collected 2065 ... | reverse complement strand
GACGCTCAGGCAGACCGTCCCCAGAGCGGCGCGAGCGTCGGCCACGAGCCCCGCGAGGTCGGCGACGTCGGCGGCCGCGACGACGCCGGGTCTGCCGGCTGTCTTCACCAAACCGGAAGAGCCGTCCGCTTTCCTCGAACCGTCCGCTTTCCTCGAACCGCTCTCTGGCCCCGCGCCGCGCCGCGTCTGCGCGATCGCCCCTATCATGCCGACGCCGAGATCGCCGATTCCGCCCGGGACGCCGAGGGCGACGACGATCTCATCGACTCCCCGGCCGAGCGCCCACGCGATGTCCTCGCCAAGAGCCGTCGAATCCCCGCAGAAGGGCCCGGGCAGCGACTCGATCCAATCGAGGGCGATTTTCTTCTGAGAGACGCCGGCAAACCGGCGCAGCGGCCCGCCGCGTTCGACCAGCTCGTCCAATCCGAGCAGCTCGTAAACGCCCGACTCGGAGTAGGCCGATGCGACGCCGTCGCTTGCAGGGCGGCAGCGAAGCGAATCCCGAGGGCGCTCTGACAGCCAGGCTTCGCGTGCGACGTCGCACACCGCCGAGGCGCGAAGCCCGGGAAGCGGGGACGCCGCGAGCGCTATCCTCACTCAGCCTGCCCGTCGGCCCCGCCGCTTCGAGGAAGGCCGCCTTCCGCCAGGCGGTCAAGGAGCAGGGCCTCGGCCACAATGGCGTTGCGCCAGTCCCCCAGGTGCAGCGATTCGTTGTGCGAGTGGGCGCGCGTGTCCGGGTCTTCAATCCCGGTGACGAGAATTTCGGCCTCGGGGAAGACCTCCTGCAGATCGGCGATGAACGGGATGGAGCCGCCGACGCCGATGTCGACGGGGTCGGTCTGCCACGCCTCGCGGAGCGCCTGCCGAGCGGCGACGGTCGCGGGAGTGTCCCCTCCTGCTTTGAAGGCCGGGCCGGACTCCTCCAGCTCCATCTCGAGTTGGGCCCCGAAGGGGGCGTTCTCGCGCAGATGCGCCATGAGGGCGCGGCCCGCCTCTTCGGCGTCCTGGCCAGGCGCCACCCGGAGGGAAAGGCGCGCCTTGCATTCGGGGACGAGGGTGTTCGAGGCCTTGGCGCAGCTCATGACGTCCATCCCGATGAGAGTCAGAGACGGCTGAGTCCACAGACGCGACGCGAGCGAGCCTCTCCCGGCCAGGCGCACGCCGTCGAGCACCCCGGCGTCGGCTCTGAGGTCCTCCTCGGGGTAGTCCGCGTGGGCGTCGTCGTAGGAGGCGAGCCCGGAGACGGCGACCGCGCCCTCCTCGTCATGGCAGCTCGCGACAAGGCGGCACATGGCGGTGGCGGCGTCGAAGACGGGGCCGCCGTACATGCCCGAGTGCACGGCGTGGTCGAGCATTCGCAGCGTGACGGTCACCTGTGCGATTCCGCGCAGAGACGTGGTGAGCGAGGGAACGCCCGCCTTCCAGTTGTTCGAGTCGGCGACGACGATGACGTCCGACGCCAAACGGTCCCGGTGCGTCTCCAGGAAATGGTGGAACGTGGGCGATCCGACCTCTTCCTCGCCCTCGACGAAGAGGGTGACGCCGATGCCGCCGCCCTCCCCCAGAGCCGCGAGCGCGCCGAGGTGAACCATGATTCCGGCCTTGTCGTCGGCGGTTCCGCGGCCGAACAGACGGCCGTCGCGTTCGACGGGCTCGTACGGGTGGTCCTGGTTCCAGCCCTCCGGCGCCCCCTCCGGCTGGACGTCGTGGTGCGCGTAGAGGAGGACGGTGGGCTTTCCGGGCGCCGCCTGCCTGTGGGCCAGGACCGCGGGGCGCCCTGCGAGGCCGCCCGGGGCGACGACTTCGATGACTTCGGCGTCGAGTCCCCGCAGGCGCGCCAACTCGGCCACTCGCTCGGCGCTGCGGCGCATATCGTCAGCGTTGTCTGGGAAGTAAGCGGACACCGAGGGGATTCTCACGAGGGATTCCAGCTCCGACCTCGTGGTGGGCAGATTTTCGTCTACGCGACGGGCGATCGTATCTGAAGCAGTCATTCTTCTAGGGTATCCGCTCCGCCGAGGCCCCGCCCTCCGCCCTCTGCCGCCCCGCACTCCGAGTTCCGCCGAAACCGGGTTTGCGCGTCCTTCCCGCCCCTCGCTTTGCGGGCCGGGAAGAACAGAACCGCAAAACGACGATCGCACGGACGAACGCTGCGGGCCAAAAGGCGCCGGCGGGCCGAGGCGGAAGCGCACGCTCGGGGAACGGGCGTGCGCACCGGAGGAGGCGCGGGAAGCGGAAAATGGAACGTAGACTTATACGCGTCAATGACCGCGAGTAGATGGAGCCGCAGTGTTCGGCAAGAAGAAAACCGAGGCGACCCCCGAGCCTGAAGTCGAGGAGGCCGCCCCCAAACCGCGCAAGGGCTACACCCCGAAGAAGGCCACTCCCACGCCGTCGCGCAAGAAGGCGACCGCGGCCAACAGGCAGCCGATCGTCGCCAATCGCAAGGCGATGTCCAGGGAGGAGCGCAGGGAGCTCAAGCGCGAACGGTCCGAGGCGAACACCGCCCGGTGGAACAAGCAGCAGGAGGCCATGCGCACGGGCGATGAGCGGAACATGCCTCCCCAGCACGCAGGCCCGGTTCGCCGCTTTGGCCGCGACGTCATCGATTCGCGCTTTTCTCCCGGCTCGTACTTCATGCCGCTCGCCTTGCTCCTCCTCGCCGGACTGTTCGTTCAGAGGTTCGCCCCGCGCTTGTTCGTCGTGTTCACGGTCTCGGTCTACTTGATCTTCATCGTCATCGCCGTGTGGACGGGAAGGAACGTGCGCCGCACACGGGTGCTGGCGGAGCACAAATTCGGCGCAGACCGCATTCCTCGGGGATTCTCGATGCAACTGTTCAGCCGCGCCTTCTATCCCAGGCGTTGGCGCATGCCCCGCCCCCAGGTCGCGCCCGGGAACATTCCGGCGGGAGGCAGCGACGCCGACTACAAGGAGGCAAAGGCGGAGCGAAAGAAGGGCTGAGGAGCAGCCGCTCGCCCACGCGCACGTCGGCCTAGGCCGTGCGGCGGCCGCCCCGCTTGCGCGAAGAGGCTAGTTCTATTTGCGCGAAAAGGCTAACCGCGCGGAAGGCTATCTGCGGGCCAGAGCCCGGTTGATCCGGCCGGGCATGAGAGGCCCCTCGTACACGAAGCCAGTGAGGGTTTCGAGAAGGTCGGCGCCGGCGCTCACCATCGCTTCGGCGTCGCTCACCGTGAAGATCCCCCCGACGCCGATGACGATGTATTCCGGCCCGAGTCTCCTCCTCAAACGGGAGACGACCTCCAGGGCCCTCGCGCGAACCGGCTCGCCGGACAGTCCGCCTTCGCCGTGGGAGTGGGCCACGGTCGTGTTCGTCGCGACGACGCCGTCCATCCCTTCCTCGACTGCCAGGTCGGCGACGCCGTCCACGTCGGCGTCGCCGAGGTCGGGGGCGATTTTCACGAGAATCGGGACGCGGCGCCCGGCGGCGAGGTCGGCGGCCTCGCGCGTGGCGCGCACGATCGACCTGAGCGACTCGACGGCTTGAAGATCGCGCAGGCCGGGGGTGTTCGGCGAGGAGACGTTGACGACCAAATAGTCAGCGTAGCGCGCGAGCTTTCTGGCGCACACAGCGTAGTCGGCAGGGGCGTCGGCCGCTTCGACCCACTTGTTCTTGCCGATGTTGACGCCGACGACGCAGGCGCGCCCGCGCCGAGTCAGCCGCAGCATGGCGAGCCGCTCGGCGACGGCGTCGGCGCCGGGACGGGTCGGCTCGGATAGGAGGAATTCGAAGGCTCCGCGCACTCCGCGCGAGCGCAGGACGCGGCGCAGGTCGTCGGTCAGCGGCGTCCCGAGCGCCTCGATCACCTCGCCTATGCGGCGCCTGGCCCGGAATCCCGCCAGGGCCTGGAACGTCGACAGAGCGTAGACGAGCTCCGGCTTGTGGTTGCGATCCTTGTAGTTGCGCCTCGGGTCCCGGTGGGGGACGCCCGCGGCCTCCTCGGCCGCGTATCCCTCCTCCGCCTGGGCGATGGACGGGTGCACCTGGAGGGACAGCGGCTGGGCGGGCGCGATGAGCTTGAGCAGATAGGGGAGCCTGGCGCCGTAGCGTTCGACGACCGACTCCCCGAGGATGAGATCCGGGTCCTGCGCCACCCACTCGTCCAGACTCGGCCCCACGGCGCGCGGCGCGACCCTGGAGGGATAGAGCTGCGACTCGTCGAAGATCGAGTGGACGCGCCCCACCGAGGCCGGATCGTCGGGATGCGCGCCGAGCCAGACCTCCGCGACGGGCCCCTCGGCGGCCTCTTTGCCGAACAGCTCCGGGATGGCGCGGAGGGAGCCCCATTCGTAGGCGCGCACGCGCCCCTGCAGCATCCTCACGTCAGGCCTGCGATCCCTTGACGATCTCCATGTCGAACTCGTTGACCACCGGAGCCGCCGGCTCCCACATCCTCGCCTGCGCGGGCGCATCGGTCTCCGAGTGCGAGCCGCACCCGTGATCGTAGGAGACGACCCGGCCGTCGTAAGCGGACCATTCGTTCGCGCACACCCCGAAAACCGCCCGCGCCGCCCCGTCCATGCGCATCAGGAAGCCGCACGAAGAGCACGTGGCCCTCGCGGCGCGCGTCCCAGGGGTGTTCGGCCCGGCGTCGCCTTCGTACCAGCGTTCGAAGGCGGCCTTCCGGCCCAGCGGGGAGAGCACCCGGGGCCTTCCCAGGCCGAGTTCGAAGGCCTCCAGCCTGTCGGCCTCCTCCCCCGTCTCCTCGAACCCCTCCTCCAGGCGCGGGTCGTCGGCCCGATAGGGCAGGCGGTCGGTCGGGGAGATGTCGGAGGGCTCGACGCGGTCGGCCCACGGAATCCAGTCGGGCGCCAGGAGGGCGTCACTGCCCGGGCACAGCGACATCTCGTCCACCGACACCTTGGAGGAACGGGGCACCCGCGAGAGGGTGACGGTCCAGTACCAGTGGGGGTATCCCGGCAGCAGGCAGTCGAAGGCGTGGGTGATCACGCGCTCCCCCTCGACGACGACGCCCCGGTGCTCCCCGACGTTCTCCGGGCGGGTCAGGTCCGACAGCGCCTGGCGGGCGAACTCGACCGCCTCCACGAGGATCCTCTCCCGGCCCGCCTTGGCGACCGGGGTGATCCGGGGGTCAGGCATCGAAATCATCCGCCAGGGCGCGCAGCGCGGCGGCGATGCGATGCCCGCCGTCGGGGTAGCGTCCGCGGCGCAGCTGTGTGGAGGACTTGTCGAGGATCTTGATGAGGTCCTCGACGATGGGAACCATCGCCTCGGGCTTGCGGCGGTTCTTGCGGGCGAGCGACTCGACCTTGGCCTTGGGCGTCACCGTCAGCGCCTGCGGCCCCCGCCGGGTCTCGGCGACCCCGAACTCGACGCGGGTGCCCGCGCGAACGCGAGCCCCTACGGGCAGGGCCGAGGCGGCGAAGTAGACCTCTGCTCCGTCGTCGCCGGCGATGAAGCCGAAACCCTTCTTCTCGTCGAAGAACTTGACCTTCCCCGTGGGCACGTCACACCAACTTTCGTCTCTGCGATCTGGAACGGCAAGCATTCCTGCGGACATTCTAACGGGTGAACGCGAGCCTCCACCCTCGGCGGAATCCCCCGGCACGATCCCCGCCGACCCCAACTGGTAGCGTGAAGGGCCGGGGAGGAATCCTCCAACCCTCCATTGCTAGAATCCACCCGACAGATGAGAATCGAAGAATGAAGATGCCCAAGAGACCCGGCCGCGCGGCCTGGGCGCGCGCGATTGCGGCTCCGCTGATCTTTGCCTCCAGTTTCGCCCTCTTCCCGGCGGCATCGGCCGAGGAACCCTTCGCCGTGACGTCGATCGTGACCGACAGGACGGACTCCGTGAACACCGGGAAAGTCGAGACGGCGCTCAATCGGATGCAGGACAAGACGGGCAAGTCCCTGCGCGTCGTCCTGGTCGAGGACTTCGGCTCGACGAGCTCCGGCCAATGGGCCACGAAGGCCTTCACCAGATCGGGCCTCGGCCCCAAGGACGCAATCCTCGCCATAGCCACGAACACCCGCCAGTACTCGTTCAAGAGCGGCAGAGACGGCCTGAGCAGAAACGATCTGAGGAAGGCGCTCAACGGATCCGTGCGCTCGCGGTGGCGGGCCGGGAAATGGGAGAGCGGGATCGTCAAGCTCGCGGACAACGTCGTCGACGCCAACACGACGGACTGGGGCGGAATCGCCCTGGGAGTCGGCGGGGTCGCCCTGGCGGGCGGGGCCGTGGCCGGCGGGGTCGTCGTCGCCCGGAGGCGCAAGGCCAAGAAGGCCGAGCTCGACGCCGCGCAGAATCTGCAAGCCCTCGCCACACGGGCCTCCACCCAGCTGCTGCAGACCGACGACCGGGTGCGCTCGGCGGCGGCCGAGCTGGAGTTCGCCCGCGCCGAGTTCGGCGTGGAGGCCACCCGGGAGTTCGACGCCGCCCTCGGCAGGGCCCGGGAGGCCGTTCAGAGGGCCTTCGTCATCCGCCAGAGGCTGTACGACGACATCCCCGAGACCCCGGCCCAGGCCAAGAGGATGAACGAGGACATCCTCAAGCTCGTCGAGACGGCGCACTCGTCGATATCCGCCCAGGAGGAGGGCTTCCGCAAACTCCGCGACCTCTCCTCGCGGGTCGACTCCCAGCTCGACGATCTGGAGTCCAGGGCGGCCGAGATCGACTCGCAGAGCGCCGTCCTCGTCGCCCAGATCGACCAACTCGCCCTTCAGCACGGAGAGGCCGCGGTCTCCACGCTGCGGACCTACCCCGAGCAGATCGCGACGTTCACGGACAGCGCACGGTCTTCCATAGCCTCCGGACGCGAGCAGATCGCCCAGGGCAACAGGAATCAGGCCGTCCCCTACATGCGACTCGCCGAGGAGGCCCTCTCCCACGCCTCCAAACGCGTGGACGAGATCGGGAACGCGGGTCAGACCCTCCAGCAGGGTGCGGCGAGGCTGCGCCAGGCGCTGACCTCCATCTCCTCCGATGTGGAGGACGCCAAGCGCCTCGGCGGGGACGACCAGGAGATCGCCGCCTGCCGGGCCGAAGCGGAAAGGCTGATCGCCGAGTACTCGGGACGGAACGCAGACCCCATCAAGGCAGTCTCCGAGCTGACGACGGCCGAGGACGCGCTCGACGCCGCGCTGGCGGCGGTGCGCTCGGAGGAGGAGAGGCGCAAGAAGGAGGAGGAGGCCGCCGACCGCAACCGCTCGATGGCCTCCACCGTCGCCTCCAACGTCGACGGATACGTCGACCAGTATTCGCGCTACATCACGACGAGGACCCGATCCCTCCTGGCCTCGGCCCGGACCGATCTGTCCGCGGGCGACCAAGCGGCCTCCGCCGAGGAGAGGGCCAGGCATTACAGCACGGCCCTCGCCAGGGCTCGGGAGGCCGAGGCGATGGCCCATGAGGACGTGGAGAAGGCCACGCACAGCTACCGCCGCGATCACTTCTGGGACGACGGAGGCCGCCGCCGCGGAGGAGGAGACGGCATGGGCGGCCTGATCGCCGGCATGATCCTCGGATCCCTGTTCAGCGGCGGCCGGTCGGATGGCGGGTACCACCACTCCTCCGACAGCGACGACGGCGGCTTCTTCGGCTTCGGCGGCGGAGACGGCGGCCTCTTCGACTTCGGCGGAGACGGCGGCCTCTTCGACTTCGGCGGAGACGGCGGCGGGGACAGCGACGGCGGCTCCTTCTGACCGCGTCCGGGCGGCGTCGCCTCCAGGCCCCCCGCCGACTCCGCCCGGCCGGGTCGGCGCGTCGAGCGTCGCCCCCTCGGCCGCATACAATCGTGACAACCGACTCAATCGAAAGGCACCACTCCCATGGCAGAGAAGCAGACGATCCTCGGGCGCATCGCCCAGCTCGCCAAGGCGAACATCAACGCCCTCCTGGACCGCGCCGAGAATCCCCAGAAGATGCTGGATCAGATGGTTCGCGACTACACGAATTCCATCGCCGAGGCGCAGGACGCCGTAGCCGTGACCATCGGCAACCTCCGCCTCGCACAGGCCGACTACGCCGAAGACGTCAAAGACGCGCGCGAGTGGGGGCAGAAGGCTCTCGCTGCCTCGCGCAAGGCCGACGAATACCGCATCGCGGGCAAAGGCGGAGAGGCCGCCAAGTTCGACAACCTCGCCAAGATCGCGCTGACCAAGCAGATCGCCTCCGAGAAGGAGGCCAAGGACGCCGAGCCGATGATCCAGTCGCAGGAGGAGGTCGTCGCCAAGCTGAAGACGGGCCTCGACCAGATGCGGGTCAAACTCGACGAGCTGAAGAACAAGCGCGACCAGCTGATCGCCCGAGCGAAGACGGCCGAGGCCCAGAACAAGGTCCAGGACGCCATCGCCTCGATCAACGTGCTCGACCCCACGTCGGAGCTCGGCCGCTACGAGGAGCAGGTCCGCCGCCAGGAGGCTCTGGCGATGGGCAAGTCCGAGGTCGCCGTCTCCTCCCTCGAGGCGCAGTTCGCCGAGCTGGAGGACCATTCCCAGGATCTGGAGGTCGAAGCCCGGCTCGCCGCCCTCAAGAGCGGCGAGCAGCCCGCGCAGATCGAGTCCCGGGACTTCACCGCGTACTGACGCCGACGCCGGAGCGGTGCCGACGCCGGAGCGGTACTCGGCGTTGACGCCGCGCCCGCGGTGGGCGCCGGATCTGCCTCGGACCTGGCGTCTGTCGGGCATGCCGCGCGCGGTCGGGCGGCGGAGACGCCCCCGACCGCCGCCGGTGGGCGTCTCCGCTCCGGGAACCCTGCCCCGGCTGATTCGCTTCGAACGGTCAGGGAGCGGCCATGCGCGTATCGTTTTCGATCAGGGAACTCCCAGAAACCTTGGGTTCAATGGTCGGCATGACGGACAAGCAGCCAGAGGCAACGATCCTCGTGGTAGACGACGAACCCTCGATCCGCGAGCTCCTGTCGGCTTCGCTGCGCTTCGCAGGCTTCGACGTGCTCGCCGCGGCCGACGGCCGCGAGGCGCTCGACCACCAATCGGGGGCCCACATCGACATCGCCGTCCTGGACATCATGCTCCCCGACGCGGACGGCTTCACGATTCTGCGCAGGCTCCGCGAACACGACCCCGAGCTCCCCGTCCTGTTCCTGACGGCTCGGGACGACGTCAAGGACAAGATCCAGGGCCTGACGGTCGGCGGAGACGACTACATCACCAAGCCCTTCTCCCTGGAGGAGGTCGTCGCCCGGATCCGCGCAGTCCTGCGGCGCACCCGCCCCAGCGGCGAGTCAGCCGTGCTGCGCTACGCCGATCTGGAGCTCAACGAGGAGACCTACGACGTCTCGCGGGCCGGCCGCAACGTCGACCTCTCTCCCACGGAGTTCAAGCTGCTGCGCTATCTGATGATCAATTCCGAACGGGTCGTGTCGAAAATGCAGATCCTCGACCACGTCTGGGATTACGACTGGGAGGGGGAGATCTCGATCGTGGAATCCTACATCTCCTACCTGCGGCGCAAAATCGACTCGCCGGACGCCCTGGGCATCACCGATCCGGCGAAGGCCAAGGCCATCGTTCCGCTCATCCACACCAAACGCGGAATCGGCTACGTCCTGCGCGGAGCCAGGTAGTCCGTGCCGGAGTCCGCCGCCCATGCGCCTCGCCCGAAAGTGCGGCGCACCCTGACGTTCAAGCTTCTGGCAACCAACGTCTTCCTCCTGGCGATCGTGATCGCCGCGCTGAGCGTCACCACGGTGACGATGCTGCGTTCCTACCTCATGCGCACGCTCGACTCCGAGCTTCAGACGTCCGGGCAGGCCGTGGCCAAGCAGGCCGTGACGGAGATCCTCACCGCCAGGCAGCCCGCCGAGGACAGCAAGCTCAACCTGTCCGAGTACTACGTGTACACGACGCTGGAGAAGTCCCCGGGGAACGGGCTCTACCGCATAGAGTACGATCCGCGCTCGCGCATCGCCCCGTCGACTCGGGAGCGCTACGGCCAGCCCAAGAACCCCGGGAAGCTCGTCGAGCGCCTCGGGGGCCGCGGGGGCACCACGGTCGCGGGGACGCAGGACGGCAGCAAGTGGCGTGCGCTCCGGCTGAACGTGTACGACCGCGACGGAACCTACTCCGGCCGGCTCATCATCGCCCGCCCGCTCGCGCCGATCGACAAGACGGTGATGGAGGTCGCGTGGCTCACCGGCTTCGCCAGCGCGACGATCATCGTCCTCGGCACGTGCATCGCCTATCTGCTCATCCGCTCCTCTCTGCGCCCCCTGCGGGGCATCGAGCGCGCGACCCACACGATCGCCGACGGCGATCTCTCCCGCCGCGTCCCCGGGGGCAAAGATGGCTCGGAGGTGGCCATGCTCGCCGACTCGATCAACGTCATGCTCTCCCAGATCGAGCAGGCCTTCGACGCCAAGGAGCGCTCCGAGGCCAAGATGCGCCAGTTCGTCTCGGACGCCTCCCACGAGCTGCGCACCCCGCTGGCGACCGTCCGCGGCTACGCCGAGCTCTACAGGATCGGCGGGGTCAAGGAAGGAGACGTCCCCCAGACGATGGACAGGATCGAGTCCGAGGCGCACCGGATGGGCGGGCTGGTCGAGGACCTCCTCCAGCTGGCGCGCCTGGACGAAGGGCGCCCTCTGACCTTCGCGGACGTCTGCGTCACCGAGCTGTGCATGAACGCGGTCATGGACTTCCGCGTCCGCGCCGGCGACCGCACCGTCGCCGTGACAGGACTCGACGGGCCGGCCGCGCCGGAGGTGACGGTCACGGCCGACGAGGACAAAGTCACCCAGGTCGTCACCAATCTGCTGTCCAACGTCTTGACCCACACCCCCGCGGGGACGCCCGTCGAGGTCGCCATCGGCCGCCGCGGCGGCGAGGCGGTCATCGAAGTGCGCGACCACGGCCCTGGCGTGCGTCCGGAGGACGCCGAGCACCTCTTCGAGCGCTTCTACCGTGTCGACTACGGAAGATCCCGGGAAAGTGGGGGAACGGGGCTGGGGCTGTCAATCGTTCGACACATCGCCCTGGCCCACCAGGGGAGCGTTAGAGTGTGGTCGCGACCCCGTCAGGGGTCAACCTTCACACTGCGGCTTCCGGCCCACCAGGAGAGGACCGTCGATGGGGATACCCGGGAGGAATGAAGGATGACCAGGATTCTGATCATCGAGGACGAGGGCTCCTACCGCGAGGCGCTCACCTTCATGCTCGGCAAGGAGGGATTCGACGTCGCCGCCGCGGCGGACGGGGAGGGCGGTCTGGCCGAGTACGACCGCAACGGCGCTGACCTGGTGCTGCTGGACCTGATGCTTCCCGGAATGCCCGGAACCGAGGTGTGCCGCAGGCTGCGGGCGCGCGGTGACGTCGCGATCATCATGGTCTCAGCGCGGGACTCCGAGACGGACAAGGTGGTGGGACTGGAGATCGGCGCCGACGACTACGTCACGAAGCCGTTCTCCCACCGCGAACTCGTGGCGCGGATCCGCGCCATCCTGAGACGGGGTCACGACTCCACACTGATCTCGGAAATCGTCGAGGTGGACGGGGTGCGCATCGACGTGGAACGCCACCAGGTCGTGGTCGACGGCCAGGAAGTGAGGCTGGCGCTTCGCGAGTTCGAGCTGCTGGAGCTGTTGCTGCGCAACGCGGGACGTGTCATGACCCGCGGCCAGATCATCGACCGCATCTGGGGCAGCGACTACGTCGGTGACACCAAGACCCTCGACGTTCACGTCAAACGTCTCCGCAACAAGATCGAACGCGACCCCTCCAACCCCTCCCGGGTGATCACGGTCAGGGGACTGGGATACAAGTTCCGGGGGTGAGCGGTGGGCCCGGGGCGAGACGAGTTTCCCGGCTATCTGTCACGCCTGACGGCAGGGGCCGGGAACAGCCGGGGGACCCGAGCCACCGTGCCATGGTAAGATCGGCTCCGGAAAGGGGCCTACAAGATATGACTTTTACAGTCGGAGAGACGGTGGTCTACCCGAATCACGGGGCGGCTGTCATCGAAGACATAG
>ERZ773043.1751-NODE-1751-length-11973-cov-10.920708_pt1 | contig 11973 bp, 9 predicted proteins | sample MGYA00580636_ERZ773043 | MGnify/ENA primary metagenome ERZ773043 (study PRJEB29015, sample SAMEA2737992) | human oral metagenome | biome: human oral; feature: human-associated habitat; material: dental | place: China | collected 2065 ... | reverse complement strand
GATGACATCGTTCTGGGAATGTCCATGTGATCAAAGATGTGGGGAATCACAAGCCGTGAAACGGCTGGCCAGATTGGCCAGCGCGCCGAACATCTGGTCCGATTTGGTGTCGATATAGTTCAGCTTGGCGTTGAACTTCCAGTCATCGTTCAGGTAGTAGTCGAACTCCACGAACGGGTTGAGCTTGGTGGTTTTCGTGTCGTTCCACGCCGCACCCAGATAGGTGGCCCGCGGCAGATTCAGTTCCGTCCTCCCCTCACCCATCGGCACACCGAACGGATCCGGCATGTCATTTTCGCGCTGGTACACCACACCAGCCGTCACCAGGGCAGAGTCTCCCACGTCGGCATCCACCACACCGTAGATGACGCCCAGATCACCGTGAACGATGTCCTTGAAGGAGCGGTCCTTCTCTCCGGCCATCACCAGGCGGCCACGCACCGAGCGGCTGTCGTTCAGCGGCCCCGAGACATCGCCTTCCACCCGGTAACGGTCCCAGCGTGCCGCCGATGCCATGGCGTTGGCCTGCAGTCTGGCCGTGGGCTTCTTGCGCACGGCGTTGATGGTGCCGCCCGGCTCACCGTTACCCTGGGTCAGGCCGGCGGCACCCCGCAGCACCTCGATGTGGTCATACACCACCATGTCCGTCAGCGTACTGGCGCTGCGGTACGGGTTGGATGCCGAACCCGGCACCTGCGAGGCAATGCCGTCTTCCTCGATCTGGTCGATGTAGAAGCCACGCGACTGGAAGCGGGCGCGGGTCGAATCCTGCACCACGTTGATGCCGGTGGTCTGGCGCATGGCGTCGGAAAGCCGGCTGATCCCCTGATCCTTCATCTGCTTCTGCGTCACCACGCTCACCGACTGGGGCGTCTCGCGGGACGACAGCTCCAGCCCGGTCGTCGTGCTCATCATCGACGTGGTGTAGGAATTGCTCTTTTCGGTCTTGTCGGTCTTGACCTTGCCCACCACGATCACTTCACCAAGGGCGGTGTCACCAGCCTCACCGGCGTCGGCAACCTCCTGGGCGTGGGCAAACGAAGCGGCAGCCAGCAGCGGGAGCAGCATGCCGGAGCGGACAAGGGAACGTGACCGGATAAAACGGACAGGCAGGGATGCCATGGATAAGCCTTTGTACAGGAAGGGAGGAGGAGGGGCTACCTGCAGCCAGACACCAGTGCTCGCAGCCGGCCGGACGTGACAGACGGGCAACGCGGCCGGGCAACGGCCGGCAGGATGCACAGGCCAGCAGTGCGATGGCGCAGCAACCGGCGGAATGCACAGGCCAGCAGCGCGACGGCACAGCAGCCGGCAGAACGCACAAGCCAGCATGCGACGGCGCAGCAGCCGGCAGAGCGCACAAGCCAGAACGCGACAGCCGGCGCCGCACGCAGAGGCCGGCAGACGATGGGTCAGCGGGCCGCAGCAGCACAGTGCGTATTGAGAGTCACACGCACTACCGCCAAAATTCTATGTTTGCGTTACGCAACTGCAATCTAAAGATACATCTATCCGGTACAATGTTGCCGCGTTACAACGATATAACACTCGGCACTGTCCATCGCCCCTCCTTCCCAACACCCAACGCCACCCCGACACGCAGCGGTCCCCCAACATTCACCGATACCCCATGACCCGCGGCAGCCACAGTGAAAGCTCCGGCACATAGGCAATCAGCAGCAGTGCCATCACACTCACCAGCGTGAAGGGCAGCACCTTCGCCACGATGCGCTCCACCGTCATGCCGCTGATGCCCGAGGCCACGAACAGGTTCTCGCCCAGTGGCGGGGTCTGAAAGCCGATGGACAACGCGCAGATCACCACCACGCCCACATGGGTGGGATCGGCCCCCAGCATGTACATGATGGGCATCAGCACCGGCACCAGAATCATGATGGCCGCCAGCGTTTCCATGAACATGCCCACAAACAGCAGCAGGCCGATCAGGATCAGCCACACCACGTTCAGGCTGTCGGTCAGGCCCAGCAGCATGCCGGCCAGCCGGGCGGGAATCTCCTCTTCCACCAGCAGCCGGCCGAACACGGTGGCCGCAAACAGGATCAGCAGCACCCGCCCGGTGATCCATGTGGTGGCACGCAGTGCATCGCGGGCTTTTGCCCAGGTCATTTCCCGGTGCAGCAGCACCCCCACCAGCACCGTGTAGGCAATGGCCACCACGGCAGACTCCGTGGGCGTGAACAGCCCGCAGTAGATGCCCCCCAGAATGATCACCGGGGCCACCAGTGACCACACCCCCTGCCGCACCGCCGTGAGCAGTGTGTGCAGACGCCAGGTATCGGTCAGCCCCCGGTAACCGCGTTGCCGCGAAATGACGGCATTCATGACGATCAGCGCCAGCGCCATCACCAGTCCCGGTATGGCCCCCGCCATGAACAGCTTGGGAATGGACAGGCCGGCAAACTCGCCATGCTTCTGCACGGCCTCCACCGGCACCTGCAGGCCCATGGCCGAAATGCCGAAGATCACCATGGGAATGGACGGTGGAATGATGATGCCGATGCCACCCGACGCAGCCGTGACGGCGCCCGCATAGGCACGGTCGTAACCGCGCGCCGTCATGGCCGGCACCATCAGCATGCCCACCGCGGCCGTGGTGGCCGGCCCCGATCCGGAAATGGAACCAAAGAACACGCAGGCCAGCACGGTAGCCATGCCCAGCCCGCCGGTGACCGGTCCAGCCAGCGCCTCGGCAATATCCACCAGACGCCGCGAAATGCCGGCTGCCTCCATCAGCGCCCCCGCCAGCACGAAGGCCGGCAGGGCCATCAGGGGGAATGACCCCACCGAGGTATAGGCGGTCTGCACCATCGAGATCGGATCGATACCCAGCGTCCAGTAGCCCGCCAGCGCCGCCGCGGCCAGCGCCACCACGATGGGCGCCCCCAGCAGCAGCAGACCCAGGAAGCTGCCAAAAATGACCAGCACGAGATCATTTTCCATGGTCATCTCTCCCTGCAGTCCTGGACGGCCCTGGCCGGGCAGATCGTTGTTCCTCCCGTGAATGCGTCATCGGTTGCGACAGAGGGTCGTGCTCCGCGTGCACCGCCTTTGATGCGTGCGTAACCTCCGATGCATGCGTAACTTTCGATGCCTGCACCACCTGGGCCTGCTCCGGATCCAGCAGCACCTCGCCACGCACCAGCGTGCGCCAGTTGTTGATGACGATGCGTACCGACATCAGCACGAAGGCCAGCGGCAGCACGGCATAGAAATACGACATGGGCAGGCCCAGCGTCTGCGACTGCCAGAAGCGGTTCATCCGGAAAAACACGAAGTCCACCGACAGCCAGGCAAAGTACAGGTTGAAGGCCACCCAGAGCAGATCGGCCAGTGACTCGCACACCTTCTTCACCACCGGCGGGAAAAACCCGAACTGAAAGCTCACCCGGTTGTGTGCCGACAGTTTGGCCGCCACCACGGCACCAAAATACGCAAACCACACGAACAGATGCGTGGCCAGCTCGTCCCCCCACGGGATGGTGTAGCCAAACAGCAGCCGGCTGGCAATCTGCGCAAACAGCAGCGACACGAAGCCCACCAGCAGCACGGCGCAGATGAATTCCTCTGCCTGGTCAAGCACCCACAGGGCACCATGCCGGCGGACCTGTTGACCGGAACCGTTGTGCTGACCGGGGCCGTTATGCTGGCCGGGGCCGCTGCGTTGACCAGGGTCGTTGTGTTGACCGGGGTCGTCATCATGGTTTTTCATGTTTTCCGCGGTTCCTCTGGCATCGCCACCTCACACAGGCAGGTGGTACGTGTCATGCGAAGATGAACTGGCAAACCCGTCCATCACCACCTCACGCACACGGGCCAACAGGCCCGGGTTCACCGTCCCAGCGCCCGCTGGGTGGCTTCCACCCGTTCGCGGCCGCCCACGGCGTCGTAGAACTTTGGCCAGACCTGGTTCTGTGCCAGTTCGATCCATTTCCGCTCGCCATCGGCCGGCTGCACGATCTGCATGCCGCGGGCCTGCAGCTGGTCACGCACCTTGTGCTCGGTCTCCTGCAGGTAGCGGAAGCTGTGTGCCGTGGCCTCGCGGCCGGCATCCAGCAGCGCCTGCTGCACCTCCGGAGACTGTTTGCGGAACACGGCTTCGCTGACGATCAGCGGCTCCAGCGAAAACAGGTAATGGATGGGCGTGATGTACTTCTGCACCTCGTCGAAGCGCATGGCAGCCACCGTGGTGTAGGGGTTGTCCTGCCCGTCCACCACGCGCTGCTGCAGGGCCGTGAAGGTTTCGGACCAGGCCAGCGGCGAGGGGTTGATGCCCCATGCCCGCCAGGTCTCGATCATCACGCGGTTCTTGGGCACGCGAATCACCTGCCCCTGCAGATCTTCCAGTGACACCACCGGCCGGCGCGAGCTGGTCAGCACCCGGAACCCCGAAAACGCCCAGCCGACGATCCGCACCTGCGCATCGCGCACGGTGTTTTCCACGAGCTGGCGGCCGATGTCACCTTCCACCAGCGTGCGGGCCTCGTCGGCGCTGCGAATCACATACGGCAGCGTCAGCACGCCCAGCGACGGCGAGAATGGCGCCAGATTGTTGATGGCCAGCACCGACAGCGACAGCGTGCCCAGTGCAGCATTGTTGACCGTATCCTCTTCGCTGCCCAGCTGGCCATTCGGAAACACCGTCACCCGTGCGCGTCCCCCGGTCCTGCGCTCGAAGGCCGTGCGGAAGGCTTTGGCCAGCTCCCACTGTGTGCCCCCCTGCGCATCGCCCATGGCCAGCTTGAAGGTCACGACGTGTGCGCCTGCCGCTGCCGCACCACCATTCGCCTCGGCTGCCACGGTGGTCCTGGATGCACTCGACGCTGTGGATGTTGCAGATGCGGTGGGGGTCTCCCGTGCCTCCTGTGCCGGGCGTGAAATCCGCACGTTTTCCGGTGCGCCGGCGACTGCAGGTGCACGTGCCATGGCCGCCGCCCCCATGCCCACGATGCCAGCGCCCAGCAGCGCCAGCAAGCCGATCCTCCTGTTCCTGCGCCGCCTTTTCGGGAATGCGCCGGAGGCGCCCATCGTCTGTGCGACAGCCGTCCGGTCCTGTGCAGCGTCCTGCACCACCTGCCCTTTCATTGTCTGCACTTCGGCTTTTCGCTTTTTCATGCTTGCGCTCCCTGTCCTGCGTTTCCTGCACGCCCCCGGACACAGCGTCTGTGGTCGCGCCCGGCCAGCCATGTGCAGCCCGGATTACAGCCGCTCGTCCTTCAGGTGATACCAGTGATACAGCCCCCACTGGCCCAGCCGCCGGAACGGGGCCAGCCACCGGGCGTTGAACAGGCCGGCAAAATCCGGATACGGCAGTGCCCCCTCGAAAATGGGCAGTTTCGGTACATCGGCCGTTTTTCCGGCAATGTGCTGCGCCAGTCGCCGGCCGGCCTGGGCCGAGTACGACACGCCGTTGCCACCATAGCCCAGCGCGTAGTAAAGGGCCGAATGCGGATCGGGCTGCACGATGCGCGGCATCATGTCGTGACTCACGTCCACCCAGCCCCACCAGTAGTAATCGATGTCCACATCCCGCAGGCCGGGGAACTTGCGGGCCAGGCCGGCACGGACCAGGTCCAGGTGTCGGGGCGCCGTGGCATCACTGCCGGTGATGGCGCTGCGCGTACCGATCTGCAACCGGCCGTCCGGCAGTACACGGTAGTAGTGTCGCAGCACCCGTGTGTCGGTGATGATCTGGAACGTACGCAGGCCATTGGCCTCGATTTCGGCGGGTGCCAGCGTCCGCGTCACGATGGAATTGGCCAGAATGGGCATGATCCGGTCTTTCAGCTGCGGGTTCAGCGTCTGCGACGTGTAGCCGCCGGTGGCCACGCCCACAGCCCGGGCACGCACCACACCACCCGGCGTGCGCAGCAGATGACGTTCATTTACACCTTCACCCTGCCGTTCCCAGCCCAGTACCGGGCTGGCGGGATGGACCTTCACCCCCAGTGCCCGGGCTTTTCTGACATAACCGAAGGCCAGTTTGGCGGGGTGAACGCCAATACCCTCCGGTTCGTGCATGGCACCGGCGGCCTCGTGGTCGTCGATGTACTGGCCGCGCAGGGTGTCGGCATCCAGAATCTGCGCATCGTAATGGAAGGTCTCGCGCAGCAGCTTCGCCTCCTTTTCCAGCACCGGCATGCGCTGCGGGCGATGTGCAATGTAGAGGTGGCCGCCGGGCTGCGCATCGCAGTCGATGTCCGCTATCTGCGCACGGAAATAATCCATGGCGTCCACGCATTCTGCATGCAGGGCCAGCGCGGTGTCCAGCCCCCAGCGGGCAATCCATTCCGAACGCTTCAGCCTGCCCGAGGCGCACTGGGCCTGCCCCCCATTTCGGGTGGTGCAGCCCCAGGCCACGCGGTTGGCCTCCAGCACCACCGCACGAATGCCATGCTCCTGTGCCAGCGCAATGGCGGTGCTCAGCCCCGTGAAGCCGGAACCGATGATGGCCACATCCACATCACGGTCGCTGTCGATGGGGCCGTCGTCCTGCGGCGGGGTACCGGCCGTGTCGATCCAGTAGGTGGGCGAATACTGCTGCCCATGCCCCGGTGTGGGATGTACCAATGGATCGTAGGTCGGGTTGTAGGGTTGCCGCGCGCCATGCTCCCCTTCGGGGCCACCGCCGGACGTTACGCCGCGACCATGAACGGATCCATGTCCGTGGGCACCGTGAACGGCTTCGTGTCCTTCTGCGCCACGAACGGCCCCATGTCCGCCGGCCCCGTGAATGCTGCCATGGCCGCCTGCCGTCCCTGGCCGGGCTGCAGGCGTCTGGTCGCCCATGTCGCGTGCGGCAATGCCCGCATGACCGGCTGCGCCCCCCTGTGTGCTGCGCCTGCGGGGGCGCGCTGCGGCTGCGCCTGTGAGCGGATGGGCCTCTGCCCCAAATCTGCCAATTGCCTGTTCCACGGTACATCTCCTGCGGGTGTCGCGATTGAAGACGTCACTATAAATGCGAAGCAGAGCACCGTTTGCGCCCATTGCGCATAAATAAAAACGCTGCGTGAGTTTCAGACCTGAAAGCCCGGTTCACGCAGCTTTATCAATAGCATCAACGCATAAGCAAAATTGCTCCGGTCAGCAACGGCGCCGAATACCAGCAAAACCATCACTCACGGCCACGGCTAAAACCGCAACCACAAGCACACCTGCAACCGCTCCGGCTGCAACTGTAACCATAGCTGTGGCTGCGACTATGGCTATGGCTGCGACTGTGGCTGTGGCAGCCAAAACAGCCTGCCGGAGCGCAGGTCAGGCTCAGCGCATCAGCACCACCACCATCATCATCCAGGCAGCCACAAAAAGCGCTTCGGCCACCATCAGCGCAATCGGACGCCAGCCCAGGGTGGCAATCTTTTCGAAGGAGGTCTTGATGCCCAGCGCCGATATGGACACCACCAGCGCCCAGCCGGACAGGTCACTGGCCACGTGCTGCACAGCCGGAGGGATCAGCCCCAGACTGTTCACCGCCACCAGCAGTACAAACATCAACAGAAAGAACGGCAACAAGGGCGGGCGTCTGGCGGACGCAGCCGACGTGCCGGATGCGCCCTGCGGTGCAGCAGCGGAGGCCGTTGCCGGCGCGGCCGATGACCCTGTTGACCCTGTTGACCCTGTTGACCCTGTTGACCCTGTTGCCCTTGCTGCCCTTGCGGACCCTGTCGTCACAGGTTCCGGTATCTGCGGTTGCTGCAATGGCAGGGCGCCGGGGGGATGCGCCATGCCGGCCTCGGCAGCCACCGTCCGGCGAAAGACCAGTGACAGCGTCAGCACCACCGGCACCAGCATGGCCACGCGGAACATTTTGGCCAGGGTGGCAGCCTTTGCAATGTCCGGAGAAAGAATGCTGCCGGCCCCCACCACCTGGGCCACGTCGTGGATGGAACCACCCAGAAAAAGCCCCGCCTCGGGCACCGTCATGCCGAACCAGCGTACCCACAGCGGGTACAGCACCATCACCGCCGTGGACAGGCTGGCAATGCCGATGGCGCTCATCAAGGTGCAGCGCTCGCTTTCGGGGCTTTGCGGCAGCGTGGACGAAATGGCCATGGTGGCCGAAATGCCGCAGATGCCCGTGCCACCGCCCGACAGCAGCCCGAACATGGGTGACACGCGCAGTACCCGGGCCATCAGCACGCCGAAGCACAGCGTGAACACCACGGCACCGGCCAGCCCCAGAATGCCCCAGAGGCCCAGCGCCGACACGTCGGACACCACGATGCGCACGCCCAGCAGCGCCACACCGACGCGCACCAGCTTTTTGGCGCTGAATTCGATGCCGGGCCGGCAGCGGTCATTTTCCGACAGGAAATGAAAGGCCACACCGATCAGCAGCGCATACAGGAACTTTGGCCCGCCATAGTGCTCTGACACGAAGCTGGCCGCCACTGCAATGACCAGCGACAGCATGATGCCGGGCAGATACCGCCCCGCAATCCCCCTGCCCCCAGCGGCCCCACCCGGAGCCGGCTGGGGGGTCATACTGGCAGACATGTCGAATCCCTGTAATCACGCACCCTGCAGCGCCGTGACGGCAATGGCGTTGACGATGTCGGGCGTGTCACAGCCGCGCGACAGGTCGTTGGCCGGCTTGGCCAGGCCCTGCAGCAGCGGGCCGACCATGAAGGCGCCGCCGATGCGCTCGGTGATCTTGTAGCCGATGTTGCCGGCATCCAGATTGGGAAACACCAGCACGTTGGCGCGGCCTTCCAGCTGGGTATCGGGCAGCTTGCGTTTGGCAATGGACGGCACCATGGCCGCGTCGAACTGCACCTCGCCGTCCACCTTCAGGCCGGGGTCGACCTCACGCAGCAGGGTGACGGCCTTTTTCACCTTCAGCACGTCCGGGTGATGGCCGCCGCTGCCGGCTGTGGAGAACGACAGCAGGGCCACGCGCGGTTCCTCGCCCAGCAGCTGGCGGGCGCTCTGGGCACCGGCACGGGCAATGTCCACCAGCTCTTCGGACGTGGGGTTGATGACCAGGCCACAGTCGGTGTAGATGAGGCCACCCTGGATCGGGTGATGCGGCTTGTCCAGCGCCGCCAGGAAGAAGCTCGAGACCAGCTTGCTGCCCGGCGCCGGGCCGATGAGCTGGATGGCGGTGCGCACCACGTCGGCCGTGGTGTGCACGGCGCCCGAGACCGAGCCATCCACCTTGCCCTCGGTGACCAGCATGTTGGCAAAGACCAGCGGCTTCTGGATTTCGGTCTGGGCCTTTTCGGGGGTCATGCCCTTGTGCTGGCGGCGCTCGACGAGACGCTGGGCCAGCGCGGCGGTCTCGGGATCGGTGGCGGGATCGCGCAGCGTGAGCCCCTCCAGCGACAGCCCTTCCTGCCGGGCACAGGCCTCGACGGCCGCCCGGCTGCCCACCAGCGTGATGTGCGCCACGCCCCGCTTCAGGGCCTCGACGCCGGCACGCAGCACCCGCGGGTCATCGGGCTCGCTCAGCACGATGTGCCGGTTCAATGCACTGGCGCGCTGCTGGATGCCCTGCAACAGGGCCGGCAGGGAGAGGTCCGGGGTATAGGCGAGTGCGGTCATGGCGTTACCTCTGCAGTGAAGACGAAAGAGCGCCCATATTACTGCAGCCCCTGCCCGCCAGCGCCCATGGTGCTGCCCCGCAACACCCCGGGATATCCCCCGGGGAAAGGGTTATCCCCCACCCCGGTCAGACGTAATCCCGGTACTTCTCCAGATACCGCACCGGTTTCGACAGCGCATCGCGGCGGAACGGGTCGCCCAGCTCACGGGTGCACATGACCTCGACGATGCAGGTCCGGCCGTGGTTCATCTGCAGGTCGATGGCCTTCTTCAGCGCAGGCCCCACATCTTCCGGCCGGTCGGCCACGATGCCCTCGGCGCCCATGGCCTGCGCGATGCCGGCAAAGCTCGGGCTTTCCAGATCGCCCGCCACGAAGCGGCGGCTGTAGAAATCCACCTGGTTCTTCTTCTCGGCCCCCCACTGCCGGTTGTGGAACACCACCGGCGTGACCGGAATGTCGTGGCGCACGCAGGTGAGAATCTCGCCAAAGCTCATCCCCCAGGCACCATCGCCCACATAGGCCACGGCCGGCCGGTGCGGGGCCGCCACCTTGGCACCGATGATGGTGGGAAAGGCATAGCCGCAGTTGCCGAAGCTCATCGGCGCAAAGAAGCTGCGGGGCCTTTCGAAGCGCAGGTAACTGTGCGCCACCGAGTTGATGTTGCCGATGTCGGTGGACACCATCACGTCCGGCGGCAATGCCCGCTCCAGCTCGCGCAGCGCCTGACGCGGATGCAGGTACTGGCCGCCACTGAAGGGAGTCTCGCCCTGCTGCTCGCGAATCATGTCGAGGCTGTAGGGGTCGGTCTCGTGCGTCCAGGCATCCAGCTCCTGCTCCCAGGCCGCCTTTTCGGCGCGGATTTTCTCTGCGCGTTCGGCCTTCGTGGCATCACCGGCCAGGGTGCGGCCCTGCAGACGGTCGAGCAGCGCAAGCGCCGCCTCCTTCGCGTCGCCGCAGATGCCCACCGAGATCTTCTTCACCAGCCCCAGCATCCGGTGATCGGCATCCACCTGGATGATCTGTGCATCCTTCGGCCAGTAGTCCATGCCGTGCTGCGGCAGCGTGCCGAACGGCCCCAGCCGGGTGCCCAGCGCCAGCACCACATCGGCCTGTGCAATCAGCTTCATACCCGCCTTCGAACCCTGATAGCCCAGCGGTCCGCACCACAGCGGGTGACTGGCCGGGAAGCTGTCGTTGTGCTGGTAGCTGTTGACCACGGCAGCGCCCAGCCGTTCGGCCAGCGCCCGGCAGGCATCCACCCCATCGGCCATCACCACCCCGCCCCCGGAGACGATCACCGGAAACTTCGCGTTCGCCAGCAGATCGGCGGCACGGTCGAGACTTTCGCGGCCGCCGGCACCGCGCTCCACCCGGATGGGCTGCGGGATTTCGGTCTGGATGTCACCGTAGAAATAATCGCGCGGGATATTGAGCTGCGTGGGCCCCAGCTCCGACAGCGCACGGTCGAAGGCGCGCGCCGTGTACTCGGCCATGCGCGCCGGGTGGTTGACGTGGGCCTGATATCTGGTGAATTCCTGGAACATGGGCAGCTGGTTGCATTCCTGAAAGCCGCCCAGCCCCATGGTGCGCGTACCGGCCTCGGGTGTGACGATCACCACCGGGCTGTGCGCCCAGTAAGCCGCTGCAATGGCCGTGACACAGTTGCTGATGCCCGGACCATTCTGGCCGATCACCACCCCCTGCCGTCCGCTGGCGCGGGAATAACCATCGGCCATGTGGCCGGCCCCCTGTTCGTGCACCGTGGAAATGAAACGGATGCCCGCCGGCGTGAAAATATCCATCGCATCCATGAAGGCCGAGCCCATGATGCCGAATATGTCCGTCACGCCCTGGGCCACCAGGGTTTCCACAAAAGCCTCCGAGGGCGTCATGCGCTGCACGCCCTGCACCGCCTGGCGATTTTTCCGGTCATCTGCTTTATTGGCCATGTTTTCTCCTGCCGCCTTTGGCGCGTGTCATGTACTCATTCATTCCCGTGAAACCCCTTTGGGAACTTCCGCAAAAGTCCTTCGGCACGTTGAGGCTCCCTGGTTATCCTGTGCAGCCGATTCTGGCATGCCGCGATGAACGATCCTGCATAAGCATTCATGTGAAACGATGCTGCGCCCATCCCAGTACCGGACATCCCCGCCGAACATGCTTGCATCAGAGCCAGAGCGCACACATCCATCGAATGCCTGAACACAGGCAGCCCCCAGCCCAGCCGGTGATTCCACCATGCTGCAACGCAGCATGCCAAGTGGCGCTACCATCATGCTCATTGCAGCCATGCCACGGAAGTCACTCACCATGCTGATCCCTGTCATTCTGTCCGGCGGTGCCGGCACCCGGCTCTGGCCCGTCTCGCGCGAGGGGCACCCCAAACCGTTCATGAAGCTGCCCGACG
>ERZ773043.1747-NODE-1747-length-11986-cov-7.696086_pt1 | contig 11986 bp, 14 predicted proteins | sample MGYA00580636_ERZ773043 | MGnify/ENA primary metagenome ERZ773043 (study PRJEB29015, sample SAMEA2737992) | human oral metagenome | biome: human oral; feature: human-associated habitat; material: dental | place: China | collected 2065 ... | reverse complement strand
GCTGTTAGAGTTTCCTCTAACTTGTTTTGCATTGTGTAGTTTTCAGGGTACATCCGGCGCATTTTAGAGGCTTACGGCTCGTTTCCGACCCGTGCGGCTCTCATCAGCGCGACTGTCATAATATAACACAGAGATTCCTCCTGCGTCAACCCCCTTTTTTATCTTTTTTGCTTTTCGTCAAAAATATCGTATGATATAATTATTCTACCACATAAACACGACAAAGGAAATATTGTCATGCATGAATACAAGCGCACTTTTACCCTCCCAACGCTTCACGTGACGCTGCCATGTGCACCGTCGCACGAGATTATCTGCATTGGCGGAGGACGTGCCCCCGAAACAGGTTGGCTCATAGGACTGATACAACAAAGAAATATGTGCGGCCCAGACACTCCCATCTGGGCGATTGACCGCGGTGTGAACATCTGTCACTCGGCCAACCAAGTGCCCGCACATCTGATTGGCGACGGCGATAGTGCCGACAGTGGCGCATGGACTTGGGCGAAAGAGAGCGGCGCACAGGTACACACCTTCCCGCCCGAGAAGGATTTCACGGATACGGAGCTTGCGCTGCAAATTGCCGCAGACCAGTATACCCACCCGCTTGTCATTTTAACGGCGGCATTCGGCGGGCGGCTCGACCATCTCATGAGTACCGCCTCTGTCGCCGCACACGCGCCCATCCCCTGCGTACTTGCGGACGAGCGTGAAACACTTTTCTACCTCCATGCGGGCGAATCGCTCACCGTCACCTGTGACACGCCCCCACGTGCCATCTCGCTCCTCCCCTTTACGGAGAAATGTACGGGCGTAACAACGCAGGGGCTGTATTGGGAGCTGCAGGATGCGTGCATCACAAATCGTGCGTCACTTGCAATCAGCAACGTGCTCGCACGCGAAAACATCAAGAACACGTTTACCGTCTCCATCAAGAGTGGCGTTCTCGGTGTCTATCTCTGCCATAAAGAATAGAGGAAGTTTTCATTGAATATCAACATTCCACAGACCTATTTCAGCAAGCTCATGCGTGCCGTCGTGGAGTTCGAGCTGATCGAGCAGGGCGATCGTATCTTAATTGGCGTATCGGGCGGCAAGGACAGCATCTTTCTCACCTACGCCCTCGCCATCCTGCGCGAGCGTCTGAAAAGAGATTTTACCATCGCGGCATTCACCGTCAATCCGCAGTTTGACGATCCGTTTGATACCGATGCGATTGCAGCATTCTGCAAGCAGCTCGATGTCCCCTATGAGGTTGTGGATGTCGATATCGCAGGTGCGATTGCGGAGCAGGACGACAAAAGCCCCTGCTTTACCTGCGCGTTCTTCCGGCGCGGCGCAGTCAACCGCTATGCCGTAGCGCACCAAATGAATAAGGTCGCCTACGCGCATCACCATGACGATGCGGTGGAGACCTTTCTCATGAGTTTATTCTACTCAGGGCAGCTGAACACGTTCCGCCCAAAAACCTATCTCGACAAGACGGACATCACCGTCATCCGTCCCCTTGTCTACTTCCGCGAGCAGGAAATCATCGACGCGATCCAATACCACGGCTTCACGCCGATCCCCTCGCCCTGCCCCCACAACGGCAACACCACACGTCAGACCGTCAAGGAGCTGATCGAAACGCTCGGTAAGGATAATCCAAACCTCTACAACCACCTCGCCGCAGGGATGCGCGAGGGCGCACTCGGCGAGCTTTGGCCCGCAAGCAAGACGCGCAAAGAGATGGAGCACACTTACCGCGCCTTTATGGCGAAGGGGTAACGCAGAAGTTCGCGAGCATCATATTCAGGAGCACCGGTGCAAGCAAGCCCTTCGCATTCAGTCGCAGTATTTCATCCTGTATCCCGACGAGCAAGGCACACCTCCTTTCCTGCATACGCGCTCAAATATTACTCAATATGATACTTCTCATAGAGCCTGTGACGTGCCTCTGGATTCATCGCCGCCTGCCGCGCTTCCTCCTTCTCTCCCTTTTCATAGAGCATAGTCAAGAGCCGTGCCATACGATTTTCTCCTTCTTCACGCCCCTCGGCACGTCCTTCGGCGCGTCCTTCGGCACGTCCCTCTTCACGGCCTTCCACAAGCCCCTTCTCGCGCCCTTCTTTCAGTGCGTATTTCACATTCGTATTGAAGTCCATAATCGCCATTTGCCGGTTCACATAGCTGAGATACACATCCGGGTCGGACAGGAAAATCCGCTCCGCTTCCATCGCTTCTCTAATTGCGGCCTCACTCATCGCTAACTCCTCCCTTTCCTTATCAGTCATCTTATTTGCAAAGTACGCAAGCCATCGTTCCATCTTCGTGGATTCACGAATGCTTTTCTTTGGTTTGCGCTCATATTTCGGCAGCTCGATAAAATACAGCTCCATATCGTTGTTCAGGCGATCGCCATTTTCGATATTGTAGATACTATACATTGCAACAGGGTCTTCCTGCGGCAGCATTTCAAATGCAAGAAGATTGATGGTGATGGCAGGGCGCAGAATGTCGTAGTCTCCGCCGCGCGTCAATGAAAGCATATAAAGGCGTGACCAGTAGAACAGCGTTCGCCGCTGCATATTCTGCTGATTGACTACCTGTACTTCGACATCGACCAATTCCCCCGTATCGAGCGCACAGACAATATCGAGGCGTGACATCTTCCCCTCGTCGCTGTCGGGCAGCATCTCCGATTGGCGAAACGTGATGTCCTTTATCTCGTGTCCGAGTGATTCTTCCAGAACCGCATTGAGAAAATCAATCGTAATCCGCTTGCGCTCTTCCTTTCCAAAGATAAATTTGAACGCTACATCATTCATTGGATTGAACGTCCGTTCATCCAAGTTCCTAAAAAACGGCTTCTGCTCAATCATCCCGCACCGCCCTTCCTGCTGTTTTACACTTTCTTCTATTTTATCAGACATCGGGTGTTTCTTCCAGTGGGATTCGTCGCAGACAAAAGAAAAACCTTCTCTGCACGCATTCGACAGAGGAGGTTTTATCATCACTATGTGTTCGTCAGTCCCGTCCAAGCTTGTCGCGCAGGATGACATCGTGTGCACCGCCCTCGACGATACTGGTCGAGGAGACGAGGGTGAGCTTCGCCTTGTCGCGGAACTCTGGCAGGCTGAGTGCGCCACAGTTGCACATGGTAGAGCGGATCTTGGAGAGGGTCGTCTCGACATTTTCCTTCAGAGGACCCGCATAGGGAACATAGGAATCTACGCCCTCCTCGAAGGACAGTTTCTTATTGCCGCCGAGGTCATAACGCTGCCAGTTGCGCGCACGGTTTGAGCCCTCACCCCAGTATTCCTTGTAGTATGTGCCGTTCACCATGACGCGATCCGTCGGGCTCTCGTCAAAGCGTGAGAAGTAACGTCCAAGCATGAGGAAGTCCGCGCCCATCGCAAGGGCAAGCGTCATGTGGTAGTCGTAGACGATGCCGCCGTCCGAGCAGATGGGGATGTAGACGCCCGTTTCCTTAAAGTACTTGTCACGCTCGGCACACACGTCGATGAGTGCAGTCGCCTGTCCGCGCCCAATGCCCTTCGTCTCGCGCGTGATGCAGATGGAACCGCCGCCGATTCCGACCTTGATGAAATCCGCCCCCGCATTTGCAAGGAAGCGGAAGCCCTCGCCATCGACAACATTGCCCGCGCCGACCTTTACGCTGTCGCCAAACTCCTCACGGATGTGCTGAATTGTCAGGCGCTGCCACTCGGAGAATCCCTCGGACGAGTCAATGCAGAGAACATCCACGCCCGCTGCAATCAGTGCCGGTACGCGCTCAGCATAATCGCGCGTGTTAATGCCCGCACCGACAATATAACTCTTGTTGCTGTCAGTCAGTTCGAGCTCATTCTCCTTGTTGTCCGTATAGTCCTTGCGGAACACCATATAGCGCAGACGCTGATTCTTGTCAATGAGCGGCAGCATATTCAGCTTGCGCTCCCAGATCAGATCGTTCGCCTGCGTAAGCGTCGTTGCGTCCGCGTCTGCCCAGACGAGCTTCTCGAACGGCGTCATAAAGGACGCGACTTTCGTATCAAGCGACATACGCGAGACACGATAGTCTCGGCTTGTTACAATACCGACGAGCTTCCCATTCGCCGAGCCGTCCTCCGTGACCGCCATGGTGGAGTGTCCCGTCTTGGCAAGGAGATCGAGCACGCCGCCAAGTGTCGTGTCGGGACTGATGTTCGAGTCGCTGCTGACAAACCCCGACTTGTAGTTTTTCACGCGGGAGACCATTGCGGCCTCCTCCTCGATGGACTGCGAACCGTAGATGAAGGAAACACCCCCCTGCTTGGCGAGGGCAATCGCCATTGTATCATTGGAGACTGCCTGCATGATCGCAGAGGTTAGCGGTATGTTCATGGTGAGCGCCGACTCTTCACCGCGATGAAATTTGACCAGCGGCGTACGCAGTGAGACGTTTGCAGGGAAGCACTCCGTCGAGGAATAGCCCGGAACGAGCAGATACTCTCCAAATGTGTGCGATGGCTCGGTGTAATAATACGCCAAGTGAACCCTTCCTTTCTGTATCCGTCCAAAATTTTTCTGTCTAATATACGCGCTTCCGCCTATCCTGTCAAGGCATTGGCATACAATAATTGTTGCCGAGCGAAAAAATCCCGATATTATCAAAAAACCCTAAGAGCATCACATCTACTCTTAGGGAAACGCCAATCTTGGCATAATATTCTATGGTGCCGAAGGCCGGGGTCGAACCGGCACGTTGTCGCCAACGGCAGATTTTGAGTCTGCTGCGTCTGCCAATTCCGCCACTTCGGCAGTAAAATCTGTGACGTATTATAGCATTTCTGCGGCGAATTTGTCAATGTCAGCCGAGCTCGCCCTCGAGCTTTCGTATGAGCTCCATATCCGCCTCGAACCATGGGACGCTGTAGAGATCAGAGCGTCCGAGCCAACGCCCTGCCGAATGTACGCTCAGCTGAGGCTCGCCCGCGATGTGACGGCAGATGTAGAGGCGCATATTCATGTGGTACTCGGGATAGTCGTGATCGACAATGCCGAGCAGCCGATCCACTGCGATCTCAACTCCAAGCTCCTCACGAATCTCGCGCACGAGTGCCGCCTCGTCCGTCTCCCCGGGCTCGACCTTGCCGCCGGCAAACTCCCATGTGCCGGCATAGTTCCCGTACCCACGACAAGCCCCGAAGACCTTGCCGTCACGCAAAATTGCTCCTGCGACCACATCAATATGCTTTCGTTCGCCCATGCCCTACTCCTTTTCACTCTTGGTCGCACGCAGGAAAAGCTGCGTCAGCTGCTCACGCGGGTCTTTTTCGCGCGTGACGATCTCATAGACAGTCGCGGAGATGGGCAGATCAACATTATATGCTGCAGACAGTGCCATAAGTGCCTCCGCCGTATACACTCCCTCGGCGATCTTATGAAAATCGTCTGCTGTGCCGCGTACAACTGCCTCGCCGTAGCGGCGGTTATTGCTGTGCGGGGAGAAGAGTGTCGCCTCGTAGTCGCCGAGATGAGAGAGTCCGTAGATCGTCTCGCCGTCACCGCCCATCGCACGCACGAGCCGCACGAGTTCGCGCGTGCCGCGTGCCATGAGTGCGCCCTTGAGGCTGCCGTAGTCGAGCCCGTCGAGCATCCCCGCAGCGAGCCCGACGACGTTCTTCGCTGCCGCGCCGACCTCCGTACCGAGCAGATCGTCACCGTAGTAGAAGCGGATGAGCGGACTGCCGAGCACATCTACGAGCGTACGCAGCGTCTCTCTGTCCTCGCCCGCGAGCACCATACAGTTCGGAATCCCGCGCACAAAGTCCTGCACATGACCGGGACCCACCCAGACGACGGGCTTCACACCGTCGCCCAGTTCTTCATGCACTACAGTTGTGAGCCGCTTTCCCGTTCCGATCTCGATTCCCTTCATGCAGAGAATCACAATCTTTTTCGCGAGATCCTCCCCCAGCCCCTGCCTGCACAGATCACAGAGAAAGGAACGCAGTGCCTGTGCATGAATGGAGATAATGACAATCTCCGCCGTTCGAATCGCGGCCCCCAAATCATCGGTCAGTTGAACATCGTCAGGCAGGGATAAAAATTCATTTGCCCGCGCTGTACGCAGCTGCGAGAGATGTGCCGAGTCCTTACGCCCCCAGAGTGTGACCGTGTGCCCCACGCGTGCGGCGTACCACGCATGAAACGAGCCCCATCGCCCACAGCCAAGGACAGATACTCTCATGATGATACCTCCACTCGTATGTTCAACAGATCACGGACGACAGCCCCCGCCATAATAAGCCCCACGACAGACGGGACAAAGGACACGCTCGAAGGCACACTGTTCCGCCCTGCAGCTGGCTGCTCCTCCCCTATCTCCGGAGTACGCGGCCGCTCGCGTGAGCAGACGACCCTCAGATGCGGAACGCCTTGCTCCTTGAGCTTTTTCCGCAAGACGCGTGCGAGTGGATCTCCTTTCGTGCGGTAGATATCCATGATCTCGAAGAGGGTCGGGTCGAGCTTGTTCGCCGCACCCATGCTCGCGATGATCGGAATGCCGCGCCGATGACACTGCACGGCGAGGTCGATCTTTGCCGTCACTGTGTCCACGGCATCGAGCACATAGTCGTAGTGTTCGGGAAAAAACTGCTCCGCCGCCTCCGGCTGATAGAACGCACGAATCTCACGCACCTCACAGGCAGGATTGATGGAATGAACGCGCCGTGCCATCGTCTCCGTCTTGGAGGCTCCGACGGTCTCCGTCAGCGCATGGATCTGTCGGTTGATGTTCGTCACGTCGATCACATCATGGTCAACCAGTGTCAGCCTGCCGATCCCCGCGCGTGCCAGTGCCTCTGCCGCATAGGAACCAACACCGCCAATGCCAAACACAGCCGCCGAGCACCTTCCTAGCTGTTCCACTCCCGCGCGGCCCACAAGCATCTCTGTCCGCGCGAAACGCCGATCCCTCATCTTCCCCGCCTTTCCGCATCCATGCACGTCAAAGAGCTGCTGCATCATTGCGCAACAGCTCCTTTCCGACAGAATTATACAGCTCTCCCCTTATTTGACCACGAGCACAGGGCACTTCGACTGCTCCACCACGTACTGGCTGACGCTGCCGAGCAGGACCCCCTTCACAACACCGAGGCCGCGGCTGCCCATAACAATGAGATCGATGCCGTTCGACTCTGCAAAGTCGAGGATGACCACTGCCGGCGAGCCCGTATCCGAGAACGACTCCTTCTCGATGCCTGCCGGCACCATCTCAAGCGCACGGTCGAGGATAACATTCCCCGCCTTTGTCACGGAGTCGAGAATCGCATCCGAGAGTACGGCGTTGATTGCAAGCTGATTGATGTTTGCGACATAGAGAAAATTCAGCTTTGCTCCACATGTCTCGGCAAGCATCACAGCATTTTCAATTGCGCGGTCCGCTCCCTCAGAGCCATCCACCGGTACCAAGATATTCTTAATCATGGCAGTTCCTCCTCACTTCTTTAAAGAACATGAACCATATGGACAATATTCAGCGCTCCCCGCGACCATGACGCTGGAATGCGCGTGCTCCAAGACGGACTGTGTAACGCTCCCGAGAAGAAACCCGCTCACGCGGGAGCGTTTGCGCCCGCCGAGGACGACAAGACCAATGTGCTCCCTGTCAATGAAGCGCAGGATCACGTCTGCCGGTGCACCCGTACAGTGGATACGTTCATACAGGACCTCCGCAGGCAGCAGTGCGAGTGCAGGTGCAAAAATCTCGCGCGCTTCCTTCGCCGCTGACCGCACAATGCTCTCCGGGAGCCATGGAACATCTCCCTCATCCGTACTCTCATCGAACGGAGACACATAGAGGATATACACCGTCGCGTGCATGATCAGCGCAATTTCGCCTGCCAGACGGACGGCGCGCAGAGACTCCTGCGATCCATCCACAGGAACGAGGATACGCGCGTATTTCAGATATTGCTTCATCGCGCACCTCCCGCCCCGCCTTGTTTGATGTATTTATTCGCGAAATTCTGTCAAACTCCTTCTTTATTCCGACGATTATTCCATCCGATGAAAATAAATTGACGTGCCCCATCGAAAATGATAGACTGACTCTACATAATAACGAAATTTGGGAGGCAATAAATTATGGGAGAAGAGCAGACGATGCAGACGGATGAGGAAATTGTTGCCGCGACCGGTATTTCAGACATCTATGCCGCAGCAAAACGCCTCGAGGGCATCGTACGAAAGACCCCATTGGTATACAGCGAATTCTTCTCCGAACTCTCGGACAATGCAACCTATCTGAAACTCGAAAATCTGCAAACCACAGGAGCGTTCAAGCTGCGCGGCGCATACAACCGCATCTCCATGCTCACAGAGGAGGAGAAGGCGCGCGGGGTCATCACCGCCTCGGCGGGCAATCATGCGCAGGGCGTCGCCTACGCCTCACAGAAACTCGGCGTAAATGCCATCATCTGCATGCCTGCCACAACGCCGATTCTGAAAGTGGAGGCAACACGTGCGCTCGGCGCGACGGTCATTCTCCACGGCAACGGATTTGACGATGCCTATGCGCACAGTCTTGAGCTGCAGAAGGAGAAGGGCTTTGTCTACATTCATCCCTTCAATGACCGCGATGTCCTCGTCGGTCAGGGCACGATTGCCCTCGAGGTGATTGACGCGCTCAAGGATGTGGACGCGATCCTCGTGCCCGTCGGCGGCGGCGGACTTGCCTCCGGCATTGCGCTCGCAGTGAAGCTCGTCAACCCGCAGGTGAAGGTCATCGGTGTTGAGCCGGAGAACGCCGCCTGCATGAAAGCTGCGCTCTCCTGCGGGCGCACGATCACCCTGCCCTCCGCCGACACGGTTGCAGACGGCTGTGCCGTGCGCACGGCGGGGAAGCTTACACTCGAATTCTGCCGCCGCTACCTCGATGAGATCATCACCGTCTCAGAGATGGAGATCATGAGCGCCCTGCTCTCGCTGATCGAGAAACACAAACTCATCGCCGAGGGCGCGGGGGTCCTCTCCCTCGCCGCACTCCAAAAACTGCGCATGAAGGACAAAAAGATCGCCGTCCTCATCAGCGGCGGCAACATCGACATCTCCACCATCTCAGCGCTCATCTCGAAGGCGCTGATCTCACGCGGCAGAGTATTTCGCTTTTCCGTACAGCTCCCCGATAAACCGGGACAGCTGCTCACCGTCGCGCAGATCCTTACCGAGCAAGATGCGAACGTCATCCGCCTCGACCACGATCAGACCATGGTGACAGACAGCTTCCAGAAGGTCCAGCTCACCGTCACCGTCGAGGCACACGGACAGGAGCACATCGATCGTATCGTCGCCGCTCTTGCATCGAATGGATTTGAGATCAACAAGATTTATTGACTAATAGGAAAGGATATCTCAAAGCATGACTTCCGCTCCGGTGAAATGTATCGACCAGGATACAGCACAGCACCTCGCCGACCTCTTCAAGACCCTCGGTGACCCTACCCGCATCAAGATTCTCTCCCTCCTTGCATCCGCAGAGGAACTGCGCGTCTACGATATCGCAGACGGCCTGGACATGGGTCAGTCCGCCATCTCCCATCAGCTCCGCGTCCTCCGCAGTGCCCGTCTCGTAAAGTTCCGCCGCGACGGCAAGGAGGTACTCTACTCCATCGACGACGATCACGTGCTGAAGCTGCTCAGCCAAGGCCTTGAGCACGTACAGCATACATAATATGCCGAAAGGATGTTGTTTCATGAAGCGCCGCATCTTTCTTTGCACTGGCATAGCCCTTCTTTTCGCTGTGAGCACGGCATTTGCTTCCCCTACCCTGCGCGAGGGTTCGCAAGGACATGAGGTACAAGTTCTACAGCAGGCACTCCAAAATGCAGGCTACAAGATCAAAAAGGCGGACGGTGTCTTCGGCAAAGATACAGAACGCGCCGTCGCCGAATTCCAGCGCGACAACAAGATCAAGATCACGGGCATTGTCAACAATGCAACGTGGCGCGCGCTCAAGAACCTCCCTGCCAAGACCACGTGGGGCATTGATATACCGCCTCCTGCCGAAAAGAAAGTGCCGCTTGCGCCGAACGGCAATCCCATCCTGCCTGCAAACAAGGTATCCGATGTGATCAAAACGGCGAAGTCCTACATGGGCACGCCATACATTTTCGGCGGTGCGACACCGAAGGGCTTTGACTGCTCGGGCTACCTCCAATACGTTTTCCAGAAACAAGGGATCTCGATTCCGCGCACGGCAGACGAGCAGTACAAACTCGGGCTGCGCACAAAGAGCACGAAGGAGCTTGTACCCGGCGATCTCGTCTTTTTCGAGACCTATGAGAAGGGCGCATCCCACTGCGGCATCTACCTTGGCAAGGACGAGTTCATCCACGCCTCCACGAGCAAGGGTGTCCGCATCGACGCACTGTCAAACGACTATTGGAAGCCGCGCTTCCTCGGCGGCAAGCATATTGTGAAGTAGATTAGAACTCGCAGGAAGGGTTGGTGCCGATATGATACAGAGTGTCCGCCGCTTCATTAGCACCGTTCTCCTTTGCTCCGTTGCAGTTTCGGCAACAGGCTATGCAGCGGAGCAGCAAACAGATCCGTATCATGTGGACTGGAAAGAGCCGCAGACACGCCGCATTGAAGTCCAACGTCCTCCAACCATGGAGACATGGGGCGTTGTAAAACAAGGAGATGTTCAAACGAAATTCCTACGCTCCATCCCCTATTTGTATAGCTCTTATGAACTACACGAGATCCATAAGGATGGCAAAGTCGACTATCTTTTCCACGTGCAGGGTGAGTACGACAGCGACGGAACGGTGCCGCGCCTCACCATCGGAACAAAAGAGGACACGGCATTTGAATTGACGCCTGTCTCTGCAGCGGATCTCAAAACCATCCCATCCAAGGACTATACCGACTATTGGTATCACGCCGGCGATCTCTCCCGTTGGACAGCACTCGAGGAATCAGCGAAGAAAGGTAAGGTAAACGCTTACTTCTATTATTCCCCGAACGGCAAAGGAAGTCGTGACGAGATCTCTCCGCTCGTAAAACGTATTCCGCACTGGCTCACGCTTCCCATTGAGGAATGCAATGCCTACGGACCAAAGTACAGCGTCTTCTATCCGGGGATGCCGGCAAAGGAGCTGCGCGAGGCCATCGCCTATCGCTCCAACGCGCATTACGACAGCGGGCGCGCCAAAACATCGAATAAATACGTCTTTTCCGACGCGGGAAATCTCCCCTCATTCGCCTTGCATCCGTCGTGGTCCATGGCAGAGGTGCATTATGTGACATTCCGTGAAGAACCTGCGGGGACCTGGGTAAATTGGGACTACTGGGAGCCCATGTCGAGTGGCATTCATCCGCTTGACACGATTGGATACATCACACAGGCAGTCTACGTAGATCTCTATCCGACGAAATACTATGGTTTTACACTGAAAGGGCACGCTGAGAAGCCGCGTTGGATCATCGACACCGTTGATACGAAGCGGCATCCGGAGCTCGCAGCAGTATCCCCGGGCGATGTCATCAAATCCCTCAACGGCATTCCCGTCGACGGCTATCCGAAATATGTGGCAGAGTATCTCATGTACTACAGTGCCCTCGGCGACTTGGATCTCGTCCTTGAAAGTCCAAAGACAGGACTCTATGAGGTCACCGTACGCTCTATGATTCATCTGCCGCTGCCTGCGATTGACTATGCAGCGTATAATGAGAAGTCGAAGCTCCGCTATACGAGAAAAACAATCAACGAGTTCCGACTTGACGGAGCTGTTCCCTTTGAGATCTTCGACCCGCTCGGGAATCCTGCCGCCCATGTAGAGTCTCCGCGTACCGATTGGATCTTAGAGCATTTTCATACCGAGAGACCGCACACCATGCCGCTCGGTAAATATTTTGCGGCAACAGCACCTCAATATTGACTTTTCCCGTGCCGCTCATTATAATAGGGCGGTACGGGATGTAGCGCAGTTTGGTAGCGCGCTTGCTTTGGGA
>ERZ773043.1743-NODE-1743-length-12004-cov-14.173153_pt1 | contig 12004 bp, 11 predicted proteins | sample MGYA00580636_ERZ773043 | MGnify/ENA primary metagenome ERZ773043 (study PRJEB29015, sample SAMEA2737992) | human oral metagenome | biome: human oral; feature: human-associated habitat; material: dental | place: China | collected 2065 ... | reverse complement strand
CACCGCAGCAGCGGCTGCCGCCGGCACCGGCTCCCAGCCCGGCACCAGTGGCCCGGCCAGCCAGATCTTCCCGCCAACCGCCACCCAGCCGCCTGCCACGCAGTCGCCGGCCCCCGTTGTGGCCAGCCAGGCACCGGTCAGCGGGATATTTTCAACGGTACCCCCCATCAACACCGCAAAACATGGCACACTGCCCCCCGGCACGGGTGGGGCGGGTGTTCCGGCGGGCGGTCATCCCAGCACGTCTCCAGGCCAGCCGGGTACAGGTCCGCAGGGTGGCAATGCCGGTGCAGCGGGCGGTCCGTCGGCGCCACCACCTTCCCAGGGTGCCTCCTTTGCAGAATTCATGATCAGGCTCGACGAATGACAGTCACGGTTTACGGCATTCCCAACTGCGACCAGATCCGCAAGACCCGGGCCTGGCTCGACCAGCACGGTATCGATTACCGCTTCCACGACTACCGAAAGGAGGGCCTCGATGCCGCCACCCTGCAGGACTGGGATCGCCGTACCGGTCTCGACACCCTGATCAACCGCCGGGGCACCACCTGGCGCAGCCTAGACGCCGCCCAGCAGGCCGCTGCGACCAGTCCTGTCACGGCCATTGCCCTGCTGCAGGCCCATCCCGCTCTCATCAAACGCCCCGTCATCACCACCAGCCAGCGCCCCGATGCCCTGCAGGTGGGCTTCAGTGACGAGGCCCTGCGCTCCTTCCTGCTTCCCGCATGACAGCCCATTTCCCCGCCTTCGCCCACGTCGTGCCACGTTCGCCGTACCGCACCGACTACAGCCCCCAGTCCGCCAGCCTGATCGACGCCCAGGAAAGCCTGCGCACCCTGCGTGACTGGGTCCGCTATGCCATCAGCCGCCTGCAGGCCGCTGGCGCCTCCTTCGGTCACGGCACCGACAACGCCTACGACGAAGCCATCTGGCTGGTCTGCTGGTGCCTGCACCTGCCCGTCGAACAGTACGAGGATCTGGCCAGTGCCACCCTGCTGCCCGACGAGCGCCGCAAGCTGCGCAACCTCATCGACGCCCGCAGCCAGTGCGACCAGCCGCTGGCCTACCTGACCGGCGAGGCCTGGCTGATGGGCTTCCGGTTCCGGGCCGATGCCCGGGCACTCGTGCCGCGTTCGCTGCTGGGCGAGGCGCTGGTGCACCACGCCTTCGACCCCTGGCTGAACCAGGACATGCTGCAGCCCTTCCACGATCTGGCCGATGAACTGGATCAGGACGTGCGCACGCAGCCGCCCCCGTCCAGCCAGCCCTACCGCATCCTCGACCTGTGCACCGGGGGCGGCAGCCTGGCCATCATCGCGGCCCACTGCTTCCCGGGTGCCGAGGTCATCGGCAGCGACATCTCGGCCGATGCCCTGCAGCTCGCCGCCGAAAACCTGCTCGACTACCAGCTCGAAGACCGCATCGAACTGCGTCGCGGCGACCTGTTCGAAAGTCTGGAAGGCGAGCAGTTCAAGCTCATCCTGTGCAACCCGCCCTATGTCAACGCCGGCTCCATGGCGGCCCTGCCCTCCGAGTACCGGGCCGAACCCGAAAAGGCGCTGGGTTCCGGCGAGGACGGCATGGACCTGATCGCCCGCCTGCTGGCCGAAGCACCGGATCACCTCTGGCCCTGCGGCGTGCTGGCGCTGGAGATCGGGCACGAGATGCCCAACTTCCGCCGGCGTTTCCCGGGTCTCGTGTGGACGGCCATCCCCGTGGCCCAGGGCGACGACCGCATCGTGCTGATCACTGCCGACGACCTGAAGCAGTGGCGTGACCAGCAGCCTGCAGAAGAAGGGCTTTCGAACGGCGCGTTCATCTGAGAAATTTTGGGATAATCGGGAGAACGCCGTCCCCGGAATCCCGCCTTGATCCGCTTCGACAACCTCAGCCTGGCCCGCGCCGGGCGCCCGCTGTTCGGCAACGCCTCGCTCATCATCAACCCCGGTGAGCGCGTGGCCCTCATCGGCGCCAACGGCAGCGGCAAAAGCTCGCTGCTGGCCCTGCTCCGCGGTGATCTCTCGCCCGAACAGGGCAATGTCGACCTGCCGAAGCTGCGCATCGCCTGGCTGGCCCAGCATGCGCCCCAGGCCAGCATCGACCCCGTTCGCTTCGTGATGAACGCCGATGCCGCCCTGGTCGCCGCAGAAGCCGCCATCCGGCAGGCCGAGGCCAACGGCAACGGCGAGGCCATGGGCGAAGCCTACGCCCACTGGATCGACGCCGGTGGCCCCTCGGCCGAGGCCCGCGCAGCCGAACTGCTCGACGGTCTGGGCTTTGGCCAGGCGCAGCTCTCCCGTACCGTCGACGAACTGTCGGGCGGCTGGAAGATGCGCCTGAATCTGGCCTGCGTGCTGATGGCCCCCAGCGACCTGCTGCTGCTGGACGAGCCCACCAACCACCTCGACCTGGACGCCGTGCTGTGGCTGGAACGGCAGCTGATGCGCCACCCCGCCATCCAGCTGATCGTCTCGCACGACCGCGACTTTCTCGACCGCGTGGCCACCACCAGCCTGGTCATCGAGGACGGCACTCTCAACCGCTACCCCGGCGGCTACACCGCCAGCGAGAACATCCGCGCCGAACGCGCCGCCCAGCGCGAACGCGAACGCCGCGAACAGCAGGCCCGCATCGAGCACCTCAACCGGTTCATTGCCCGCTTCCGCGCCAAGGCCACCAAGGCCAGGCAGGCGCAGAGCCGCCTGAAGGCGCTGGAGCGGATGGAGACCATCGCCCCGCTGCGTGCCACCCGCGGCATCGATTTCGAGTTTGCCCAGCCGCCCGAGGGCCCCGATCCACTGATCCGCGCCGAGCACCTCGTCTGCGGCCACGGTCCGCAGCAGCCCGTCGTCACGCTGCCCGAGCTGATCGTGCGCCGCGGCGCCCGCATCGGCATTCTGGGCCGCAACGGCACCGGCAAGACCACGCTGATCCGCACGCTGATCGGCGATCTGGCGCCAGTCTCCGGCGACCTCACCCGTGCCGCCACCCTCGATACGGGCTACCTCGCCCAGGAGCAGATCGAAGACCTGCGCCCCGACGACTCCCCGCTGCAGCACCTGGCCCGCCAGGCACCGCAGGAGCGCGAGCAGGTGCTGCGCGGCTTCCTGGGTGCCTTCGGCTTTTCGGGCGACGACGCGCTGCGCCCCACCGGGCCGATGTCCGGCGGCGAGAAGACCCGCCTGTGCCTGGCCCTGCTGGCCTGGGAGAAGCCCGGTTTTCTGGTGCTGGACGAACCCACCAACCACCTCGACGCCAATACCCGTGACGCCCTGGCCGACGCCCTGGCCGAATTCGAAGGCCCGCTGCTGCTGGTCTCGCACGACCGCTACCTGCTGCGCAGCACCGTCGATGAATTCTGGCTGGTGGACAACGGCGTGCTCCGCCCCTTCGACGGCGATCTGGACGACTATGCGCAGTGGCTGCAGAAGGAGCGCAGCAGCAAGGCCGCCGCCGATGCCGCAACGCAGGGCAGCGCGGGCAAGGGCGGCGCGACCACCACGGATAGCACAGACGGTGCCAATGCGGCAGCCGGGGGCCATGCCGGCAGCCACCCGGACCATCACGAAAGGAGCGGCGAACGGGACGGAACCACGACTGCCGCCAATATGGCCAGCGGCAGCGCCGGTTCCACCAACCGCGCCAGCGACCGCCGCGAGCGCGCCCAGCAGCGTGCCGCCCTGGCCGCCCGCAGAAAACCCATCGAACAGGCCATCCGGAAGATCGAACAGCAGATGGAACAGCTGCAGGCCCGCGCCGACGAGATCGACCAGGCGCTGGCCGCCCCCGATGCCTTCAGTGACCGGGCTGCCGCCACGGCCCTGCAGCGCGAGCGCGCCCAGATCGGCACCGATCTGGAGGCCCTGGAAAACGACTGGCTGGAACAGCAGGAGCGGCTGGAGGCCGTGGAGCGGGAGTAATTACTGCAACGGCCCCTTCAACGACGGCGGCAGCGGCACCGTCATCACCTCGATACCTTCCTCGCGCAGCTCGGCCGTCTCCCGCGCCGTGGCCGTGCCGCGAATGGCCCGTGCCGGTGCTTCCCTGAAATGAATGCGACGGGCTTCCTCCGCAAACCGGCTGCCCACGTCCTCGGTGGATTCCACCAGCTTGCGCAGCCCCCGCATCAGCGCACCCTGCAGCTCGCGCATCTGTTCCGCACTGCCCGGCAGACCGGACGACGGCATCTCCTGCCCCTTCTGCCCCCGCTCACGTTCCCCTTCGGCACCCTCCGCGCGCCCCTGTGCTCCCGCCTCTGCACCACTGCCCCGGCGGCCTTCGGTCTCCCCGGCATGTGACAGGTTCAGCCGCGGCGCCGACAGCAGCTTGCGCACCTGGCGCGAGCCGCACATCGGGCATTCCAGCAGTCCGGTCTCGCGCTGATGCTCGAAATCATCCGCCGAGGCAAACCAGCCCTCGAAGGCATGCTCATGCTCACAGCAAAGGTCGAAGACTTTCAGAATGGCCTCCTGTAGCGTCCCTTCCCGCGGGACAGGGAACAGATGAGGGAACATGCACCTGCTGGCGCCTGTACAACCAGCCCCCAGGCGCGCGGAGAACATGCCAGCGTTCAGGATATCCAGCACATCGGCCACAAGCCGCCCCACGCGCTCGGGGAACGCATCACCGAGATTCTGGAGCATGTGCCGATGCGCCAAGCAGCCCCACGCGCGGGGAACGCACGTCCGCCGTTGCGCCGGCAACCGGGCCTCGTCCAGCCCCTCGCGCACAGACCCACCAGCACGCCGTATCCGGTGCCAGCCCCCACAAGCGAGGAGCGCACAAAAAAGCGGCCCCAAGGGGCCGCGTGCATCAGCAGGCCGACGCACGGGTCACTGATGATCCCCCGAAGCGTCGTCGCTGTCCAGATGCCGTTCTATCTTCAGGCTGCCCTTCAGTGCGGCAATCCAGGCCTGCGTCTCGGCATTGGCCAGGGTCTGGCGCAGCTGGCCCCTGTAGGCATCCATCCGCTGCCTGGCGGCGTCATCCGGCGGCAGCGCCTCTTCCACGCGGATCAGCTGGTAGCCTGCATGGCCCAGATCGGCCCCCACCCAGGCCGGCAGCTGGTCTGCCGGCACACCGAAGGCGGCCTGCAGGGCATCACGCTGCAGACGGCCCGGCTGGGCACGGCTGACGGTATTCTCTTCGCTCAGCCCCGCAGGTGCCTTCGCATCCTTGCCGGCTTCCTTCAGCGCCGCCAGCTGCTTCTCGCCGGCCTCGCGGGCCAGACGGGCGGCCTCGTCGGCCATCCAGCGCTGCTTCACCGTGTCCTTCACCTCGTCGAAGGTCTGGCGATGCTGCGGATGGTGGGCATCCACGCGGGCCGACACCAGCACGCCCGGCGCAATCTCGATGGCCGTGGTGTTGCGGTGCTCTTCCAGCGCCTCGGGTGCATAGAGCTGGTCCAGCAGGCGGGCGTTGGCCTCCACCGAACCTTCCCGGGCACCGGCGGCCGGCTTGCGTGGCAGCCCCTCGGCCTTCTCGATGTTCAGCTTGAAGCGCTCGGCCACGGGCTTGAGCGAATCGGCCTGCTCGTACACCATGTTCGACAGGTTCTCGGCCTCGGCGTTGTAGCGTCTGGCCGCCTCTTCCTCACGCCACATCTTCAGCAGCTCGGGCTTCACGTCCGCCAGCGGCTTCTCGCCTCCACCCTTCACGCCCGTCACCTTGATGACGTGATAGCCATACTCACTTTCCACCACGTCGGTGAAGCCCGGTTTGTCCAGCGCAAAGGCAGCGTCGGCAAAGGGCTTGACCATCGTGTCACGCTCGAAAAAGCCCAGATCACCGCCCTGCGAGGCCGAACCCGGGTCTTCGGAGTTCTTCTTCGCCAGCTCGGCAAAGCCGTCCGGATTGGCCTTCGCCTCGGCCAGCAGCGCCTCGGCGCGTTCCTTCACCTTCTTCCGGGCAGCGTCATCGGCCCCTTCCGGCACCTTCAGCAGGATGTGGCTGGCCTGACGCTCGTCGGCATCGTTGAACTGATTGCGGTGCTTCTGGTAGAAGGCTTCCAGATCCTTCTCCGAGGGCTCGGCATCCTTGGGCAGAATGTCGGCGCGTTTGAGCGTCACATAGTTGATATCCACCGACTCGGGCTGGTCGAACTCGGCCGCATGGGCGTCGTACCAGGCTTTCAGCTGCTCATCGGTCGGGTTCAGGCCCTTTTCGTAGTCCTTCGTGGGCAGCAGCAGGGTGCGCACCACGCGCCGGTTCTCCAGCGTGGCCACCAGACTGTCCACCACCGCCTGCGGCACCATGGCCGATTCTCGCACGGCGCGCTCCACGGCCCCCAGCGCCAGCTGCTGGCTGATCGAGGCCTCGTACTGGGCAGCCGTCATCTGGTTGGCCGCCAGCAGACGCTGGTAGGCCTCGATGTCGAACTGCCCCTTGTCGGTGCGCAGGTCCTGATGGCGCTGCAGAATGGCGCGCTGGATCTCGGGCCGCGCCACGGTGATGCGGTTCTTGCGCGCATCCACCAGCATGGCCTGCTGGGTGATGATGTTCTCCAGCACCTCGGCCCGCATGGCGGGTGAGTCGTACACCGCCGCATCGAAGTTGTCGCCCAGCATCTGCTGCATCTGCTGGACCTGCTGCCGGTAGGTGTTGTCGAAATAGGCGCGCGGCACCGGCTCGCCTTCCACCGAGGCCACCGCATCGCCGTGGCCGAACATCTGGTCGTAGCCGGATATGCCGAAGAACACGAACGCGGGCAGAATCAGCACCAGCAGCAGCGCCTGCGCCAGCCGCTGGTGGGTTCGGATGAAATCAAACATGGGATCCTGGTCGGTAAAGAGAGGAATCCCCGTAGTTTATTCGAGATGCGCGCCGTTGCCCGCAGCATGGGGGCAAATCGCCGTGGCTGCAACAGACAGGTACAAGCGGCCAGCGGGGTGGCGCAGGCATGGCCCCATCAGGCATGGGCATGAACCCATTCTTCTGCGCGAAACTGCCATTTGAACGTACAGGACAGGGTGGCAAGGCCGCAGAATCCCCGATGGCCTCACGGCACTGCCGGCACAGTTCTAAATCTCGGCCAGCCAGCCTTCCTTCAGGGCGGCACGGGTCACCCTGATCACCAGCACCAGCACGCCTCCCGCCACGGGGGCGGCTACCAGCAGCGCGGCAGACAGCGGCCACTCCGCCGCCAGGGACAGGGGCACCACCAGAATCATCAGCCTGACCAGAATCCGGAAGAAGGATCTCATCTCAACCCCCGCGCGCCATCCCGGGCCGCACGGCCTCCCTCGAAGCCGCCCTGCCCCTCATTGATTCTCCCCGGGAAATACACCGTTTCAGCATGCATGGCGCAAGATGCTAGCCAGCGCCGTGCGCCCCGGCTTCCCGCAACCGCCAGCCGGGCACAGCGGCCCCCCAGGCGGCACGAGCGGGCACGCAGACCACACACGCCTTCCCCGGCATGCTCCGGCCTCACTCCGCGCCGCTCTTGCTCGCCACGCGCTGTGCAAAATAGTGGTTGTAGGCCACGCGCCGGTCGGCATAGGCGTCGTTCTGCCAGCCCACGCAGCGCTGTGCGTAACGGCGCATCGAATCCAGAATGCGGGCAAACACCGGATCGCCATTGCTGTTGCGCACCGTCACCCGGTCCCACGCCACCAGTTGCGCCTTCAGCACCGACTCCGGCGTCTTGTAGAAGCGCACGCCCTGCACCTCGCGCATCTCGATGTAATGCGTGGAATTGGCATTGGTCTGGCGGCTTCTCATCATGGCCGTCACGGCCTGTGTCGCAATGTTCACCGCCTGCTGCCAGGCCGGCGACAGCGCATTCCAGGCATCGCGGTTGACCAGCAGCTCCACCTGTTCGGTGATCTGGTGAAAGCTCTGCAGCATGCACACCTTCAGCACATCCGGCAGGCCCAGCGCCCGGTCACTGGAAATGGTGCTGAATTCGGCCGCCTCGATCTCGCCGCGCCGCAGCGCCGGCACGATCTCGTCCACCGGCAGCTGGAACACCGTGGCGCCCAGCTCCTGATAGATCTGCGCCGCCAGCCCCTCGGCATGAAAACGCATGCCGGCCAGGTCTTCGGTACGCGAAATGGGCCGCTTGAACCAGCCGAAGGCCGGCGTGGGCAGCGGCCCGTACAGCAGCGAATGCACCTTCAGCCCCTCGGCCTCGTACAGCTCCTGCAGCATGGCCTCGCCGCCACCGTACTGGTGCCACGACAGCAGCGTCATGCCGTCCATCCCGAAGGCCGGGCCACTGCCCCACAGCCCCAGGGCCGGCTGGCGCATGGCATCGAGGCTCAGCACACGATGGGCCGCCTCCAGCCTGCCCCGCGACACGGCCCCCGACAGCGCCTCGGTGGGCACCTCACGACCGGCCGGCATCGCGCCTGAGAACCAACGAAAAGTCCTTACATTCGAATTAGCAAATCTCTGAATATCATCTGTTGATATAAGTCAAGTTGTTTTACTTCGGAGACATGCTAAAATTATGTCACGGTTTAAGTTCATTTGCGGCTTGCTATTCTTTTAGAGTATTCTCAGGGTATTTGGTGAACTCTATTATGCTTGTGTGTTTACCATTGTTCTGTTCAACACGACATGGGTGGCGTGATGTTGCGCTGGCGAGCATTGTGTCTTAGGCGGCCTAGGAGCGGTAAGTTCTGTTGAGGGGCGTGCTTATGCTAGTGTTTCGTGATGCCCAATCGTGTCGAACACCCCCGCCGCGGTGATCGTAGAGAAAGGTGGGGCAGTGAAATGTCGACAGCAAAGGCTAGATCATGACTCTCAGAAGAGTTCTCGTTACGCTGACTACAACCGCCGCTCTCTCGCTATTTAGTGCTGGTGCTGTAGCGGCAACCCCACTTTCTGTACAAGGGCAAACTGCAGATCCTCCTAGTTGTTCGGCACAAGTTTCGGGGGATAAGCCGAAGCTCTCTGCTGAAGCTGACCAAAATGTTGCACGACAAATGACGAAGTCGGCGGAAAATGCGGTTCGTTCCGAAGATGTCCACACCCATGTGTCGATCGATGACATTGATTTGTCTCACCCAACAGTTCTGCGGGTGAAAACGAAGGATTCAGAACTCCATTCAGTCACCTTTCCCATAAAAGGAGGTGGTGCAAGCCTGATGAGTAATACAACAATTGTAATGATGAGCACTGGGGGTGTTGTTACTTATTCTGAAAGCATACTGACTCGAAATGCTTCAGGTAATTTTCAGATGACATCTTACTCTGATGGTGCTCTTACGAAGGATGCTGATACTGGGGTCAAGTATGTTGACAATACTAGAATTCAACAGCAGATCGATCAGGTTAAAGCCGATGTGAAAAATGGTTCCGCCGCATCTGCTGGATCTCCTCAAGGAAAAGCCGATGAAGCTCCGACCGGGGTCGGTCAAGTTGCTGGATGTATTGCTGTTGCACTCGGGATCGGTTCAGTTCCTGCGATGGTAATTGCCGGTGCGTGTGGAGGGTCGTGTGCGGGCGCTGCGACTGGTGTTGGTGCTGGGATCTGTGCTGCCTGTATTGGCGGAATTGCCACACTTGGCTCGGCAGAAGTAATCGCAGTCGCCACCTGTTTCGGGTATATGTGATGGTGGGCGACTTGCAGTATCGTGCAAAACGGTCTCAAGCGGTTCAGATATTGTGCGTTGGAGTATCTGGAGGAATTGCTGTACTCTCGGTTCCTTTTGGGATTAACCTATATGGTTTGCGGGGGTTGTGGATTCCTTTGGTTCTCGTTATCCCAATGGCATTGCAATGCTTGGCGGTCCGTCTTTTGCATGATCTGATTCAATCCCGGCCGGAATGATCGCCGGTTCCCTAGTTGAATACCGCTCCTGAACTGGTGTTGGCGTGGAAACAAGTGGCACTTGTTTCCACGCCAACACTTTCCCGATTTTCTGAGTGGGTAGAATGACTTGATGTTGCTTATCATAAGGGGTTGTTCCTGAAGTCAAGTTCTGATTATTTTGGGGTGAAGTGAGTGGTTCTAGGAGGTAATGCGCGATATTTTACAAATGTGTTTTATAGGAAATCTGTGACCCCTAAAGTTCAAGCGTCATTGTAATATTCATGTTTATTGTTGAGTGTTTGTTTCCTGTGGCTCATGGAGCGCTGGTGAGTCGCGGCTGGGCATATATGATTATTGGTTGATGCTCTGTTGACAAGACGCTGAGAGGGAGTGTGGCGGGCTGGTGTGATCCTATTTCCGGGTCAGGTCAAGACTGTCTCTAGGGGGCTACGGGGGCGTGGATTGTGGTCCACGAGAACGGTGCTTGCTGGGTGATGGAGGATCTGGGGTCGACTTATGGCGCCACTGAGATGGCCGTCCCGCTGGATGTTGGGTGCCAGACGAGCGTTTCCAAACGAGGGTGGGCGCTCCAAGTCGCTGTGCGAGGCCTACGCTCGCCCGGGCCTAGGGGAGTTGGCCAGGGGGTGATGAAGTGCTTCGAGTGTATCGTCGCCGTCCGTCAATCGAATCGATCTCCAGGGAACAGATTACCCGTGTCCTGAGGATTCTGGTGCTGGATCCGATCGACTTGTGAGCCTTGTTCCGGTTCCTGTGACGCTGTGTCGAGAGAGGCTACCCTGAGACGATATCGGTCTGGCATTGTTCGATTACGTCACTTCCCGCTAGGACCTGGCGTTGCGGTCACGGACGTTACCATCACTTATTTCGAAGTCGAGCACGAGGTTGGCCTTTGGTGGTCGAGATACTCCAAGTAGGGGCGAGGTGGGGGCGGGTCGATTATCAGGATATTGCCAGTCTCTTGGTTGATCGACTGGCTTTCCCTTGGATTTGGGTGCTGGGGAGCAGTGGGATTTCACAGCGAGGGCGAGGGTGTGTGCGTCCCTGGCGCGCACCCCGGCCGTGCCCCGCCACTACGTCCTGGCCCTGCCCTGGCGGATGATCGAGCAGGACGACCCCGGTGAGGGGCGCGTGCACATCTATGAGCCCTCCAGCGGATCGGTGCGCCCCCTCGACCTGACCGCTTCGCGCGATCCGCGCCGACCCGGCCCCCGCGAGCTCGGCAACTGGCCCCGCGTCCTCGCCGTCATCGCGCCCGAGAACTGACCTGCAAGCGCCCTATCCGTGACTCACGGGATGAGAAAAGGTAACGTCGTCGTGAACAGTGGGCGCATGAAACAGGTACTCCATCTCGCGTTCCACTGAGAGCAGTCCATGACGAGTACCAGTTGTGTGGGAGTGATATCCATGTCGACACGGCGGGCCATGCCACTGATCACTGTGCACGATCTTGATGCCGCCATCGCATCGTACCGTCGCCTCACCGGGATGGAGGTGGTCATGAATCATGGCTGGATCGCCACCCTGTCCCCGCCAGGGGATCGTTCCATCCAGATCAGCTTGATCGCCTCGGATCCCACTGCTCCTGTCAACCCGGCGGTCTCCATCGAGGTGGATGATCTGGATGATGCCTACCGGATCGCTCGGGAGAACGGCTGGGAGATCGTGCATGACCTCGCCGTGGAGGAGTGGGGAGTGCGCCGTTTCTTCTTCCGGGATGCGGACGGAAACATCGTGAACGTCCTATCTCATCTGTGATTCCAGCACTGAAGGGGCATCGCGTGGTGCTTTGCCGCATGAGGCGAGTCGGTCCATGATGGGTGAACTCTCGTGAAAGGACCCCCATGACCACGCGCGCCCGGATCGCCCGCCTCATCGACCACACTCTCCTCAAGCCTGAGGCCACCACCGCCCAGGTTGACGCGCTCATCGCCGAGGCCGCGGACCTGAACACCTACAGCGTGTGCGTCTCCCCGAGCCTCCTGCCGGTGGACGTACCCGACGACCTGCACGTGGCCACCGTCTGCGGCTTCCCCTCCGGCGCCCACGCCACCGCCGTCAAGGCCGCCGAGGCCGCCGACGCCCTGGCCAAGGGCGCCGAGGAGATCGACATGGTCGTCAACCTCCGCCTCGTCAAGGAAGGTGACGCCGACGCCGTTACCTTTTCTCATCCCGTGAGTCGCGGCTGGGCATATATGATTATTGGTTGATGCTCTGTTGACAAGACGC
>ERZ773043.1740-NODE-1740-length-12015-cov-9.418227_pt1 | contig 12015 bp, 10 predicted proteins | sample MGYA00580636_ERZ773043 | MGnify/ENA primary metagenome ERZ773043 (study PRJEB29015, sample SAMEA2737992) | human oral metagenome | biome: human oral; feature: human-associated habitat; material: dental | place: China | collected 2065 ... | reverse complement strand
CGATCATGCGGAGATCGCAGGGCCGGGCTTTATCAATTTCTATCTCAAGAGCAATGTGCTCTATGATCTGCTTCGTCATCTATACGAAGGGGGCGAGGCGTGTTTCAACCTGCCGCAGAAAGATACGGCGCGCATCATGGTCGAATATGTGAGCGCGAATCCGACAGGCCTGCTGCACGTCGGGCACGGACGCGGCGCAGCGGTCGGCAGTGCTCTCGTCAATCTTCTGCGAGCGGCTGGCTATCCCGTTCAAAGCGAATACTACATCAATGACGCGGGAAATCAGATCGACAACCTCGCGGCATCGGTCAACGCGCGCTACTTGGAACTGCTGGGCAAGGAGACGGTCTTTCCTGAAAACGGCTACCACGGCGCAGATATCGTTGACACGGCGAAGCGCATCGTGGAAGCGGACGGCGAGAAGTATCTCTCACTGAGCGAGGAACAGCGTCTTGCCGCCTTCAAGGAAATCGCTCTGAAGGAAAAGCTTGCACAGCTGAAGGCGGATCTCGCCGCGTTCAACGTGACGTTCGACGAATGGTTCAGCGAGCGCACGCTCCATCCCGACGCGGTGCGGCGCGCGGTGGAGGCGGACTGCATCATCACCGACGGATTCCGTCTCCGCAGTGCGGCGATCAAAAACATCCGCGCTGCCTACGAGAAACGCGGCATCATCATCCTCACCGACCCCGATACCGTGGGGGAGTGCATCCGCGCACGTCTCACGGAGATGTTCCCGCGTGCCCTCCATGCCTTCATTCCCGTCGAGGATGCAACGAATCTCGGCGACGGCGATATCGGGATCGAGCAGACAAGCCCTGCCGCGATTCGCGCGGCTCTTGAAAAGGTGCGAACACCGATGGATGCCCCCGCAGAGATCTTCTCAATGGCGGATATGATGGCGTACGGTCTTACAGGAACGGAGGATGCCGCCGCACGACGCGCGCATCTCGGACGGCGGCTCGGGCTCGGCTTTGCCAATGCCAAGACCTTTCTCCGTCGTCTCAACACTTATGGCATCACACGCGAGGAATTTACATCTGCAATAGAGGAGCTATGATGAACGCAAGTATCCCTGTGATCGCCGACCCGAAGGTCACACGCCACATCCTCAGTGCGTTTCACCTGCGTGCGAGCAAGCGTCTCGGGCAGAACTTCCTCGTGGACAGGGGCGTCGTGCAGGGGATTGTGGACGCGGCAGAACTCTCGCCCGCCGATACCGTGCTTGAGATCGGACCCGGCATCGGAACGCTGACGCAGGGGCTTGCCGAGACGGGGGCGCGCGTTGTCGCTGTCGAGCTGGACAAGAAACTCCCCGCCGTGCTCGCCGAGACGCTGAAGGGGTACGATAATGTGACGATTGTACCGGGCGACATCCTGAAGCTGAATATCTCGGAAATTCTTGGGCTGCCGAACAGATCACGGTTTAAGGTCGTTGCAAATCTGCCCTACTACATCACAACGCCGATCCTTATGACGCTCCTCGAACAGCGTCTTCCGATCGAGCGCCTTGTGACGATGGTGCAGAAGGAGGTCGCCGTCCGCATGACGGCGCGTCCCGGCTCAAAGGACTATGGTGCGCTCTCTGTCGCCGTGCAGTATTTCACCGTGCCGCGCATGGTGATGGATGTGCCGCCGCGTTCCTTCCTGCCCGCGCCCGAGGTGACGAGTGCTGTCATCGCCTGTCATGTGCAGGATGTGCCGACGGTTCAGCCCACCGACGAAAAACTCTTCTTTCGCCTTGTCCGTGCCGCATTCGGCCAGCGGCGCAAGACCCTCCTCAATGCGCTCACGGGGGCGGGACTGACGAAGGAAATGAGCCGTGCGGGACTCACGGCGGCGGGGATTGCGGAGAATATGCGCGGCGAGCAGCTCTCGCTTGCGGACTTTGCGCGGCTCTCCGATGCGGTCGGTTCGTTGGAGCGGCAGGAGGAATGACGATGTACTTTGACAGCCATATTCATACGGAGTTCTCCGCTGATTCTGAGATGAAAGCGGCGGATGCGCTGCGTGAGGCGGAACGGCAGGGGCTCGGGCTTGTGTTCACCGAGCATCTTGACTACGACTATCCGTCGGCGGGCACGGAGGAGTTCATCTTCGATCCTGTGGCGTATTGGGCGGCGTATGAGCCGCTGCGCGCCAAGGGGAATCTCTCGCTTGGTGTTGAGATGGGCATGATGGCAAGTGCACGCGAAAAAAACGCCGCATTCCTGCAGCGTGTTCCGTTTGATTTCGTGCTTGCGTCGATTCACTTTCTGGACGTGAAGGATCTCTACTATCCGGAGACGTTCGAGGGCCGCGAGAAGGCGGAAATGTATTACGAATATTTCACTGTCATGCGCGATGAGATCTATGCGCATCCCTTTATCAATGCACTTGCCCATATCGACTACATTGCACGGAATTCCACGTTTGACAATCCGGAAATCTCCTATGGTGAATTTACGGACGAGATCGACGCTGTCCTGCGCGCACTCGTCGAGACGGACACCGCTATCGAGATCAATACGCGCCGTCTCGGCATGCCGCGCGGCATCAAGGAACTCGCCCCCATCTACCGCCGCTACCATGAACTCGGCGGCCGCTATGTCACCATCGGCTCAGATGCCCACATCCCCGAGGGTGTTGGCCGAAACTATGCCCGTGCACGTGAGCTTGCCCGTGCATTTGATCTCACCGTCGTCACATTCCGTGAACGGCAGATGCGGATTTGTGAATGAATCTATGCGTTGCCTCTCCTTCTTTTTCCTGTTATAATACAGAATGTGGGGGAGGCGCATTTTTATGCTCAGCAATTTCTTCGTTGCGCTTGGCGGTGTCGTTCCCCTTTTTTGCTTGATGGCAGTCGGCGTGTTTGTGAAGCGATCGTGTCTTCTCGCGGAGGAAGAACTCCTGCATGTCAACCGCATGGTGTTTCGCGTATTCTTCTTCTTTATGATGTTCTACAACATCTACATTTCCGATCCGGGGACGGCATTTCAGCCGTTGCTCATGCTCTTCGGTGCGGGTGGCGTGCTTCTCACCGCACTTGTCTTTACCGGTATTGTCTGCCGTCTTGAGCCCGACAATGCAAGGCGCGGCCCGATGATCCAGGCGAGCTTTCGCGGCAACTACGTCCTCATGGGCATCCCCCTTGTCGCCAATATCTTCGGCGATGCGGCGATTGCGGTTCCGACCATGATGATTGCCGTCATTGTTCCGCTCTACAATGTACTCGGCGTGCTCGTGCTCGAGACCTTTCGCGGTGGGCGGTTCGACCTCCTACCGATCCTGCGCAGCGTACTTATGAACCCCATGATCCTAGGGGCGATTGCGGGTGCCCTGTGCCGCCTCGTGCAGCTGCCGATCCCCGCGCCCGTGCTGAAGCCCGCTGCGCAGATTGCGGCGGCGACCACGCCCGTCGCACTCATCATCCTCGGCGCATCCTTTCACGGTGGAAGCTATCAGGCGCATTTGCGCCAACTCGTCTTCTCGGTTGCCTCCCGTCTCATCATTGTACCTGGCATCGTGCTCCCGCTTGCGGTCATGCTTGGCTTTCGGGGGGTCGAGCTTGTGACACTTATCGCTGTGTTTGCCACACCCTGCGCCGTTGCCGGCTTCGCCATGGCACAGCAGATGCAGGCGGACGCGGAGCTTGCGGGCAACTGCGTCGTCTACAGCAGTGCCCTGTCCTGCCTTACGATTTTTGGATGGGTCTTTTTGCTCAAGACGTTGGCATTCTTTTGACAAAGAACAACACCTTGACAGTTTATTTTAATTTTGTATAATTGGGACTAGATAGTAATATAAAAAGGGAGTCAGACGCTATGGTATGGAAGAAAGGCTTTGCGACCGTTAGTGCATTTGCACTGTTGGGCTGCGTTGGAGTGACTGTGCAGCCCGCATATGCAGCGGGCGATTCCACCGAGCAGACAGAGCTTCATGGCGACCAACCGCATCGTGTTGTCGAGGGCGGCGATTTTAAGACGGCGACACTTAAAGGCGACCGTCTGCTTGAGACCTACCGTCTGACGAAATACGATGTACTCGATATCCAGATCGTCGGCTTCTCAACGTTCGAATCGAGTGATTCTGCGAAGTCCGGCGGGCTGAGCAACGTTACCATTGGACCGGATGGCTATGTTCAGCTGCCTTATGCAGGGTCCATCAAGTTGGCGGGCCTCACGCTTGATGAGGCGCGGGATCTGATTTCTGAGCGTCTGCGTACCTATCTGCGCTTTCCTGATCTGTCGATCATCGTCAAGACCTATGGGCCGCGCAAGATCTACGTCATGGGCGAGGTGAAGACCCCGGGGATTCACGAGCTTGGAGTTGACAGTCTGAATGCCTATGCAGCAATCTCGTCTGCCGGCGGTGTGACACGCCGCGGACGCAGTACGCAGGTGCAGGTGCTCCGCGTTGTGGGCGACACGATGTACTATAAGCAGCTCAATATCAAGAACTATGTCAAGAAGCATGATCTGACACAGAATGTCGTGCTGCAGGACGGCGATATCGTCTATGTGCCGCGTTCCAACGGCATCAAGTTTGACGAGGATGTTTTGCCATATATTAATGTTTGGGCAATGTATAAGGCACTGAAAGACTAGACGGGAGGATAGATCATGGAACACAATGAAGACACGATTGACCTCTCGCGCCTCTTTCGAGTTATGGGTGACCATAAGCCAGTTATCTTTGGGATTGTAGGCATCTGTACACTTGTTGCCGTCGTGATCTCTTTTGTCTTGCCAAAGCAGTACGAGTCAACCACGCTTGTTCAGACGCGTTCGGCCGCGAAGGTGGACATCTCTGGTGCTGCTGCTGCGATGGCTGCGCTTGGCGTGGGCGGGGGGAATGTTACCTCGCCGACAATGAATTACATTGAGTTGATGAAAACGCGCACCGTGCTTGATCCGATTATTGATTCACTTGGCTTTGAGGAAGATCAAAGGCCCGATGCAAAGGGGTTTGCAAAGGGATATCTTGATATCCGCAATACAAAGGGAACCAATCTGATCGAAGTCGCTGCGCGAGGAAAAAGCCCAGAGGAGGCTCAGAAAATCTCACAGGCGGTCGTCGACAATTTCCTCCTCATGCAGACGGATATGAACCAGCAGACGCAGTCACTCCTCATGAAATTCCTCGATGATCGCATTGGCACAGCAAGGCATGAGGCCGAAGATGCAGAAGCAAAGCTGGCACAGTTCAGCCGCGAGCACAAACTCTACAGCCCTGACGATCAGGCAAAAGCGGCAATCGAGCAGATGGCGGCATACGACAAAGCAATCGGCGAAGTCGAGGTGGCGGCGAAGTCCGCGCAGGCATCGCTCGATGCAGCCAATGAGAAGCTGGGCGAGCAAAAGTCTGCAAGCAAGGCATATAACATCTCGGACAATTCGACGGTACAGAAGATTCGCGATCAGATCGTTGCCAAGCGTGTGCAAATCGTTGGACTTGAACAAAACTATACCGATGCACATCCCAGCGTCCAACAGGCACGGAAGGAGCTTGAGCAGCTGCAGAACCTTCTGAAGTCCGAGGTCATCACAACCGTTGAGTCTGATACGACGACACTGAACCCGACGCAGTCGCAGCTCCTTAGTAACCGTGCACTCGCTGCGGTCAACCTGGCCGTTGCGCATGCGAGTAAGGCCGCGCTGAAAGAACAGCAGACGAAGAAGGAAGAGGAGCTTGGCACCTTTCCGGATGATGTCATGGAGTACATGCGCCTCAGCCGTGACTCGAAGGTCAAAAATGAGGTCTATCTGAACCTCGTCAAACAGTACGAGCAGAACAAGATCCAGGCGGCGATGGAGAGTATGGACATCCAGATTATTGATGTGGCGAATCTGCCCGATATCGAAAAGCCGGTTGCGCCTCGTAAGAAACTCATTACAGCAATTGGATTTGTGGTTGGCATCCTTCTTGCTATGGGCTATAGTTTGCTTGCTTATCGGCGCGAAGCATAATACAGAAAAGGAGGGGAACATATTCATGCATACGAGAACTTGGATTCCGGCTCGTATTCGCAGAATATGTGCTCCTCTCCTTTTTGTTTCTTTTGACTATTTTGCCATTCTCCTCGCAGAGAAGATGGCGTTCGGCTTGCATGACCTTTACGGCCTTTTTATGGGGACCTCTTATTATGTTCCCGATGCCTACCTTTTATTTTGGATCCCACTCGTATTCATCGCATTCCTTGGGATTGCACAGACCTATACGAAGATGCAGCCGATCCTTGAGACCGTGCGGCAGATCTTCTATGCAGTTCTCTATGCGCTGATTACCTGCATCCTCGCGCTTTACTTCATGGAGGCGAGCATGCTTGCCTCACGTCTCTACGTTGTCCTCTTTGGTGTGCTTGCACTGTTTAATATTTATGTTGCTCGATATATCCTGTTGAAGGTTCTCAAGACGACAAATCTGCTGATGAAACCTGTTATCCTGATTGGTGCGGGGAAGACGGCGGAGATTGTTCTTCAGTTCTTTGAAGGTGATTTGGGATATCGCTATCGGATCGTCGGACTGTTGGATGATGCTCCGATTTCAGAAGAGCTTCCACAAAAGTTCCTGATGTTGGGCAAGGTGAGTGATGCAGAGGAGATTATTCGGGATTCTGGTGTGAAGACCGTTATCATTACGGCTCCGGGAATGGACAGCTCACGATTGGAAAAACTCGTTGCGAAAATTCAGCCTCTCGTTCGTGACATTCTCTTTGTCCCCGACCTTATGATGCTGCCGTTGGGGCATGTCGGTGTTGAGCCGTTCTATACTGAAAAAGTCTTTATGCTCAGCATTCGCAATAACCTTGCACGACGGCGGAATCGTCTGGCAAAGCGTATCTTTGACCTTGCAGCGACCGTTGTCGGTGGTCTCTTGATCTTGCCGATCTTGCTCATACTGGCTGTCCTTGTTGGAGTTGACAATAAAGGGCGTATCATCTTTGCACATCGACGTGTGGGACGCAAGGGAAAACTCTTCCCCTGCTATAAATTTCAGTCGATGGTGCCGAATGCACAGGAGCGTTTAGAAGAATACCTTGCCAAGAATCCGGAGGCGCGTAAGGAATGGGAGGCGTCCTTCAAACTCACGAATGACCCGCGTGTCACGAAACTAGGGGCATTTCTGCGAAAAACGAGCCTTGATGAACTGCCGCAGCTGTGGAACGTGCTGATGGGGGATATGAGCCTTGTCGGGCCTCGTCCGATTGTTACAAAAGAAATCGAGCGCTACGGGGACTACATTCGTGAGTACTATATGGTTCCACCCGGTATCACTGGGATGTGGCAGGTCAATGGGCGCAGCGATACCACATACGAGGAACGTGTTGCCATGGATACATGGTACGTGCGTAACTGGTCCGTTTGGATTGATCTTGTGTATCTGTTCAAAACGGTGAAGACTGTATTTACGGGAAAAGGGGCTTATTAAATATCATCGTATCGATAATTATATACTTTGAGGATAAACACTGATGAAGATTACTGTGATTACCGCGGTGTATAACGGTGAGGACACTATAGAGAAAACCATTGAATCGGTTTTAGCACAAGAAGTGAAGCCCTATGAGTATCTTATCATAGATGGCGAGTCTAGTGACAATACAGTTAAAATAACAGAATCTTATCGTAGTGCTTTCGAGACGAACAATGTAATTTATCGTATCGTATCGGAACGTGATTCTGGAATTTATGATGCGTTCAACAAAGGGGTTCGTTTATCCACGGGAGAGTTCATTGCTTTTTTGAACGCAGATGATTGGTACGAACCAACGGCTCTTAAAGTCGTGCAGGAGACATATACGCGAGAACCATTTGACTTTGCCTATGGAACAATACAGTATGTCGGAGCGAAAGGTGGCATCTTGAAGAAAAAATCCAAGCTAGATACTTTCGTTTCCAGTCGGAATTGGAATCACCCAAGTAGCTTCGTCAGACGCAATCTATACCTTGATAACCCCTTTGATCAGACATTCAAGGTGTATGCAGATTTTGACTGGTTTCTGAAAATACGCAAACAGAATGTACGTATAGCTATCTTTCCAGATGATGCTGTTATTGCCCATTTTCGAGCTGGAGGTGCGAGTATCAATGCAGATTTTAGGCAGACTTTGGCAAGGGCGAAGGAGAAGGTTTTTGCATATAAGAGGAATGGGTACCCCAGCATATATATGGCAGAAGCCTATGGCTGGGAGCTTGTGAAGTATATTTTCTCTAAGATGTTTGGATAGGGTGTATCTTTGGGAGTTATTAAGTATGCTAGATATATTATTGCTGTTGAATATACTGCTTCCTGTACTGACAGTGTGGATATATCTATTGAAATATAAGTCTGTTGTTTTTGATCACATTACCGTATTTTCGTTTGCGTTTCTCTATTATTGGATTTTACCAATTTTTATGGGGAGACTATATGATCTTTTTGAGCCTGAAAATGAGGAGTTGTTTCGCCCTCTATCTCTTTGGGCGAGTTATTATTCTTTAGCTAAAACTGATAATATGATGTTGTATTTAGGGATTGTTTTTTTGTTTTATCTCTGCTTTGTTTTTGGTGGAGTATACAAAAAAAGAAATTACTCTGTACCATCGCCTCGAGTCACCTTCCCTAAAAAAACAGGATATAATGCAATTTCGATTGTTTTGATTTTCCTTCTGCTTTGGTTGACAGCCTCTCTAAAAGACTTCTTATTTACTGGATACATGGAGGAAGGTTCTGTTCGAACTTATTATCAGGGGATGCTTTCTGGCCTTGACCTGTGGTTTTTTTCTTTGTATATGATTTACAACATCAATCAAGATTATAAAACAAATAAATTTTTTTCTGTGGCTCGAAATCGTTATCTCATACCATATTTGATATGTTCCTTTTTATTGCTTAGTATGGGAGGCAGATTGTATGTCATATCTACAATTATCATGTTGCTAGCGTACTATACAGTGTATTATCGAACACTTTCATATAAAAAAGTTTTTATATGCGGCTTATCCTTACTAATTGTCTCTGGAGCAATAGGTGTCATACGTTTAGGTGGAGAACTAGATGGTTTTTTACAGGAGGTTGTAAGTAATGTTGTGTTAGAGCCCTTACTAACAAGTATTTCTTTATTGACCTTTATAGAATATAATCCCTTTGAGATTTTTGGAGAGCCGTGGATATTTCTTTCTTATTTTGCTAACTTAATACCGCGCATATTATTTTATGAATTGAGACAAGAACTTTCGACTGATGTCCTGTCGTTGGGGTACTATTATGACTCACCTTTGGGAGCGCTAAATTCTTTTGTGTCATTGATGATTTGTTTCGGTGTTTTCGGAAGTTGTATAGTATTGTTCTTCTTTGGCATATTCATGAGCTGGTTAAGAAGTCAATCTGGAAATATTGCAAGAATTATATACTCCATGCTTGTTGGTTGTATAATGTTTACTTTTTTTAGAGACCCATTTTCAGTCTCTATCATAAAAAATATGATTCAGAATTCTATCATTATACCTATTGTGTGGATGTTGCTTCTTTTTGGATTTAGTAGAATAAAAAGATGATTTACTCCCTTGATAAAATATAAATTTTCTTTATATCAGGTAGAGAGTAGGAATGTTTGAGGTCATGCGTACACTGCTTCTTGAAACGAGAAATTTTGGCGATGCTATTATTAAGAATGACTTTATAAGGAAGTATGGGCAGGCGAATCCCTTAGATCATATAGATATCTTATGCAAGAAACAATTTGTTGCTATTTTTGAGGACAATCCGTATATTCAACATATATATACGAGTGGTTTTCCCATTGCGGGAATGAAATCTTGGAACTTTCCTGAACTCTTTAGAACGATCAGAAAGCTACATGGGCGATATGACCTAGCTGTAGATGTTCTTGGAGACTGGCGGGAACGACTGTTGTTGTGGATGATGCATCCACGCAAAATATTAAGTCTTGAACGAGCAGAAGGGCATCCATTTAACAATCTTATTCGTAGAGGGCTATCTTCTCTTGTTGAGCCTGTGCCTATCTCGTTAGGTCAAGTTAATTTTTATCGGCAACTAGATGAGTTGTTGGTAGTGTTGGGAGGGACTCCTAACACTATGTTTATAGAACAAGCCATACCTCAGAAGACACGAAGAGTTATAGGAATACATCCCATGGCCAGTCAGGAATGTAAGCTGTGGGGTTGGAATTCTTGGAATGAACTCATCCATATTCTTAAGGGAAAGGGGGACTCTGTTTGGTGCTTTTGTGCTCCCAAAGAGAAGGGCATTATAGAAAAAAATATTGATCAGGAAGGAATCCAAACGATTTCTTCAGATATTAAGTCTTTTTTTCGAAATCTGTCTCAAGTAGATTTGCTGATCTGTTTGGACAGTTTTGCCACCCATGCGGCCTATAGTGTTGGTGTTCCTAGTATTGTGCTCAATGGGGCAAATGATTTTCGGCTTTGGCAAACACCTCTTACAAAGGTAGTGCAAGGAGCTTTTGAGTGTAAATATTGGCCATGCTATAATAAACCAAAATGTACGCGATACGATTGTATGACGTCTATTCGGGTGGAGGATGTCATTCATCTCATCTCAGATGAATTCTCTTGAATTAGCCTTGAAGAAACAATAAGGTGGGGGGGGAATTAATGAAACAGCCCAAGATTACCGTGATTACTGCTTCCTACAATGCGAAGAATACAATTGAGCAGACGATATCGAGTGTTGTGAACCAGGATTATCCGGATATCGAATATGTAATAGTCGATGGTGGATCAATAGATGGATCTGTATCGATTATTGAGGAATATGCTTCTTCGTATAACATTAAGTGGGTTAGTGAACCAGATCAGGGGCTTTACGATGCTTTGAACAAAGGTGTTCAAATGGCAACAGGGGACTATATTGAAATCATTGGTGCAGATGATGCTCTCGTGAGTGCCGATATCATTTCACGAGTGGTAGGTGAAATGGAGTCGAATACTGATATTTTTGCTGGTCAAGTTTGGTATGTGGATGAGGACAGCAAAAAACAGTTTCCCTATACCAATACCAGTATGAGAAATCGATCAGCTTATCGTGGTGGCATGTCTCCCCATGCAGCGATGTTTGCTCGCCGAGAGCTTCTTTTGCAATATCCTTTCGATACGAGCTATCGTATTGCAGGCGATTATAAGTTTTTTTTACAGTGCTATTATGACGAGAAAGTGCAAATTCAATATAGTGATATAATGGTGGCTTTTTTTGCGACATCAGGCGTGAGTTCTGATGTTGAGTCTGCATGGAGGGAGGAGAGGCGACTTTATTCGGAACTGAAACTATCTTTCCGTTCTTACAATTCTGCAGATTCGTCATGGCTTGCTCGCATGATTAAATACACTCTTGTTGCTACTCATCTGTTTGTTCCAACTCGAACGATATGGAGGTTTTTCAACATTCGACTTCGCTGGAAAGATCATATGTGCAAGAACAAAATTTGTCGTTGGTGTGGACGTAAACAGTAGACGCTTGTGATGAAAGGATTTGGGACTACAATGAAAAAGGCATTGATTACAGGCATAACAGGTCAAGACGGTTCTTATCTGACGGAACTCATGCTAGAAAAAGGATATGAGGTGCATGGTATTATTCGTCGCCATAGTACGCCGTGCACGGAACGGATTGATCATCTATTGTCCGATGAGCAGTATGAGGGGCATATCTTTCTTCACTACGGAGATCTGACGGATTCCAGCAACGCACATGCGCTGATTCGGGAGATTCAGCCGGACGAAGTCTATAATCTTGCAGCGCAGTCCCATGTGGCGGTTTCGTTCGAGGTGCCGGAGTATACGGCAGAGGCGACAGGCGTCGGGACAATCCGTTTGCTCGAAGCGGTGCGGCAGAGTGGCAGACCGATCAGGTTCTATCAGGCCTCGACATCAGAACTCTTTGGTGGGCTTCCGGATACTGCGCCGCAGAGCGAGGTGACGCCGTTCTATCCGAAGTCACCCTATGGCGCGGCAAAGCTCTACAGCTTCTGGATTACGAAGAACTACCGCGAGTCCTATGATATGTTCGCCG
>ERZ773043.1739-NODE-1739-length-12020-cov-11.710238_pt1 | contig 12020 bp, 9 predicted proteins | sample MGYA00580636_ERZ773043 | MGnify/ENA primary metagenome ERZ773043 (study PRJEB29015, sample SAMEA2737992) | human oral metagenome | biome: human oral; feature: human-associated habitat; material: dental | place: China | collected 2065 ... | reverse complement strand
GGTGATAAGCAAGTCCCCAGTCTATATTACCTTTTTTCATTACCTCGGAGTTGAAGCTATCAACTATTTCCTTACCGCCATACTTTAATTTACCGTCTTTTTCCTTTGGATTATTCCAATGGAAGTCTATAGAGTAGTATACTCTGTCATTGGCACTTTGGCTCTTGATAGCGGTGTAGAAAAGTCTGAATGCCTTTTCATAACTTTTAACATAAGAGGTCAGATCTCTCGGACCTATGTAATTCCATGCCTGGTTATTGATCTCATTACCTATGACCCAGTTTGAGATTTTACCGTAGTTAGGATTGGAACCGTCATACCTTTTTGCAAGAAACGCAGCAATAGCTTTGGTTGTTTCAAAACCTTCCTTGCTCTCAGCGTTAAACATATAGTAATAAGCCTTGTCATTTTTCTTATTGCCATTATGGAAAAGCTCAGGTCTGTCAGGATTAAAACCGTTAAGTACTATAGCTGTAACCGTCATGCTCTTACCGGATAAGGCACTTATGGTCTTATCATAATTTTCTATAAGTGACTTATTAAAGTGGTAGGTCTTACCGTCATAGTTAAAGTCTATACCTTCTCCAAGTATTTGGTGGAAAGCGATGTTGGTACCCACATGTTTTACACCAAGCTCAAAAGCATCGGGAAGCATGTGTATTTCTATGTTGAGACCCTTTTTGGTAAGCGGATCTTCAAATGCTTTTGTATTTTGTGCAACAGCTTCCGGATTGGTAATATAATGGGGATTTGATACTTCCACATACTTGCTGCCGTCATGTACCGCAACGACAAAGCTGCTGTAGAGTCTGTCATTTTCCGCACCTAAGTTAAGGTCTACAGAATGACTTACATTGCCTGAAGAAACCTTTGCAAGATAATCGGTTCTTGAGCCGATGCCTCCCTCATAAGGTTTTAGTTCAAATAAGTAATATGAACCGTCAGTACCTGATGTATCAGCGGAATTATCCATATTTATATCTATAGTTTTCTTGTTGCTTGATATGGTAACCGATTTTATTTCAGAGCTTGCTTTTATTGTTTGGCTTGCTTGATTATTGGCAGTAGCATAAGCCGTATTGCCCTTGGCAAATCCCAAACTTACTACAAGAGCAAGGGGAAGCAGCCAAAAACGAAACTTTTTCATAATTATTTAACTCCTTTACTTAGCTTTCTAAACGCCTTCATTATAGGTTATGCCCAATTTTTATACAATTACATTTTTATAAAAGTATCTTACGATTGTAAAAAAAGTTGTAATAATACTAAATCGAGTAGTGAGACTTTAGCCCCATACCCGCTTGTGGGGCGGTGCTTGCCGCAAGGTGATAGTTTCCTTACACCGCCCCTGAGATAAAAAAAGAGAAGCTTGAGCAGGCTTCTCTTTGATTTTTGAAATAACAAATATATTCTTAATTAAGCTTGTGGTTCTATGCATGAAGATGGGCAAACTGCTGCACAAGCACCGCAATCTATACAAGTATCAGCATCTATTATAAATTTTGGATCTCCTGCTGATATTGCATTTACAGGGCACTCACCCACACATGTAGAACACATGATACATCCATCATTAATTATATGAGCCATAAAATTTCCTCCTACTTCTTAATCAATTGTAACACCTATTGACTACTGACAATATAATAACTGAAAATAGCACAAAAATCAATAGGTTAGCACACACTAACTTGTACAATTTGTAGAACAAATTAGGCTATACTTACTTTAGGTGTAGAAAAGTTAGTATAAAACAGGAATTATACATAATATTTCGGCAAATTTAATTCATAGTTTATACACAATTATGTGCTTAAATTACCAAAGTAAGGGTATTTATTCACGAGGGCGGTTTTTAAAAGTGTAAAAAACCGTATCTGACGAAAAAATATGTAAACTACTATTAATTATTGTTGTAAATATATGTCTTATGGTTTATATTAAGCATAGGAATATTTATAAAGGAGGGTTTTAGACATGGTTATTACAAAGGATATGACGATAGGTGATATCGTTTTCTTAAATGAACATATGGCACCTGCGCTTATGCGTGTAGGAATGCACTGCCTCGGTTGTCCTGCTTCTCAGGCAGAGACTATAGAGGAGGCTTGCATGGTACACGGAATAGACTGTGATGCTTTGGTAGAGCAGCTTAATGAGCTGGCAGCTTTGTCTGTTTAAACCAATTAAAAACGGCTTGTTGCTTAAGAAAATACTTCTTGCAGCAAGCCGTTTTAATTGGTTTTTTTTATTCACAGAGGCGCCGCCCCATGAACGGGCAGAAAGTAAAAAGAATCCCTGCTCAATTATAAGTGCCGGCATAAGGAAACTTAGTTAATTTTATACCTTAGAAAGCATATCTAAGGCATTATTTTTTATTATAATATCGAAATATTCCTCATAATATGCCTCACTTGAATAATTGGATAAAAGTTTTATTCCGTATTCCGTAAGTATGTTGCAGGTCTTGTTATAACTTTGAGCATCCTCTACATTGCCCTTTAGTGAAAGAATATAATTGCCGTTTGTTTTGTGCTTATAAAGGCTGCTTTCTCCCTTATAAGAGTTCGCTGACAAGTGTGCGGCATCTATAACCTTGTCAAGACCGGAAAATGAGAAGGTACTTTGATAGCTTTCTTCATCCTTACTTACATCCTTACTTGGAAAAAACTCCTGAGGTTTTGCACCTGCCATCAAATTAAATTTATTAAAATTCATATCATTAAAATCCACTTCTTTACTATATGTCGAAAACTTTGAAAACCTTGTGTCTACTTCTTCAGGATCCTCCACCTTGGTGATAATAATTACTATACTCTCATTAGGCAGGGGAATGGCTTCCACCATAAGCGGAAGAGCCCCGGCATTAAAACCGAACTCATGAGAGGCTCTTTGCAGCATTTCATTAAATAAATTCTTGGCTTTCTCATGCCCGTATGCCAATTCTAAAAGATTGATATCACGAGCTAAAAGATCATTATTGGTCAAGGTGCATTTAATTTGTAAATCACTTAATTTCTCTATTTGCATAGCTTGCCCTCCTTGTCTTATGATACTCTAAATTTTGAAAATAATCAATAAAAGTGTAGGGCTTTTGCTAAAGTTTCACAAAACAAAGACTGCATACTGTATACAAGGATCAATATATCGACCGAATAAATGTTTATACTTGACTCGGCAATAAAGTCTCTATAAGATGTTAAGAAAGATGGAGAAAGGAGGCAATATAAAAAGCGATGCACTTCTTGAAAACATATTTATAACAGTAGCTGCCTTAGGTGATTGCAAGTTTTATTTGCCGGGCTGTAAGACCTTGCATGTATACAGAGCCATGAAAACAGTCCCCTTTAGAAAGCTCATATCATACATACAAAAAAGTAACCATACTAAAGAGCCTTGAACCCTTAGGTAGATTTATTGTATATGCTCAAGAAAAGTTTGCAGCTGAAACTATATATTACAGGAAAGTATATAAGTAAGGACTTGTATGAATGTATATAATATATTGCTACAATGTCCGTAATGGGCTGATACACTTTGGCATATCTTTGTATCAGCTTGTCAAATATCTATAAAATCAGGAACATCCTATATATCATGGGGATTTATTAAGCAAGTAATTTAATTCTTAAAGAAAACACCGTTAATTTAATTGATTTTGACTATGCCTTATTGATATCCGATCAATGATTCTTTGCCATATACACTTACTGAAACATAGCTTATGTAGTTTTTGGGAATCAGTAAAATCCGAAACAGAAAAGAAAGTGATATAAAAAGCCGGGATAAAAAAGTTTAAGAAGTGAAAGAAAAACTATAAAAGCTGCTCTAAGCAAAATATACAGCCATCTTTTAATATTGCGGTTGCAGCCTTATCCGAATCAGCAGGTGCAAGTTAGCATAGTGCTGCACTTGTTGATAAAATTCATGTTAATTCGCATGAAGACTATAGAAAAATATTCAAAGTATAATAATAAAAGTGAAGAGAAAAGGTATTTAGTATAGCGAATGTGGATTATTATGCTAAAACGGATAACATGAATTATACAATAAGGAGCTTTACAATTGTATAATTATTGATTTAAGTTCACTTTTTGAAATAAGGCAATTGCAATCACAGCTATTTTTTAATAATAACTGACTCCGATAATGCCTATATAAATAAATGTTTAGTTTATTAAACACCGAAAAATTTCTATATAAGTTAGGAAATATATAGTGTATGTTACGGAAATCTTCTTATGGTTTGGTGTTTGATAAAGATAATTAATTTATTTATGGAGTATAGCTTGAAAAAACAAAATAATTATATAGAACAAATACTTAAGCTTGGATTAAGCGGAGTAGATATATATGTTGAAGGTTGCGAATGTAGTATATATGAACTTAAAGAGGTGCTTACTGTAAGTGAAAGAGGCGTATGTTATATGCCGGATTATATAGAAGACAGGAGTACCGGTAAGATAAAAGAAATAAGATTTGATAAAATAAATTTAATTGAATAGCGTATAAGTCTAAAAAGAGACTGCCTATCTAAATATACGGATAAGCAGTTTCTTTTTTATTATAAAAACACACTAAAGTGAAGTGAAAAGTTTATTTCCACTGTGAAAGTTGCAAAGTGGAAATAAACTTTTCACTTCACTGTAAAATATACTAACATCAAGTTTATAGTAACTTCATACTTTTTTATAATAAGCTGTGGTATAATATCATGGCATTTGGCAATGGTTTTGAAATAACGAAAAATTGCATAACCGGTTAGGAGGATACTTTTTAATGAAAAACGGCAAGCGAGTGTACTTGTTTATTATTTTGCTGCTTCTTATAAGTGCGGCAACATATATATATGTAACTATGTTTATGCCTTCAAGTAAGAGGGTGGATCACAGTACATATTATGGTGTAAAGGATAAGCAGGTGGCTATAATCTATAATGACGGCTTACAAAAAGCAAGTGCTATAGAGCAGGACAAGGAGGTCTATTTGCCATATGATTGGGCAGTGGCGATATTAAATGACAAGCTTTTTTGGGACAGTGAAGAAAATTTACTGGTCTATACCCTGCCTGAAGAAATTATATACATGGATGAAAATTATATATCGGATGGAAAGAAGGCATTTATAAAGTCTGATAATTCGGCTTATGTGTCTGCAAGTCTTATAAAGAAATATACCAATGTAAATTTAAGAAGTTTTACAGATTCGGATATAAGAAAAATATACATCTATGATAATAGTGTAAGTCTTGTAAGTGCAAGACTTAAGAAAAAATCAAAACTAAGAAGCGGTGAGACCATAAAGGCGGATATAGTTGCAGACCTGGATAAGGAAGAAAGTGTATATATACTTGGAAGCTCTGTAACTGACGGTGACTTGACAGGAAAAAACAAAAAGTGGCTTAAGGCATATACGGACAAGGGAGACTGGGGATATGTTAAGGTCAGTGCCTTAGAAAATATGGACTATGTTGTAAATATAAGCGAATTTGTAAAGCCTACATATACAAGTATAAGTTTTGGTGAGCCGGTAGTTCTCGGTTGGCATCAGGTCAGCAACATGGATGCCAATAAAAATATGGAAAGCCTAGTGGCAAGAACTTCAGGCATGAATGTTATATCACCTACTTGGTTCTCATTAAGTGATAATGAGGGCAATTATACCTCTTATGCAAGCAGGGACTATGTAACAAAGGCACATGAGATGGGCTTGCAAGTATGGGGACTGGTAGATAATTTAAGCAAAAAAGTAAGTACGGTAAAACTGCTAAAAAAAAGCAGTGTCAGAAAATTATTAATAGAAAAACTGATAAATGATGCAATCACCTATAATCTTGACGGAATTAACCTTGACTTTGAAGGACTTAATGCGGAAGGAGCAAAGTATTATATACAGTTTATAAGAGAACTTTCGGTGTATACAAGAAAAAATAAGATTATTCTTTCTATAGATAATCCTTCGTATGCGGCATATAATAAATTTTATGCCAGAGACAAGCAGGCGGAAGTTGCAGACTATATTATAAATATGGGTTATGATGAGCATTATTCAGGCTCTGATAAGGGCAGTGTGGCTTCAATTAGTTTCGTAAAGTCAGCTATAGAAGACAGCCTAAAAGAAGTTCCAAGAGAAAAACTTATCAATGCGGTTCCGGTTTATACAAGGCTATGGAAGGAAGAAGGAGGCAAGCTTAGCAGTCAGGCACTGGGTATAGAAGCCTCACTTAAATGGGTTTTAGAAAATAACTTAAGTACAGAGTGGAAGGAAGATATAGGACAAAATTATGCAGAGCTTATATCTTCAGGAGAAAGTTACTATATATGGATTGAAGATGAAAAGTCAATGGAGCTTAAGATGAATCTTATAAAAGAAAATTCTCTTGCAGGTGTGGCGGTTTGGAGACTTGGACTTGAGCCCGGCTCCATTTGGTCAATAATTAAGTATTAATGCCTAAACCGCATTAATCGTGTATTAATGCCTAAATCGCATTAATCGTGTATTAATGCCTAAATCGCATTAATCAGGTATTAAAAAAATTAAATTAATAGAATAGTTTTTAGCGTGAGGCTGTTGCAGAATGGGGACCATGCATAAGCTATAGTGGCATTTGAGTAGAGTTTTGCTACATAGCTTGTGCGAAAATCTCAAAATGCAACAGCCCTAAATTATTTATAGATATATTGCTTAGTATATGGCACTAAAGTCACTATATTTTAAAAATAGTTTAATCGGAGCATAAAAATATAAAAATTCACAGCATATAATGTGCAATATAAATACAATATAAATACTTGCCTGATATGTGAGTTTTCTTTATAATAATGTACGGGAAATGATTAATTATCCTATAAAACTTCAACTTATTTTTGAGGAGACAAATAGGAAGAAGTTTTATTCCAAAGTTGATGTACAATTAAGAAGGAGAAGTGTTATTTATGAAAAAGAAATCTTTATGGCTTCTTTTGGCTTTGACCGCAGCTTTGCTTGGAGCTTGCCAAAGTACAAAAGAAACAACAGTTGCAGAAAGTCAGACACAGGAAGTTTCAAAAGATTCACAGGAAAGCACACAGACAAGTGAGGCTGCTCAGACAGGTAACTCTGACGAGATCATCATAGGTCAGACCTGGGTCATTTCCAATACCGACCCTACAGACAGCTCAGTGCCATGGTCCTTGACCAGTGACGGAGTGAGTGAGACAGTATTTATGGTAGATAAGGACGGAAAGCTTTACTCAAGATTTATTGATTCTTTTGAAAAAGTTGACGATCTGACATGGAAGGCTGTTACTAAAAATGAGGCTAAGTTTTCCAACGGAGATTTAGCGGATGCCAAAGCTATTGCAGACTGTATGAACCTGATTCAGACTAAGAACCAGTTGTCAAATGCTACCGCAGGCGTTGTAAGTTTTACTGCAACGGATGATAAGACACTTGAGATCAAAACTGAAAGACCTTTACAAAGACTTGATTCACTTTTAACCGAGTGGTCAAATATTGTGTTTAAGAAACTTGATGATGGAAGTTTCGTATATACAGGTCCGTATGTTATAAAAGAGCTTAAAGAGAACATTGAAACAAGCTTAATACCTAATCCCGAATATCCTGATGCGGATAAAAGACCTAATATTAAGATAATGAAGTTTAATGATGCTTCAGCTTTGAAACTTGCATTTGAGTCAGGAGAGATCGACATGGCATTTACCATAACTCCTGAAGTTGCAAAGATGTTTGAGAGCTCAGGTAAGATAGTTAAGACCATTGAAGCGGGCTATCAATACTTCGGAATGTTTAACCTAAACAGTGAGATATATAAGGATCACGCCGTAAGAGAGGCGGTAAATCTTGGAATTAACAGAGAGGATTACTTAAAGGCTCTCTCAGGCGGAAAGATTGCAAACGGTTTTTTTGCACACTACTATGATTTTGCAGGAGATGTGGTACTTAAAACAGATGTGGAGAAGGCGAAGAGCTTGCTTGATGAGGCAGGCTGGGTATTAAAGGACGGAGTGAGAGAAAAGGACGGTAAGAAACTTACAATTAAGATAGTAACCTATCCTTCAAGACCTGACTTATCCGTGATTATGCAGGTAATGACTTCACAGCTTAAGGCTCTCGGTTTTGAGGTCAGTACAGAAGTTGTTGACGGTATAGACAAAGCAGCAAAGGCAGGAGAGTTTGACTTAATACTTTACGCACAGCATACCGCACCTACAGCCGATCCGAGCTTTGCACTTAACCAGTTCTTTAGAACCGAAGGAGCAAAGAACTTTACCGGATATTCATCAGAGGAGATGGATAAGCTTCTTGACGAGCTTGGAAGCGAGTCTGATTATGCTAAGAGGGTAGAGCTTTCAAAGAAGGCACAGGAACTTGTAGCAAAGGATCTGCCTGTACTTTACCTTGTAGATCCGCAGTGGCATATAGCGGTTTCAGAAAAACTTGCAAACTATCAGCCGTATAACGGAGACTACTACATAGTAAACGATCAATTAATGAAATAAGTAACTAAAATTTGCGGTCTATAGGCTTTGATTAGTCTAGAGACCGCTTTTAAGTAGGGGGAATTGTGTCATATATTAAAATTATAATTAAATACATAGCCTTATTATTTATTATGTCCGTTGCTTTATTTATACTTACAAGGTTTCTGCCTGTAGGTCCGATAGACCTTCTTTTACAGCAATTGGAACTTGCACCTACGGTAGAGAATAAAAGAGTGATTGCAGCACAGCTTGGACTTGATAAACCTTTATATATACAGTACATTAGGTGGATTGGAGCCTTTATAAAGGGTGACTGGGGTCGTTCTTTGATTACAAAGCAGGATATAAGGGCAGAGATTTTTAAAGCCATGCCATATTCGCTTACTCTGGGACTTTGCGGTATAACACTGGCAGCAATACTCGGATTTTTTGGAGGTTATCTCGCCGCATTGAAAAAAAGAGGTTTTTTTGACAGATTTACTGCGGCAATATCTTTATTTTCACAAAGCATACCGACCTTTATACTTTCGGTAATTATTATATACTATATAGGTGTAAAATATAAATTAGCTAAAATATTTACCGGAGATATCAGGGTAAAAATCACCTTGGCAATACTTATGGTAATGTTAAGCTCGGTGGGGAGTATTGCAAGAATTATGAGAAAGCACTTTTTAGATATTAAAAAGCAGGCTTATATAAGAGCCGAGGTTGCCAGAGGCTTTTTATACAGGCAGGTTTTGTTAAGCAGTGGATTAAGACCGGCGCTTATAGGACTTTGCTCAGCTATGATAAGTAAATTCTCATGGGTAATAGGAGGGACGGCTGTGGTTGAATTCGTATTTGCCGTGCCCGGAGTAAGTTTCTTTTTGGTAAACAGCATTGCACAAAGAGATTATAATGTAATTCAGTCCTATATGTTTTTTATAGTACTGTGGATGCTTATGGTACATTTGGTATTTTTGGTATTAATAAGAGCGTTGGGGGCAAGAAAATAATGAACAGTAAGAAAGTTAAATTAATAATTATTATACTGCTGATAATAGCCTTGGCATTTATTTTTAATATATTAAAACAAGGTTATCAGGATGCGACTACAACAGATCTTACGGATACATTTGCCGCTATGTCCTCTAAACATTACTTCGGAACCGATCATCTGGGAAGAGATATATACTCGCTGATGATAGACGGAGCAGTCAGAACCTTACTTACAATATTGATAGCCTGTGTGATTTCTCTTAGTATAGGCGTACTTATGGGTACTCTTGGAGGGTACTACGGTAAAAGTGTAGAGCTTGTGATTCAATTTGTAACGGATCTTATGATGATAGTTCCTACATTTATCTTAGCACTTATTTTTTCGGCAATATTCGGGCTCAACCCTATAAGTGCCGGCATAGCCCTTGGAATATCGGGTATAGGAGACTATGCCAATCAAGCCATGATACTTACCAAAGAGGTAAAAACAAGGGGCTTTATTCTGTCTGAAAAAGCTATGGGGATAAATTCCATGAAGGTCATCACGAAGCATATTATACTCAATATTATGCCTCCCATATATACCGCCCTTGGAAATAAGGCAAGCTCCATAGCACTCCAATATGCCGCACTTTCTTTTATAGGTCTGGGAGCGGATATTACAAAGCCGGACTGGGGAGCTTTACTCTTCCAGTACAGAATATATATTATAGAAAGACCGCTGCTTTTGCTTTGGCCAACACTTGGTATATTTATTATTGCATTTTCAAGCTACATTCTTATGGATGCAAAAGGAGAGTAGATTATGGAGAGTAAAGAGTTATTAAAGGTAAATGACTTGGAAGTGTCTATAGGAGAAAATATAATTAAAGGAATAAGTTTTTCCTTATCGGCTAAAGAAAAGCTCGGGATTTTCGGTGAGAGCGGCTCCGGAAAAAGTGTGACTATGTATACGATAATGGACTTGCTTAGCGAGAGTGCAGATATAAAGGGGCAGATAATACTTGACGGAGTTGATATAAGAAGCCTTCCTGAAAACAAAAGAAGACATTATATAGGCTCTAAGATTGCAATGATTTTTCAAGACTCCATCAATGCTCTTAACCCTTATGAAAAAATTTCTGTTCAGATGTATAGAACTATAAAAAAACACCATAAGCTTTCTAAGGCGGAGCTTGAAAAAGTACTGATAAACAGCCTGGAAGAACTTGATCTTGATGCAAAAAGGGTCTTAAGATCTTTTCCGCATCAATTAAGCGGCGGTATGAGGCAAAGGGTATTTATAGCACTGACACTTCTAACCGAGCCGAAACTTATTATAGCGGATGAACCTACGACCAGTTTAGATGTAATATCACAAATCAAATTTATAGAATTTATTAAGGATTTATCTGAAAAAAAGGGTTTGCCGCTTATATTTATAAGTCATAATCTGGGGCTGATTTCAAGACTTTGCGACAAAGCTCTGGTTATGAGTGAGGGCAGGATAATAGAAAGCGGAAAGATAAAGGAAATAATTAACAGCCCGAGTGAGGAAGTAACGAAGGATATAGTTGCCGAAACTAAAAAACTTTATCATGCATGGGATAGAGAAAAAGAAGTAAGTGCTGATAATATCAAAAAAGAGGTTTTATTTTCTATAAAAAATTTAGGCAAGGAGTATAGTGATAATATAGGAAATAAGAAAAGTAAGGCAATTGATGATATAAGTATTGACATACTTGAGGGGGAAAGCACAGCCATAGTAGGAGAAAGCGGTTCAGGTAAGTCTACTCTGGCAATGATCTTATCAGGGCTTGATAAAGAAAGCTTTGGCAATATATATTATAAGGGCAGATTAACTGACGGAAAAGACAGGGAGTATAAAAGGCAGGTACAGATAGTATTTCAAAATCCCTTCGATGCTTTTAATCCGAGGCTTAATATACTTACTTCTTTGTTAGAGCCTATAAGATACTACAATATAGTACCTAGAAAAGAAGAAAAAGAATTCATACTTAATACTCTAAGCTCCTGTCAAATAGGTGAAGAAGTGCTTGTTAAAAAACCTACACAATTAAGCGGCGGGCAGTTACAAAGAATTGCACTCGCAAGGATCTTATCGCTTAAACCTAGGGTTTTGATTGCGGACGAGATAGTAACTGCACTGGATGTATCCGTACAAGCCAAGATTTTAGAGCTTTTAAAGAACATACAAAAAAAAGAGAAGTTCAGCCTTATATTTATTTCACATGATTTGGCAGTGGTAAGAAATATAGCTGAAAGGATTATAGTTATGAAGGACGGTAAGATAGTGGAAGAGGGGAAAACGGAAGATATATATCTTAGACCGAGCAGTGAATATACAAAAGAGCTTCTAAAAGCTATACCGATACCGCAAAGTTAGCAGTTAAGCTCTCTGATTAATCTTAGTTAAAACAGTATTATTAGTTACTCATACTTCCTATACTATTAAGATGTTATGAAGATTTAGACTTAAATATTTCAGTTAAAAAAGGTGTAAATAATGGTTTGTCTATCACATAAACCGTTACAAACATATCTTGCCTTGGACAC
>ERZ773043.1738-NODE-1738-length-12021-cov-8.789487_pt1 | contig 12021 bp, 9 predicted proteins | sample MGYA00580636_ERZ773043 | MGnify/ENA primary metagenome ERZ773043 (study PRJEB29015, sample SAMEA2737992) | human oral metagenome | biome: human oral; feature: human-associated habitat; material: dental | place: China | collected 2065 ... | reverse complement strand
TAGATATACATGTATAATATACACCTGAAAGCAAGCTTTCATTTGGTATATTATACATGTATATCTAAACTACCTGAACTGTAACAATATTAGGGGAAGGTATGAGAGTAGAGCAAAAAGGTATTATTAAAAACAGTATAAGCAGAATCATATTTGTAGGTTTGGCAGTATTGGCACAGGTGTCTTGGCTTATAGCAATAAGTCATATACTGGTTGAATATTATACCGTTGCCTCTGTTTTGGTCAGAATACTGGCAGTAATACTTGCCATAGGAGTATATGATAACAGTAAAAATGCAATGTTTAAGCTGTCATGGATCATAGTTATACTTTCCCTGCCTGTATTTGGGATCTGTATATATTTGCTTTTCGGTCATAAAGATTCAATGAGATTTATTATAAAAAAATTTGATTACTTGGCACATCATTTCCTGCCTTATAAAAATCAGGATGAAAATATTATGCTAAAGCTTGGAGCTGAGGACGAGTACTTACTGAACCAATCAAAGTATATAAAAAAATACTCGGGCTACCCCCTGTACCAAAATACCGATGTTGAGTTTTTTCCGGAAACAAGACTTGCTCTGGCTTCTATGTTAAAAGCTTTGGAAGAGGCTAAGGAATATATATTTATGGAATATTATGCCATAGAAGAGGCAAAAGTATTTGAGCAGATAAGCCCTATACTTAAAAGTAAGGTAAAGCAGGGGCTTGATATAAGGATCATTTACGATGATGTCGGAAGTGTGGGGTTTATAGATCCCGGCTTTATAAGACGAATGGAAGCCATAGGAGTCAAATGCAGGGTATTTAATCCGGTGCATCCGATATTTAATATATTTATGAATAACAGGGATCACAGAAAGATTTGTGTAATAGACGGTATTGTAGGCTTTACCGGTGGATATAACATAGCAGATAAATATTTTAGCGACAGTAAAAGATATGGACATTGGAAGGACAGCGGAATCAAGCTTACAGGAGATGCGGTCTTAAGTTTAACCGTAATGTTTCTTGAAATGTGGTCTTCAGTAAAAGATGATGAGGATTATGGAAGGTTTCTTAAAAAGAGAGAGTATAAGTCAAAGGAAGAAGGATTTGTGCAAGCCTATGCAGATAGCCCGCTTGATGAAGAAAGTGTAAGTGAAAATGCCTATCTTAATTTGATTAAAAGTGCCAAATATTCTGTTTTTATAAGCACACCTTATTTGATCATAAGTGACGAGATGATAAGAGAGCTCAATATGGCAGCTCAAAGAGGATTGGATGTGAGAATAGTAACTCCGGGGATTCCCGACAAGAGATTCATATATGGGGTAACAAAGTCCTACTATTCCTCCTTGGTTAAGTCAGGAATAAGAATTTACAAGTACAGCCCGGGATTTTTACATCAGAAGGGTCTTATAGTAGACGGAAGAGCTGCCATAGTAGGTACTGTAAACTTTGATTACAGAAGTCTGTATCATAACTTTGAAGATGCGGTTTTATTATATAAATACAAGGCAATAGATGAAATGTATGAAGATTTTATTAAGCTTTTGGAGGTATCCGAGGAGGTAAGCGAAAAATATAAGGATGTAAGAAAAAGTCTAAATATTATTCATATTATTTATAGGCTTATAGCTCCGTTGTTGTAAGAAAGCCTTGACAAAATAAAGTAAAAAAGTTTATAATTTAGTTTCCACACAGCCGGGGAGATAGCGGTGCCCTGTATCTGCAATCCGCTTTAGCAGAGGTGATATCTTGCCTAGGGTATCTGTTTGTAGGGCTGCCCATAGTAAGTGGTGTTGACATGAGGGTCCTTACGCAATGAAAACTTGTGAACCTTGTCAGGACAGGAATGTAGCAGCAATAAACGAGATCTTTCATGTGCCGTAAGACAGCCGTCATAGAGCTAACTGCTATGGTAACGCTTATGAACAGAATTCGAAGCAAGATGTGTGGTTAAAAATTAAGGCACACTGAGAGTGTGTTTTTTTTGTGCAATAGAGGAAGCAGGATGATAAAAGGTCGACAAAATCAGATATTTGCATTATAATTTTTTATTATGATAATAGAGTTATGTTACAGTTTGGATGGGTTGGATGCATATGTATAATATACAAAATGAAAGCTTTATCTTGGGTTTGTATTATATATGCAATACATCAGGCGGCTGCCGGAATTCATCTTCATCTGATTTATAAAAGAAAGTTAAATATTCTTAGTTTTTTGACGAAGATAAATGAATTATAAAAACTGTAACCTTTACAACACTATAAGGGAGAGAATATGCTCAAAGTAGGTATGCTTACCAGCGGAGGAGATTGCCAATCCTTAAATGCTACGATGCGCGGAGTGGCAAAATCACTATATAGATTATATAGAAAAGATGTTGAAATTATCGGTTTTCTTGACGGATATAAGGGGCTTATATATGAAAAGTACAAAATTATGCAAGAGAGCGACTTTTCAGGTATTCTTACCAGAGGCGGAACTATAATAGGAACAAGCAGGGAAGCTTTTAAGCGCATTAGGGAGATAGAAGAAGACGGTATAGATAAAGTGGAAGCCATGAAAAATACTTACAGTAGACTGGGGCTTGACTGTCTTGTCGTGCTTGGTGGAAACGGAAGTCAAAAGACTGCCAATCTTTTATTTCAGGAAGGGCTTAATGTTATAGGACTGCCAAAGACTATAGACAACGATTTGTTCGGTACGGAAATGACCTTCGGTTTTCACAGTGCTCTTGAAGTTGCCACAAAAGCTATAGATAATATACATACTACGGCAGCTTCCCACGGCAGAGTATTTATTGTTGAGCTCATGGGTAATAAGGTCGGCTGGCTTACACTGTATGCAGGTCTTGCAGGCGGTGCGGATATAATACTTATGCCGGAGATACCTTATGATATAAACCTTGTTGCCAATGCAATCAAAATAAGGGAAGAAAACAATAAAAAGTTTTCTATACTTGCAGTTGCGGAAGGAGCTATGTCGATAGAAGATGTAAGGCTTACTAAAAAAGAACTTAGAATAAAGAGAAAATTAAGTAATCACCCTTCGGTAGCCTATGAAATAGGGGATAAAATATTCGGTCTTACCGGTCATGAGATAAGAGTAACCGTACCCGGGCACATGCAAAGAGGCGGAGAGCCGAGTGCGTATGACAGGGTCTTGTCAACAAGACTTGGTGCCAAGGCTGCCGTAATGCTTCATAACAAGGAATTTGGAAAGATGGTGGCAATTCAGGGTGAAAAAATAGTGGCTGTAGAGCTTTCCGATATAGCGGCTAAAATAAAACAGGTAGATCCGAAATCCGATATAATAAAGGAAGCCAGACTTGTAGGTATAAGTTTCGGAGATGCTTAAAACTGTCTTTAGGAGATCAATATGTCATATACAGCACTTTACAGAAAGTGGCGACCTAAGGATTTTGATGATGTTGTAGGGCAGGATGCCATAGCAAGGACACTGAAAAACCAGATTTTATCGGGCAGAATAGCGCACGCTTATTTATTTTGCGGTACAAGGGGTACGGGTAAGACCAGTATGGCAAAAATAATGGCAAGGGCGGTAAATTGTCAAAATCCTCAAAACGGTAATCCTTGCAATCAATGTGAGAATTGCCTTGAAATATTAAAGGATGCTTCAATCAATGTAGTTGAAATGGATGCAGCCTCATATAACGGTGTGGATAATATCAGAGAAATAAAAGAAAGACTTAATTATCCGCCTACATCCGGAAAGTACAAGGTATTTATCATAGATGAGGTACATATGCTTTCTACAGGGGCTTTTAATGCACTTTTAAAAACCTTGGAGGAGCCTCCCGATTATGCTATATTTATATTGGCAACTACGGAGGTACATAAGATACCTATAACAATACTTTCCAGATGCCAAAGGTTTGATTTAAAAAGAATAGGATTAAAAGTAATTGCTGCGCAGCTCGATAAGGTGTGTAGGGAAGAAAAGATAAATATAGATGAAAAGTCAATGGATTATATAGCCAGATGTTCTGACGGAGCACTCAGAGATGCGCTGAGTCTTTTGGAAGAGTGCAGGGCATATTACCCCAATGAACCCATAGTGTATGAGAATATTTTGGATATACTGGGTACGGTTGATATGTCTGTTTTTGATAATATGTGTAGAAAAATTATCGAAAATAATACTGTGGAGCTTTTGATGATGTTGGATGATATCTGTATGCAGGGAAGAGAGCTATCTCAATTTGTTACCGATATGCTTTGGTATTTCAGAAATCTTTTGTTGCTTAAGGTAAGTAAAGATGTGGAGGGTATTATAGATGTATCTTCCGAAAATATAGAGATAATGAGATATACCTCAGGGCTTTTGAATAAAGAAAGTCTAAACCGATATATAAGGATTTTTTCGGAGTTGCTTAATAATCTAAGAAACAGTGTGTCCAAAAGAGTTCTTATAGAACTTGCACTTATAAAAATCTGCACACCTGTTATGGATTCAAATACAGATAGTTTATATGAAAGAATATCAAAACTTGAAGATAAATTTGACAATATAGGAAAAATTGATTTTTCAACTCAAGTAAGCCGACAAGTGCCTTTAGCGGATGAGGTCAAAGAGCAGGGCAAAAAAGTAGAAAAAGTTGAATTATCCGTTTCAAGTTATGAAGATTATAAGTTGGTAAAAAAAGATTGGTATAAGATTTTAGACGATATAAGTACAATTAATTCAGTAAAATTAAAAAATACCTATATTGAAGCAAAAGAAAATGTTATAAATATAGTATTTAATGAAAAAACACTGTATAATCTTTGTGATAAGGAAGGGCTTATAGAAGAGCTTAGGTCTTATGCACTTAAGACTTACAAAAAAGATTTGAATTTTGATATTATTTGTATAGAGTCTAAAGACCAAATAAAGAAGGAATATATTACAAAAGAGGAATTATCCGAGCTTGTAAAATATGATATAGATATAGAAGAATAAAGGAGTATACTATGGCAAGACATGGTGGTTTTCAAGGCGGTATGATGCCCGGAAATATGAATAATCTTATGAAGCAGGCACAGAAGCTGCAAAGACAGATGGAGGAGCAGGCTAAGGAGTTTGAATCCATGGAATTTGAAGCAAGTGCAGGCGGAGGTGCCGTAACTGTAGTGGTTTCGGGGAAAAAAGAAATTACAAGGGTGAGCCTTGATAAGGCGGTAGTAGATCCTGATGATGTGGAAATGCTTGAAGATCTTATTATGGCAGCATGCAATGAAGCGCTTCGCAAGATGGAAGAGTATAATAAAAATAATATGAGTAAACTTACAGGAGGCTTGGGAGGATTACCGTTTTAACTTATGGAATACTATAGTAATCATATAACTAAGCTTATAGAAGAGCTTGCCAAGTTACCGGGAGTCGGAGCAAAGTCTGCTCAGCGTATGGCATTTCATATGATAAATATGCCTAACGAACAGATAGAAAGCCTAGTCTCGGCTATATCGCTTGCCAAGTCAAATATAAAATACTGTTCGGTATGCTGTACACTTACAGACGAAGAGATCTGTCCAATATGCAAGAGCAAATCAAGAGACCATGAAGTAATAATGGTTGTTGAAAACAGCAGAGATTTGGCAGCATATGAAAAAACAGGAAGGTATGATGGTGTATATCATGTTCTTCACGGAGCCATATCGCCTATGCTTGGTATAGGACCGGCAGATATAAAACTTAAAGAATTAATTAAAAGACTTGAAAAAGAGGTAAAGGAAGTTATAATAGCTACAAACTCTACTTTAGAAGGAGAAACCACTGCTATGTATATAGCAAAGCTGATAAAGCCTACAGGTATTAAAGTAAGCCGCATAGCGAGCGGAGTTCCTGTGGGAGGGGATTTGGAGTATATAGACGAGGTTACCTTACTTAGGGCATTGGAAGGAAGAACCATACTGTAATATAGTATGATGTATAGAAAGGATAGCTACTGCTATGGATAAACACGAATTTGATGAGAGAGTAGATCAGCTAAAGGAGTTGGCTAAAACGAATAATTATGACCAAGCTGTAGATATAGCCAATAGTATAGATTGGAGAAGAGTGGGCAGCGCCAGTTTGTTGTCTACAGTGTCAGGTGTGTATGAGAAGATAGGAGATTATTCAGAAGCTAAGAATATACTTCTTTTGGCTTATGAGAGACTTATTTCAGGTAAGTATTTATTATACAGACTTACCTGCTTGGCATTAAAAGAAGGAAAACTGGAAGAGGCTGAGGAGTATTATAAAGAATTCTATACTATAGCTGCGGATGACAGCAGAGTTTATCTGCTTAGGTATCTTATACTGAAAGCCAAGGACGCACCTATAGAGCAATTGGTTTTGGCACTTGAAAGTTATAATAATAAAGAACTTAATGAAGAGTGGTTATATGAGCTTGCAGAATGTTACTATAAGGCAGGGCGTATTGATGACTGCGTAAATGCTTGTGATAAACTTATACTTATGTTCGGTGTGGGCGAATATGTTGACAGGGCAGTTGAATTAAAGTCAAGAAAAGATAGCGGTGACTATACACTTCCAGAGGGAAGTTTTGCAAGGGTAAGTCAGGAATCTTATCAGGAAGAGGCGCAGACTCCGCTCAACCAATACAGCAGTCTGTATCCGGGATATAACAACGGTTATGGCGAAGTTCAAAATGTCGGAAGCAGTGCCATAGATAACCAACCTACATACAACAATGCTTATAATGATTATATGCAAAACGGCGTAAGCAATAATATAAGCAGCAACAATATGGTTAACAACAATGCAAGCGGTAGTAATGTAAGTATAGAAGAAAAGGAAATTGTAAAAGCGCCCAGTATACATACAGATGAGCTTTTGGTAAAGCAGGTTCCTATAGATAAACTTGTGGAAGTACCGGAGGAAGAACCGGCAAAAAATCCTCAGGCAGATGTGTCCAACTACAGTGATACAGGTGTGTATGATGTCGGTGCCAAGGAGCTTAGCAGTGAAGCCGGTGATATAAGCATAGAAGAAGTGGATATAGTTGATACCAAAAAATATGCTTATATTATAGAGTCAAGAAATGTTGAGGCAGGACTTGACAAAGCTAAGGATATACTCAAGTCAATGTATTCCAAAGAGGGAGTTAAAAAGAGAGCTTCCAAGGTAGAGGCTGCAAAGCTCAACGAAAGAGGAGTAGAAGCGGTATACAAGCAAATTAACGGCAATAATCTTGTTGTTACCGAGCTTGGGGATTTAAATACGGATCTACTTGGAGAACTTAACAAGATAATAAAGAGCCATGCAGGTGACTCTATCTTTATATTTATAGATAACGGTTTACAACTTGGTAAGTTAAGAAATGCAGACCCCGAGTTGTTTGGTCTGTGCTCCTATATAAGTTTGGATGAAAAAGAACCGGAAGAAGAGTATGAGAAGGAAACTCCGATAAATATTCCTTCATTTACATTATTAGATAAAGAGTATTCCAATGATTATGATAAAAAGGAGCCTTCTTTAGATTATTCAAGCTCTTATGATGAACCGAAGCATTTTAGCACAGAAGAACCTATGGATTTTACAAGAAAAGAAGAGGGCGACAGTTTCGGTTTTGGCAACACTCCGAGTTTAGATATCGCCATGCCACAGGAAGGTATGGAAGATAGGAGATCTGAAAGAAAGCGTATAAAAGCTTTGGGCGGAGAAGATAATTCTGCAGATCTTCCGGCAGATTATGAAGATGAGATGGATATAGACAGTTTTGCCGAGTATGCCAGTGATTATGCACAGTCTATAGATTGTGTAATAATGGGTGAAGGTATGCATGCTTTATATGAAAGAGCTGAAATTATGGCTGCTGAAGGAATAAAGCTTACAAAGGCAGAGGCTGAAAGTATGATAGAAGAGGTTGCGGACTACGCTGAGAAACCTCCTATGTTAAAGAAGATATTTAAGTTTTCACCAAGATACAATAAAGACGGACAGCTTATACTTAAGGGTGAGCATTTCTTACCATGATAGGATTTGCAGTCAAACACTCTATAGAGCTTATTGTTCTGATCTTTATAATCTGCAATACCCTATATTGGCATAGAAAAGGCTTTTTAAGACTTGCTTTATCCGTATCTTTTTGGATACTTAGTATATGTATAGTTAATTTATTATTACCATATACAAGTACTTTCATAGCAAAACATACAAATGTGGAAAAAAGTATTAAAAAAGAGATACTAAACGGTATAAGTACAGAGTATGATGAAGATATGGAAACTAACAGCCTTAAACAGGAAGAATTTATAGAAAAACTTAAACTGCCCAGACAAATAAAGGATGCATTAAATGCCAATAATCAAAAACAGACATGGCAGCAACTGGGTGCAGATTATTTTGCGGATTATATAGGAAAGTCTTTAAGCAAGTTTATTACTACTATTTTAAGTTTTATATTTGTATTTGTGTTTGTATGGATACTGCTTAAAATACTGATCAATCTGTCGGATATAGTATCTAAAGTGCCTGTCATATATGGTCTTAACCAAATAGCGGGTGCTGTCGGCGGTTTTGTATATGCAATATTTATTGTATGGCTTGTTTTTTTGTTTTTGGGTGTAAGCTTAAGTACTGCATGGGGCAGGGATATGCTTGCTGCTATAGAGTCAAGTTTCTTTTTGAATTTTTTGTATAATATGAATATACTCTCATGGATGCTGAGGGGAATTTTATTTGCAATATAATAGGATCATAAGTAAATGTATGCTTATAGTTCAAGAAGATAACTTATAATCCGTGCTTATAAAATTTATGCATCCCGGTTATAAGTTTTATACTAAGACTGATAGATTATTTAATTTGTTACAGTTCGGGTAGCTGGATATGTATGTATAATATGCTAAATGAAAGCTTGCTTTCAGGCACATATTATACATATATATCTAACAGGCTACTGTCAACATTCATCTTCGTCTAATTTATAAAATAAGGTTAAACATTTTTAGGTTGTTTTGACAAAGAAGAATGAGCTGCCTGAACTGTAACATAAATGGGTATATCCTACTTTGTTGCAAATGAAAATGTCTTGTTTATGCCGGTAAAACTTGTTGATAGTGGGTTAATCCTTTGGTATGTTGTGTGTTACAGATGAATCTTAAAGACAGTATTTAAGCTATCCGGATGACTTAGTGCTTCCAAAGGTAAAAGCCTCACTGTCAACAAGGAAACCGGAATAAAAGGAACGTTTTTATATATCTAATTTAGGATATTTTCATTTGTGTCTGACAGTGTGCAGCCATTTGCATACTTTTAAATAAATAAATTCATATTGGAATTATCATTATCATTTAACATCATAGCAACTCCACCTATTTCAATACCGTCTATAAGTTCCTCTTTTTTTAACCCCATTACATCCATTGACATTTGACAGGCTGTCATCTTTACACCGGCTTTTCTTGCTTCTTCTATAAGTTCTTCTAAAGAGCTGATTCCTTTCTTTTTCATAATGCCCCTCATCATCTTAGTACCCATGCCTGCGAAATTCATTTTAGAAAGTGTAAGCTTTTTAGAGCCTCTAGGCATCATAAATGCAAATAATTTAGAGATAAAATCCTTTTTTACAAAAGGAGGATTATCTTTTCTAAGTACATTAAGTCCCCAAAAGGTAAAAAACATATTTACCTTATTGCCCATAGCAGCACTTCCGGTGGCAATTATAAAGGCAGCCAGCGCCTTATCAAGGTCTCCATCAAATACTATCATAGTTTTTTCTTTGGAATTGGAAGAGGGCTTTGTAGTGTTATTTGAACTTCCCTTTTTAAGTATTACATTATATATACCCTTATTATCAGCCTTAGATATTAGAGTATTGTTAGTATTAATACACCAACTTTCTATATCATTACAAAAGCCGGGGTCAGTGGCTGTAACAAGCAAAGTCTGACCTTCTTTTAAGCTATCCATTTCTTTTGCTACACTTACTATAGGACCCGGGCAGCTAAGACCGCATACATCAAGCTCTAAAGCAGAAGAGCTTTTCTGTGGGAGTTTATCCTGTTCTGCCTGAATAAGTGCCTTTTTATTGCCGGGAACATAATTTATATCATTATAAGTTTTGTAGCCGCCGAGAAGATTTTTAACTTTATAGCCCTCTTGCTTTAATATTCTTTCTGCTATATAACCTCTTAAACCTATTGCACAAAAAGCCACATATGTCTTAGTCTTATCAAGCTCAGATAGTCTATGCCTTAGTTTGGTCAACGGTATCTTAAGGGAATTATCTATAGATCCCGCAGCAGTTTCCACCTCTTCCCTTACATCCAAAAGAGTATAGTTTTCTTTAGCGGTAAGGAATTCATCATAGCTTATAGGTTCACTCAAACCCTCATAAGAGTTGCTTGCCGCATAAGCTGCCATATTTACAGGGTCTTTTGCCGAAGAGTATGGTGGTGCGTATGCAAGTTCAAGCTTTGTAAGGTCATATATACTTCCCTTAAAATGTATAGATGTGGCTATGGTATCTATTCTTTTATCTACACCTTCCAAACCTACTATTTGTGCTCCAAGTACTCTTGCATCTTTATTTGAATAAATAAGCTTTATTGTCATAGGCTTTGCTCCGGGGTAATAACCTGCATGAGACATAGGATGTACTATACTTACTCCGTAATCTTCCCAAATCTTAAGCCCTCTTGCTATAAGGGATTTTTCATTTTCACCTGTGGAAGCGATAGTAAGATCACAGACCTTGGCTATTCCTGTTCCGATACTTCCTTCATAGGTTTCGTTTTTTAAGTCCAGTATATTAGCTGCTACAGCTCGCCCTTGTTTATTTGCAGGACCTGCAAGAGGTATCATAGTTTTAAGAGAATTTACCTTATTTGTGACCTCTATCATATCACCTATGGCATAGATATCCCTGTCACTGCTTTGCATAAACTCATTGACAATTACTCCGCCTCTTTGGTTAAGATCAAGTCCTGCTTCTTTGGCTAAGCCGGTATTCGGTCTTACCCCTATAGACAGTAAGGTCATATCCGTATCTATAATATTGCCATCACTTAATTCTATTTGCTTACCGTTTTTTAGTATTGATTTTACACCGGTATTCAAAAGTAATTTTATACCCTTGTCCTGTATATGGTTTTCAGCTATCTTAGCCATATCCTTATCAAGAGGAGGAAGTATTTGATTGGAAAACTCAACTAAAGTAACGGATATACCTTTTTCAAGGAGATTTTCCGCAACTTCTATTCCGATAAAACCGCCCCCTGCAATTACAGCTGACTTAGGCTGGTGTTCATGTATATAATTATAGATTTTATCTACATCGGCTACATTCCAAAGAGTAAATACATTTTCCTCTCCCACACCTCCCATTGGCGGAACAAAAGGATATGAGCCGGTTGAGAGCAAAAGTTTATCGTAGCTTTCATAATACTCTTCACCGCTTATTACATTTTTTACTTTAACCCTTTTGTGCTCCCTGTCTATTTTTGTTACTTCTGAAAAGTTTCGTATATCAACATTGTACTTACCCTTTATAGATTCTATGTTTGTAACAAAGATAGAATCACGATTTTTTATGACTCCTCCCAAGTAATATGGAAGACCGCAGTTTGCAAATGAAACAAACTCACCTTTTTCAAACAGTATAATTTCAGCAGACTCATCAAGCCTTCTAAGTCTTGCAAGAGCGGTGGCGCCGCCTGCAACGCCACCGACTATAATAATTTTTTTACTCATTTTTATTCTCCTCAAACATAAGTTTCACTATCTTTTTAACCTCTTCATTTTTTAAGTAATAGTTTATAGTTTGCCCGTCTCTAAGGCAGCCCACTATACCGATATCCCTAAGTTTAGCCAAATGTTGGCTGACAGTGGATTGGTTTACTCCCATACATTCGGTAAAATATGAAACATTACAACTTTCCTTCTCGGACAGTTTTTTTACAAGGCACAGACGTATGGGGTGTGATATGGCTTTAAGCAACTCGGCTTTGGAAGTTATAAATTCCTGATAACTCATAAATAGTAAATCTCCTTAGTATAAATTTATTGCAATAAATT
>ERZ773043.1736-NODE-1736-length-12040-cov-3.354610_pt1 | contig 12040 bp, 8 predicted proteins | sample MGYA00580636_ERZ773043 | MGnify/ENA primary metagenome ERZ773043 (study PRJEB29015, sample SAMEA2737992) | human oral metagenome | biome: human oral; feature: human-associated habitat; material: dental | place: China | collected 2065 ... | reverse complement strand
CGAGCCGCCGTTTGTCGCCAATCTTTTGCTAGTTTAAATTTTGCCTTGCGAAATTTGGCTCGAAATTTCACAATGCAGGCGAGACGACGGATTTTGCCTCACAAAATTCGAGCCGCAAAATTTAAAGTGCAAATTTAAACCGCGATCTGTGCGTTAAAATTTAAAAACTAAATTTGAAGTCTAGTGAGCGGGTCCGCCACACAAATGCTCGTATAAATTTCAAGCACTAATGCTCATATTGAAATTTTGCGACTGAGCGTGCCGCGCGAAGCGCTCGCCAAAATTTCAAAGCCGAGCGCGCTACGACGCACGCGTTAAAATTTTAAGGCTAAGGCGCATTGCGGCGGCGGTTGCGTTAAATTTAAAAACCGATCGGCGGTCGCGCGGAATTTTAGGATTGATCCATTCGCGAAGCTGTGCGTCATCGATCTATTCGCAAAGCCGCGCCCATAGATCTATTCGCAGCGTCGCACGCCGAAATTTTAGAGCATATTTGGGGGATGTAAACAGAGGAATGCAACCGTTCGTACAAGGGGTTTTGATGGGGTTGGGCGTTAGCGTGCCGATCGGCCCGGTAAACGTACTTATAATGTCCTACGCGCTACGAAGCTACACTAAGGCGCTGTGCCTGGGCCTCGGCGCCATGAGCGCGGATATGCTGTATCTGGCGCTATCGGCGTTTGGCATATCGCAGTTAGCCAAAATCCCGATCGTTTTTGCCTGCATATCGGTATTTGGCGCATGCTTTTTGCTCTACACGGCGTACGCGATCTGGCATGGTGCGGCTAGCTCGGTGCAACCTGCAAGCGTCGAGGCTTCCTCAGGCGCAGCGCTTTACGGCAAAGGCTTTTTGATAAATTTACTAAATCCATACGTCATTATGTTTTGGCTCAGCGTCTCTGCCAGCACCGCGCGAGCAGATTTCGCGCTTGCTCTTGCGGGGCTTGTAAGCGGAATCTTAGCTTGGATCACGCTTTTTCCGCTTGCTATATATCTAGCTCGTAGCAAGCTTCCAAACATAGTAGTGCGGGCATTTGCATATATCTCGGCGTTTATTTTGGTATTTTTTGCACTAAAGCTTCTATACGCTATAATTTTCGCTAAAATTTAAACCAAAGGATGGCTTATGAAACCGATTGAAATTCTAAAAGAGCTCATCAAATTCCGCTCGCTCACGCCTAGCGACGACGGGGCTTTCAACTATGTCTCGATGCTGCTGGCGGACTTTAGCGAGGATAGATTCGAGCTAAACGGCGTAACTAACGCGATTTTTACCAAGCGCTTCGGACAGGGTCCGCATCTGTGCTTTGCCGGGCACATCGACGTCGTGCCGCCGGGCGAGGGCTGGGCGAGCGATCCGTTTGTGCCGGTGGAAGCGGAGGGCTTTTTATACGGGCGCGGCGCGCAGGATATGAAAAGCGGCATCGCAGCGGCAATCTGCGCGCTAGCGGCGGCACGCGATTTTAAGGGCACGCTAAGCCTGCTGCTAACCAGCGATGAGGAGGGCGACGGCATCTACGGCACACGCGAAATGCTTTCTAAATTGCGCGAGCAAGGTGCCCTACCCGACTTCGCAGTCGTTGCGGAGCCTACATGCGAAGTGCGCTTCGGTGATACCATTAAGATCGGCCGTCGCGGCTCGATTAACGGCGTCCTCACACTCACGGGCATCGGCGGGCACGCAGCCTACCCTGATAAATGCATCAATCCTGTCCACATTTTGGCGCCGGTGCTTGCAAGCCTCGCGGGGCATGATCTGGACGCGGGTAGCGAGGATTTCGCTCCAGCCAAGATAGTCATCACCGACATTCGCGGCGGTTCGCAGGTAGTAAACGTAACACCCAAGGACGTACGCGTGATGTTTAACGTCCGCGGCGGCGTAGGGCTGGGGCTAAAAGACGTGCGAGACTACGTACTGAGATTATTTGAGCTGGATGCAAAAGACGCGCTGTGCAGCGAAAGCGAATCCTGCGGCAAGCTAGAAATGAGCTGCACCGCGCAGCTGCGAGCAGGCGCGTCGCTACACCTTGCGTTAAAAAGCTCCTCAAAGCCTTTTTTAACTCAGCGAAACTCCAAAATCGTGCAAAAACTAAGCGCTAGCGTGCAGAAGATCTGCGGCGCAGCAGCCGAGCTAAACACCGCAGGCGGCACGAGCGACGCGAGATACTTCGCGGAGTTTGGCGTGGAGACGGCGGAGTTTGGCGTGCGAAACGACACGATCCATCAGATCAATGAACGAGTAGAGATTAGCGACGTCGAAAATCTAGCTAAAATTTTTAGCGATCTGATAGAAAATTTTGGCTAATTTAGGAATTTGGCAAAGCTACGTAGATTTGATAAAAATTCTGCGTTCTACCAAGCTTTGCTGAATTTGCTGGGGTTTTCGCTCGTAGTTGCTTGGTAAATTTTATCTTTGCCGTGCGTCTTACGTAAGAATTTCGCTCTGCGCCGCTTTTGCTAAGAATTTTATCTACAGCACGCTTGCCGCTTTTACGATTACTTTGCTATGCAACGTCGCTTTCGCAAGAAGCCTTAGCAAAACGCCACCACCTCAAAGGCGAGCTTTGACGACGATAATGCTGCCCCTACTAGGAATTTTTTAAAAGAATACTGCTTTTGCGCGAATTTCAGCAAATAGCGCGATCTTTGCGCAAAATTTCCCTCGCTCTCTTTGCGTAGAATTTCATCTTCGCTAGGTGACTCTAGCGGCATACTGCTGTACTTTGCCGCCTCCGCGAGAAATTTTATATTTGGCGCACCCGCCGATCTCGCAAGAAGCTTGCTAAGACAATGCCGTTTCTGCTGGGATACCGCCTGCTTTGTGGGTTTATAGAATTTTACTTAGTCACGTTGCCGCTGAGATAAATTCTGCCCCGCTTACCGCTTCTGCGCGGATTTTAACCCCGCTTCGGCAAGCGCAATTAAAAATTTACTTTGCCTTAATACGGCGGCGTTGAATTTTACCCTTGCAGCGCGGTGACGCAGAATTTTTAGGCTATGCAAAATTCTGCCGCAAAACCTTGCTTCATTGCCTATTTTCACGAAAGGGACTCAAAATTTTGCTGCCTTACGCGCTGCTGCACAAAATGCACGCAAGATGAAATTTATCGAAGAACTTCAGCGTAGAATTTCGTGAGGCTAAATTTTACCGCTGCGAAAAATTTCAACCACTCATAGCAAGCGTCTGCGACGCGATAAATTAAAGTTAGGACTTGAAAGCAGGCTTAGCAGGCTTTGCTTCTTGCAAAATTTCAACTATCTTGATCGCCGCAAAAACTAGAAATTTACAAAATCGCTTTATGAAATTTCGCAGCGTCGCGCGGTAAAATTTTAAAATCAGCGCCGTGCCTGCAAGGCATAATTTAACGGAATTTTACTTGCCAAATTTGGCTAAATTTTCTCTTTCAAAGTTTAGCAGCCACGCTTTGGTCGCTACGCCGCCCGCGCCGCTGTATCCTCCGAGCCCGCCCGCAGCTACGACGCGGTGGCACGGCACGATGATGGGAATTTTGTTTTTGCCGTTTGCGCCGCCTACTGCACGGCTTGCGTGCGGTCTGCCGATAGCCCGGGCTAGCTCGCCGTATGTTACGACCTTGCCGTAAGGGATCTCTAAAAGCGCGCTCCACACGGACTTTTGAAACTGCGTGCCATTTTGGCTCAGTTTAACGCTAAAGCTCTCAAGCTCGCCCCTGAAATATGCGCCAAGCTCGTCGGTGCAAAGAGCCAAATTCTTTCTTAAATCGCTAGGCCTTAAATCGCGTCCTTTATCATCCGCTGCACGCACAAAGCCCAATTTAAGCTCTGCGTCGTGTTTTTTAAAGATCTTATCATTGGGGCTGCAGACAGAGCTTTTGACCCAGTCGATACTGCAGATCCCGATCTCGTCATCCCAAATTTCAAGCATTCCAATGGGCGAATTAAAAAAGGCTTTTTGCATCTCAATCCTTTCAAATTTCATCAATTTAACCAAAAAATTTTAAAAAGCGCTTGCTGCGGTGCAAGCTAAAACTCGAAAACGATGGAATTTCATGCGGTAACGCGAATTTTTTAAAATTTATACGCAAAGCATTGCAAAGTCTCTACTCAAACCGCACGAGGTTTACCAAAACCCCGTCGAAAACGTCTTGCTTAAAGAGTTTGATCTCCCGCACGATATCTGCGTTATCATCGTCGATGACGCCGTTTTTGACGAGGCTGTCCTCGATGAGCTTAAAGATAAAGGCGTGGTTGCTGACGTCAGAGATGCCGCTTTTAAAGCCCATTTCAAGGCGCACCGGCACGCCTATGTGCACGCCGCGCAGGTCCTTGGCGATGTAAAGATCAGCGATCGTGCGCACCATTTTTTTCGCCATTTGGTAGCTCGCCGTGGACGACAAAATATCATTAAGACCGAAATTCTCCATCAAAAGCGGAATACGAACGCGCGCCAAAACCCCTTCGCCCGGCTCGCTCGCGCTCTTTTTCAAAAACGAAATTTTAATCCTATGCGCGATGCCTATAAAGCGCGGCTTAAGCTCGATGAGCCTAGCTCTAGGCGCTTGCGGCAGCGAGACAGGACGCGAAGCGCTTGCAATAGGCAGAGCCTGCGGACGCTCTCGAAGGCTCGCGCGCTCTTTCGTAGGCGCTTTGCGCGCAGGCTTGCCATAGAAATTTACGGGCTTAGTCGCAAAAGTTGATTCGCTCCCAAAAGCAGCAGACGCGGGCTCATCACCAAGCGCTCCCTCCGCCATAGAAGAAGCAACCGTAGAATTCCCACCCGTTAACGCAGACTGCGCGGATTGCTCAAATTCGGGCGCAAATTTATTTCCCGCTTGCGGCGGCAAATTCGAAGGGCGCCACTCTTGTGCGGAGCTTTTCTGTGCTAAATTTTGCTCGTCGGAATTTTTTAGCGCGTAATTTTGCCCTTTTGCCAAAAACATTGAATTCTCACCGACGAAATTCTCATCTTGAGACGCGAATTCCGAGGCATTTTCTAAGGCAAAATTTGCGGCACGGCGGCTAGCGAAATTAGCGCTTTGCCCCTTGGAAAACTCGGAGCCTTGAGGCCCACAATCATTTGCGCACTTTATATCAAGCGCAGAATTTGCGAAGGTAGAATTTTTTGATGCAGAGCTTTGCGCCGTAGAATTTTTACTTCGTAAGTCCGCGTCCTGCTCTGCTACAAACGAATTTTCAGCTGCAAAATTCTCCGTTTGCGCCATAAAATTAGAATTTTGCGCCTCAAATGCGGAATCTTTCACGAGCGCAGAGCTTTGCGCAGAAGCAAAATTTCGCGATACAGGAATGAAGCTTTGCCCTTTGGCAGAATTCGCAGGCGCAGAGCTTTGCGGCATAAATTTTTCACTCCTCGCATTTGCGCTCTCTTCGAAACTAGCAGCAAGCCCCACGCTCACGTCATCCTGCGCAGCATCATTTTGCGAAATTAAATTCTCGCACGCCGTATCTACGCAAAATTCCGCCCGAGCCGCACCATAAAATTCTGCTTGCGAAGCATCTTGAAATTCCGCCTGCGAAGTAAAGCCTTGCGCACTCTGAGCGCTGCGCGCAGAAAAATCGCCACACCTTGCATTTGTGGCATACGAAGTCTTTGCCAAGCTGCCGCCAGCCTCGGGCGAAACTGCGCTTAAATCTCCTTCGCAAAAGCTACCAAAATCGCAGGCGCCGTCAAACTCAGCATAGCCATCTGCCGCGCGGAGACGATCTGCGCGGGCTTTCTTTTTGGGCGTAGAAGAGAGCGTGAGCCTGCCTGCAAGCTCGCGTCCGCCAGAGTTTAAAATCCCAAAAATTCTAGCTCTAAAACGCTCGAACTGCTCGCCACTGAGCGAAATTTTGTCGTTTAGGCTCTGCACGCCGAAGTCTGCGGCGGTAAAATTTACGATCGCTCCGTCCCTACTCGCGACGCGCACACGACCTTTGACCGAGCCTTTTAGCTTAAAATCGCTGCCTGCGAGAATTTTTTTCATCAACTCCTTCGGATTGTAGGGCATTTTAGCGCTCGCCAAAAACCACTTCATTAAATTTAGCGACGAAGCTTAGCGGATTGACGCTCACGCCGTTGATCGCGATGCCGAAGTGCAGATGTGGACCGCTAACTCTACCGCTCTCGCCCGAAAGCGCGATTTCATCGCCTTTGCGAACGTGATCGCCAAGCGCCACTTTGATCTCGCTTAGATGATAGTACTGCGAATAAATGCCGCCGCCGTGATCGATCACGACCGAACCGCCGGCGTAGTAGCGGTCTTTGGCGATGACTACGACGCCGTCATTGGCTGCGCGCACCGCAGTGCCTACTGCGGCGCGATAATCGGTGCCGCTGTGATAGCTTTTAAGCTCGCCATTGAAAGTGCGGGCATTGCCGAATGCAGAGGTTATTTTGGAGTTTAAAGGCAGCTCAAACGGCGTGGAAAAAAGATAGCGCGGCGTGGTAATCGCATAGATCGCGTTGGCTTCGTCGAGCTCTTTTTTGATACGCACGGCGGCTTCTTTAGGCGGTTTAACCTTGCCCGGAGCGACGCTTAGAGCCTCTTTTTTATACTCGCCCTTTTTCAAAGCGACGATCTGCTCGTGGCTGCCGCTTTGATCTACTATCCGTAGCGCGAAATCCCCCTTAGCACGGTAATTCGCTGCTAAAACGGCGATTTTATCGCTAGAATTTGGCGCCGTGATGAGGGGGATTTTCTTTGAGCCAAAGCTCAACTCGGTCGTGCTTTTATCTAATTTTAAGATAACAACATCACCGTTTACTATGTCTAAAGCGAAAATTTTAATCGTCAAAAGTGCAAAAATAGCTAGAAATTTCATAAATTTTCCAAAATTCGTTATTTTTCATCAATTTTTTGTTAAAAATTAGCTAAAACAAATGAAATTGCTGTTATAATAACGAAAATTCAATTTTAAAAGGATTAAATGATGAAAAAGTTTTTGCTTCTAGCATCTGTTGCACTTTGCGGTCTTTTGCACGCGGACGTCGTGGCAAATCAAGAGGTTATAGCGGCGACTAACGTCGTTAGATCTTTCGTAGCGGCTAATAACTTCGGCACCGATGAGCGCTATCTAACCAGCGCCAAAGCCGTCGCAATCCTAACCGACGTAAAACGTTTAGCTGCGGGCGCATCGCTACAATACGGCGATGGAATTTTTAGCGTCAAAGGCGAGAACGGCGAGTGGAGTTCGCCGATTTTTATCAAATATAAAGGCTACGGCGTGGGCTTACAAGCAGGCTACGAGACGAGCGACATTGTTATGATATTCCACACCACAAAGTCATATCAAGACATTTTTACCGGCACAGACACCCTTGAGATCAATGTAGGTGCTGCGGCGGGCGGCGTAGGTAGAAGAACAGGTCGCGCAACCGATCTACCTGATATTTCTGCATGGATGGTAAGCCCGGGCGAGCAAACAGGCGTCTACCTAGGCGTATCGATCGACAACGGCAGAATCACTATCGACGATCAACTAACTAACGACTTCTATGAGAGAATTTACGACTACGAGGATATTTTAAACGATTCTCCGCGCGCGAATAAATACGCGAAAAGATGGAAAGAAGTGATGAGGAAGTATTTTACAAACGGCGAGAAATACGGCGCTAGCAGCAGTGCGGCGATACCTGTAAATCACGTGCAGAAAAAATATCCTGATGGTAAGCCGATCATCTCAAACCGCTCTCCTAGAACTCATGCTAAGGCTACGCGAAGCAAAAAGGCTAAAAAAGCAAAATAAATTATCGAGTTAAGCCCCGCTTATGGGGCTTCTTGCTTTGGCTTTGCGTTGAGTTTGTGCAAGAGCGCGCAAGCGTGAAATTGAAGCACATAGGTTATTTTTAAAAAGATTTATTAACTCTTTATTAAAGTATTTTATTTAATTTTTATGAGTTATTAGGTATATAAAGACCGAATAAAATTTTATGAAATTTAACGAAATTTTTATAAAATTTAATCAGTTTTTTATATTTTTATCACTACAATTATAATCCTTGTCTCGTTAGCTCAGTTGGTAGAGCATCTGACTCTTAATCAGGAGGTCACAGGTTCGACCCCTGTATGACGCACCAAAAGTTTGCCCCGTTCGTTCAGTGGTTAGGACATCAGATTTTCACTCTGGAAACAGGGGTTCAATTCCCCTAGGGGGTACCACTATGGAAGGCTATCCTAATTGGTAAGGAACCGGTCTTGAAAACCGGCGTCGTAAGACTTTAGAGTTCGAGTCTCTAGCCTTCCGCCATTAACAAAAATTTGGTAAGTTTGGTGAGATGGCAGAGTGGCCTAATGCACTGACCTGCTAAGTCAGAGTACCGTTTCGGTACCGAGGGTTCAAATCCCTCTCTCACCGCCATAAAACAGAATTTTAGTTATCTTATTACAAGATAGCTTTTTTATTTATAAAAATGAATTTTTATATTAAAATAGTTCAAAACTCTATTCTAATAGAAATTTTGAACTATTTTTTATTTTATCATTTTTTAACTATTTTACAGAAGCTTCATAAATTCCTTCAATAGTAGTTGCTAATGTTTTATTAAATTCATCATCAGTTTGTTGTGCTGATAATCCTTCAGTTAATGCTCTTGAGAAACTTGCAATAACTCCTTTGTTTTTAGAAAGAATATCATTTGCTTTTTCTCTTGAATATCCACCAGATAAAGCAACAACTCTAACTACTCTTGGATGTTTTGTAAATTCTTCATAGAAATTTTCAACTGTTGGTAAAGTTAATTTTAACATTACATTTGAAGTTTCTGGTAAAGCATTAAGATGTTTTCTGATTTCATCTCTTAATATTTCTTCACATTGAACTTTATCTACATTGTTAATATCTACTTCTGGTTCTATTATAGGAATAAGCCCAGCAGCAACTACTTGATTAGCAATTTCAAATTGTTGTTCAACAACTCTTGCTATTCCAGCAGGAGATGCTTTTTTGATAACAGAACGCATTTTAGTTCCAAATATATGTCTTTCATTAGCTCTTTTTAAAAGTTCTGGTAAAGTTGGGTTTGGTTTCATTGTTTGAACACCATCAGCATCTAAATCATTAAGACCTTTATCTATTTTTAAGAAAGGTAATATTTTCTTTTCTTCCCATAAGAAATCTGCTGTATATTTTCCATCAATCTTGCTATCCATAGTTTGTTCAAATAGGATAGCTCCTAAAATTTTTGTTTCATTAAAAGCAGGACTTTTAATAATTCTAGTTCTCATTTTATGGATTAAATCAAACATTTCTTTATCATTTGAATATTCATTTTCATTTATACCATATAATTTTAATGCTTTTGGTGTACTTCCTCCACTTTGGTCAAGTGCAGCAATAAATCCTTTTCCATTTCTCATTTTTTCTAATTTTTCGTTCATTTTCTCACTCCTTATTTTTAAGTTACTTAATATTTTAAATTCGCCAATTAAAATCTTTTCACTTATACTTTACCATATTTTTTCTATTTTTTAAATGGATATTTTTTAATTTTCTTAAATTGCTTGAATTTATATCAAAAAAGATTATTAAAGTATCTATTTTATTAAGCTATTAAGATTTTTTATAAATTCAGCAGGATTTTCAACATTAAATCCTTCTAAAAGTAGAGCTTGATTATACAATACATCTACCAATTTATTGAAATCTTCTGTATTAACTGAACTTTTTAATCTATTAAATAATATATGTTCTGGGTTTATTGCTAATACTTTTTCTGCCTTAGGCACATCATTATTATTTGTCATTTCAGATAAAGTTTTTTCCATTTCTAAGCTAAGTCCACCTTTTGCAAGAAGAGATGAAGCAGAGTTTCCTATATTATTACTTAATTCAACTTCACTGACTTTATCTTTTAAAAATTCTTTTGCTTTTTCAATCAATTCTTTATTTTCATCAGCAATCTTTTTAACTTCTTCCTCTTTTTCCTTATCATCAGAGAATTTAAAATCTGAACTATTTATAGACTTAAATTCTTTACTAGAATAATCTCTCATAGCCATCAAAGTGAACTCATCTATTTTATCTGTTAAAATTAAAACTTCTCTACCTTGTTCTTTTAATTTTTCCATTTTTGGCAAAGATTTTACTGCATCTATACTTTCAGCTGGAACATAAAGGATTTCTTTATTATCTCCCATTCTATCCACATATTCTTTTAATGTAGTGTATTTATCATCATAAGAAGATACAAATATCAATAAGTCTTGTAATTTTTCCTTATTCATACCAAACATATCTTGAACTCCAGCTTTTATGCTTCTACCAAACTCTTTCCAAAATTCTATATATTTTTCTCTATCATTTTTTAAGATTTTTTCTAACTCAGAAATAATTTTCTTTTCTAAATTTTTAGAAATTACTTGTAATTCAGCATTTTGTTGTAATATTTCTCTTGAAATATTAAGTGATAGGCTATCACAATCAACAAGTCCAGAAATAAAATTAAAGTATTCAGGAATTAGATCTTCACATTTTTCCATAATGAATACATTTTTAGTATAAAGTTGTAAACCTCTTTTAAAATTTTTAGTGTAATAGTCAAAAGGCAGTTTTTTAGGTATGAATAATAGTGCATTGTATTCAATATTACCTTGTACTTTTAAATTAATATGTAATAATGGGTCATTCCAATCATGGAAAGTTGCCTTATAGAATTCATTATAATCTTCATCTTTTAATTCTTTTTTATCTTTTTTCCAAATTGGTTTAGTTGAATTTATAACTTCATCTCCAAAATATATTTCATATCTTATATAGTTAGAATATCTCTTTACTAATTCTTTTATTTTCCAATCTTCTAAAAACTCATTATATTCATCTCCATCTTTTAGGTGAAGTGTTATTTTAGTTCCTCTATCTTGTTTAGTAATTTCTTCTATTTCATAATTTCCATCTCCACTAGAAATCCATTTTACACCATTTTCTGAATAAGGAGATTTAGTTTCTAAGGTAATTTTATCAGCTACAATAAAACCTGAATAAAAACCTACTCCAAACTGTCCTATTATATCTATATCACCTTTTTTAGCTTCTTCTAATTGTTCTTTAAATAATTTTGAACCAGATTTTGCAATAGTTCCAATATTATCATCAACTTCTTCATAAGTCATTCCTATTCCATTATCTGTTATAGTTAAAGTTCTATTATCCTTATCAACACTGATTTCTATTTTAAATTTATTATCACCTTTCAAAATATCAGTATCTGTCAATGATTTAAATTTTAACTTATCAATAGCATCATTTGCATTAGAGATTAATTCTCTTAAAAATATTTCCTTATTTGTGTAAATTGAATGTATCATAAGATTTAGCAATTCCTTAGTTTCTGCCTTAAAAATCTTTTCTTCTTTTTTCATTTTTAACTTTCCTCCTTTTAGCACTCTTATATATTAATGGCTAATAATTTCAAATAATATATACCATAATTTTTTTTACTTGTCAACTAAAAAAGAGAATCTTTTTAATATTTTTTAAAAAGATTCTCTCATCTAAATTATTTCTTATTCTTACTTTGGCTAAATAAGCAATCTCTAATCCCTTCAATATTATAAGTAATAGTCAGATTATATTTTCATAACATACTCAATAATATTGTAAATATGGTCTGCTATTCTTTTATAGTAATTTATTATATCTAAGTAACCTGTATTCAATCTTGCAGGAATATTTTCAGATCTAGAAAAATGTTCTCTTTTTACTTCTTTATAATAAGTTTTTAAGGCTTGATATTTTTTCATACCTATTGGATATAGTTCTTTTTCACCTGTTCTTGCTGCTCTACTTATATCATTAAATAATTCAACTGTTAGAGAATGAAGTTTAAATGTCATCTTTGCTCTTATTTCATCAAGTTCAATAGAATTTTCATAAAGCATATAAAGTCTATTAGCTATTCTATTCTGATAATCCCCAATAGTTTCATATTCATCACAAGTCAATAGATTCATTCTAGTATCTTCAATTAATTCTTTACTTAAAGATTTACTTAATAAAGAGAAGTTTGAATCATAAATTTCTTTCTCATATAAATCAAGTTTATCTTCTGCTTCAACTATACTAT
>ERZ773043.1735-NODE-1735-length-12041-cov-14.007342_pt1 | contig 12041 bp, 8 predicted proteins | sample MGYA00580636_ERZ773043 | MGnify/ENA primary metagenome ERZ773043 (study PRJEB29015, sample SAMEA2737992) | human oral metagenome | biome: human oral; feature: human-associated habitat; material: dental | place: China | collected 2065 ... | reverse complement strand
TAGTTGTATTCGCCGATCATGGGATCTGACTCTCCGGTATTCAGAACTGCAGGGGTTTGGGCTGCTGGGCGGCATGCGGATGGGTGTCTTCCGCATAGACCTTCAGCTTCTTGATCATGGCGTAACCGAGCGGGCCTTTCGGCAGCATGCCCTTGACGGCCTTCTCGAGCGCACGGCCGGGGAAGCGGTCCTGCATTTTGGAGAACGTCGTGGAGGAGATGCCACCCGGGTAGCCGCTGTGACGGTGGTAGACCTTGTTGTCGGCCTTGGTGCCGGTCACGCGGATTTTGCCGGCGTTGACCACGACGATGAAATCGCCGGTGTCGACGTGCGGGGTGAATTCGGGCTTGTGCTTGCCACGCAAGCGGCGGGCGATCTCGGCGGCGAGACGGCCCAGCACCTGGTCCGTACCATCCACGACATACCAGTCGCGCTGAACCTCATGTGCCTTAGCGGAGAAAGTCTTCATGTTGCCTGGCGATAAAAACGCCACCTGTAATTGGGGTCTGTGCCGAAGCGTGGCGACCATGGAGCATCCCGAAGGACGCTCCCAGACGACGCTGTCGATGGCGCCGCAGGCCGGGGTCAACCAGAGTCCGCGCCTTGAAACGCGCCCGGCAATGAACTTCGATTCGGAAAGCTTTTGATTGTAGCGTCAAATTTCGGCCTGCGTCAAAGATCACAGGCCGTTGGGCTCAATATTATGCAACTTCCTGCCTGAAAGTGCACCCCCGGGCTCCGGCCGCACGCCCACATCGCTTTCATCACACCGCTTCCGCCCCGTTAGTTAGCTACTATGCTCGTGCCCTGAACAAGCAGGGCTTTGGCCAACCAGCCCTGACATGGTTGCAGCTCCCCAGTCATCCATGACCCGATGGTTATCCCCTCCTGCCACCTTGCCCCGCACGGCAAAGTGGGACACAGGAGCGAAAGCGTTCACGACACGCTCTAGAATCCCCACACTTCAGTCCGGCGGGCACCCCCCATGCCCGCCCTGTACATCACCCTGCCACGGCAGGAACACCGGAACACCAGGAACCCGCATCATGAAAACCAACGTCCAGTGGATGGGCCCCGGCACCATGCGCTTCATCGCCGACACCGGCAGCGGCCACACCCTCGCCATGGATGGCGCCCCCGAAGGCGGCGGCCACAACCTCGCCGCCCGCCCCATGGAGCTGATGCTGGCCGGCGCCGGCGGCTGCACCGCCTACGATGTCGTCCTCATTCTGAAGAAGGGCCGTCATGACGTGCGCGGCTGCCAGGTCCAGCTCGACGCCGAACGCGCCGACACCGACCCCAAGGTCTTCACCCGCATCAAGGTGCACTTCATCGTGCGCGGCCGCAGCCTCAACCCCACCCAGGTCGAGCGTGCCGTCAGGCTGTCGCATGACAAGTACTGCTCGGCCATGGCCATGCTGGCAAAAACGGCCACCATCGACCTGAGCTGGGAGATCGTCGAAGACCTCGACGGCTGAGAATCCCCCTCCCCACCAAACCACCCCATACCTCAAAACAACAGCCCCGGTTCCCTCCAACCGCCCCCATCATCACGGGCCACTGCACATCGATCCTCCCAAACTGCTTGAAGAAAAGCCCCTGGAGCGGCCCGCAAAGCCCCCTCCGCCCAGACCGCTCAAGCTGCCGCCTGGCGACACGCCCGTGGCGCAAACGCAACAATCACCGTGTTTTTGGCATCGTTTGGCGCTGCTTTCTTTGACCCCCCCGGGAATTTGAGGACAATAGATTCAACTTCCCACCGGGCGAAAGGCCCGGGGAGTTTCGATTTCGGTAACGCGCCTGGCAACGGTCGTACCGATCGAGTCCAGAAACCTAGGAGATTGACAATGAAAAAATCGCTTGTTGCACTGGCCGTTGCGGCAGCACTGCCCGCATTTGCCCAGGCCCAGACCAGCATCCAGCTGACTGGTAGCGTCGACGTTGCCGTGGAAAGCCTGAACAAGGAAGCCAGCGGCACCGGCAAGAGCGACCTGCAGATCAACGACGGCATCTGGGGCGGCTCCCGGGTCGGCATCGTTGGCTCGGAAGAGCTGGGCTCCGGCCTGAAAGCCCTGTTCAACCTGGAATACCGCGCCCGCGCCGACAACGGTCGCCTGAAATATTCCGACAACACCTACTGGGAAGATTCCTACGTGGGCCTGTCGGGTGGCTTCGGTACCGTGCTGCTGGGCCGCATGGACACCCCGATGGCTGATGTCGTCAAGATGGGCGACCAGACCGATGGCAGCTGGTACTACAGCGCCGACGGCCTGGCCGGCATCGCCGACAAGGCCAACAACGTCGTCGCCTATCAGACCCCCAGCCTGGGTGGCCTGAAAGTTACGGCCGCCTACGCTGCCGGTGAAGCCACCGAGCCCGCCGGCAACGACAAGCTGAACAAGCTGAACGACACCTACTCCATCGGTGCCACCGGTGACTGGGGTATCTTCACCTTCGGCGTGGGCTATCAGTCCATCGACGGCGCCAAGATCAACAACATCAAACGCACCCAGCAGATCGCCGCCTCCATCGGCACCAAACTGGGCGACTTCGGCGCTGGCCTGGGCTATGGCCAGTCGCAGGTCAAGGCCGAAACGGGCTCCAACCCGGCCAAGAACAAGGCCTACTACGCCAGCTTCAGCTATGCCGTGTCGGATGCCGGTACCGTGTACCTGAACTACCTGCGCAGCGAAAAACCGAACCAAACCAGCCAGCTGCTGAAGGACAAGGAAAACGGCCTCGGCCTGACCTACGCGCACGGCCTGAGCAAACGTACCTACGTGTACGGCACCGTGGGCATCGGCAAGGCCGAAGTTCCGGGTCAGGACAACACCAAACCGCGCCGCGTCGCACTGGGTGTCCGTCACTTCTTCTGATCATCATCTGATCTGATGAAGCGCTCACCTGCCTCCGGGCAGGTGATGCCCCAGGCCCCCGTTCCCAGGAGCGGGGGTTTTTTATCGTCCCGTATATTGACTGCGTCTTGTCTGCATTATCTGGACCACATTTGCAGCCTGCGCCTTCATGCGCCCACCTGCCTCCAGCCAGCCTCCATCGGGCCTTTTGCCCCGAAACCTTTGTCCTGGCGTCCATGACAGACGCCCCCCTCTCCCTTCGCCCCAGCGCCCCCCTTCGGCTCCCGCGGCCACCTCTGACCCAACTGCGCCTCTTCCGTCCCAGCCCCCTCCATCCCAGCAATCCCTCCATCCCAGCAATCCCTCCATCCCAGCAATCCCTCCATCCCAGCAATCCATCTATCCCAGCTATCCCTCCGTCCCAGCTATCCCTCCGTCCCAGCTATCCCTCCGTCCCAGCTACCCCCGCTGATCCAGCCAGCCCCCTGTTCCAGCCCAGCTCTCTACCCCGGCCCCTCTCCCGACCAGCAGCCGCTGGTCGCCCCGCACGCCCGGCCCGACAGGAACATCCACCCCCTGTCATATATCGTCAAGGCGCCTCTCGTTTCGTCAGACTCGCGACATCCTGTCGGAAAAATCGACACATTCCCCTGCCTGCCACACCAAATCTGTGGTTAATATGCATAGGCGCTTATGCCTGAAAACCGAAGATTGCTAGAATTTCATTGCCAGTTCTGCAGAGGCAGACGGCGTGGGGGACAACCCGAAAAAACCCTGCGCCATGGCAATGGCCTGAATTGATCAAGACCAGAAAGTTAGGAGATTGACTCATGAAAAAATCGCTTGTTGCGCTGGCCGTTGCGGCAGCCCTGCCAGCATTCGCTCAAGCCCAGACCTCCATCCAGCTGCTGGGCAGCGTTGACGTTGCCGTTGAAAGCCTGAACAAGGAAGCCAGCAGCACCGGCAAGAGCGACCTGCAGATCAACGACGGTATCTGGGGCGGCTCCCGCGTCGGCATCGTCGGCTCGGAAGACTTGGGCAACGGCCTGAAAGGCATCTTCAACCTGGAGTACCGCGCCCGTGCCGACAACGGCCGCCTGAACTCGTCCGGCCGCTTCTGGCAAGGCCAGTCGTGGGTGGGCCTGAGCGGTGGCTTCGGTACCGTCAAACTGGGCCGTCAGTCCATGCCGCTGACCCAGGCTGTCGAAGCCGGCGACGTGACGGGCCAGAGCTGGTACTACAGCTCGGACGCGCTGGCTGGCTACGTGAGCAAGAGTGACAACTCCATCACCTACGCCACTCCCTCGCTGGGCGGCCTGAAGATCTTTGCCGGTTACGCCGCAGGTGAGGCGACCGCTAGCAACAATACGCCCGACAACGGCAACCTGAACAAGCGCGACGACAGCTACTCGATCTCGGCCGTCGGTGACTGGAACATCTTCACCTTCGGTCTGGGCTATGAGTCCATCGACCGTGCCAAGATCAACAACGAGAAGCGCCGCAACCTGATTGCCGCCTCGCTGGGCACCAAACTGGGTGATTTCGGCGCTGGCCTGGCCTACCTGCAGAACGAACTCAAGTACGAAACCAGCAGCACCAAGAACAAGACCAAAGGCATCTCGGCCAGCCTGAGCTATGCCGTGTCCGACGCTGGCACCGCCTACCTGACGTACCGTCGTGACGACCCGCAAGGTCCGAACAACAACGAAAGCGGTATCGGCCTGACCTACTCGCACGGTCTGAGCAAACGCACCTATGTGTACGGCGCCGTGGGTATCGGCAAGGCCGAAGTCCCGGGCCAGGACGACACCAAACCTCGCCGCGTGGCTCTGGGTATCCGTCACTTCTTCTGATCCCCGCATCACGCAGCATCCGACGCCATCTCCGGATGGCGTCCCGAAAGGCCCTCAGCTTCGGTTGGGGGCTTTTTTTTCTGGGCATGCCCAGCCCCCTGCCGCAGATGCCCGGCCTGGAACCGTAATAACCCAGAGAAAATCTGTAATGCCCCAGTAGAAACCTGCCCAGACCACAGCAGGCTGTGTAAAAAAGCGGCGTCTGCGCAGACAGAACGGTTTGGCCCATCACATGACAGGCGCTCTGGACATCCAGAACATGCGCCCAAAAAAAGGGGGCAAAGAAGTGTTTTACTTTAACCTGTTCCGGAGTGTCCTCAACGCCCCCGGAGCCGATCAGTCAAGGATCTATCGCAACCTGGCCATAGGGCCGACGGTCGTTGCCTGTGCAAGCCTGATGCTCATGCTTACGCAGCCTCAACCATCAGAGCAGCGGTATACGATGAACGCCACCGTCGCCAGTATCCACCACGAGAGGCACGAATCAGGCAACCTGGTAACGATCGAGTTTCACGCTACTCACGGCCCAAAGGCACGGATACCCCTGGAATTCACCACAGCCCCGTTTCGACCCCGACTGGCCCCTGCCCGGCGACCAGATACAGTTGCGCTGCCGGGAAACACCCTGCGTCATCGAGCAAGTATTGGAAGCGCAGCCCGCGCAGGGGCAACAGCGTAAATCCATCATCATCAGGAACAACAGGAGCGGCTGGCGCGCCGGCCCAGGCACGATCACCATCATGTGTGCCACCGCCACACTGGTCCTGCTCGTCATATCACACATCAAAAAGCGCCCCTCCCCTCCCACACCAGAATGATGGACATTCGGCAATCCAGCCATGCGTGAGGGTCGGCGCCATCTTCACCCAGGTGGGTCAGTTTTACTTCGGCCCCCTGGGTCAGTTTTCAATCGGCGTTGACACTGGTTCCTCCCTGCAGCCTCAGCCCTTTCAACGGCGCCCCTTTCATCCCCGGAATCGTACGGAGTCCAAAAGGAAGAAGAACCCACCCTCATGGCCCCACCCTCCCCCTGACGATTGATAGAATCGGATGGTTATCATTCCGTTCCATCCAGCCCAGCACGAGGAATCCCCATGGCCCTGAACGACGAAGACACCACCACACGCACCGGCCTCTGGGTCGTGTTCTCCACCGTCACCATCCTGCTGGTTTCCCTCATCATCTGAGTACTCAGGCTGGGTGGCGCGGACACGGAAGCCTCGCAGCAGCCCGCAGCCCTCACACAGGCAGGCGCCCAGGCCGGCCAGGGCCACCAGCACGCCCACCCGGGCAATGACAGCGCCCACGAAGGCCACGACCCCAGCGCTGGCCAAGATGGCCACGGCGGTGATGCCAGTTCCGCAGCCCCCAACGGCCCGGACAGCGCCAGCCAGAACACACAGCCCCAGGACGCAGCCGCAGGCAGTACGGCCAGCAGCGCTGACAGCACCTCGGCCGCCGGAGCCAGCGCCGACAACGAAAACGACTTCGTTGCCTTCGATGTCGAAGGTCCCGCCGAAGTCTCGGGTGTCGTTCACTTCGCCTCTGCATCGGCCGACATCTCCGCTGAAGACGCAGCCATCATCGCCTCCGTCGTCGAAGCCTTCAACGCCGCCGATGGCCGCAACATCCTGCTGGCCGGCTACCACGACCCCACCGGTGACGCCACCTTCAACCGCAACCTTGCCAAGAAGCGCGCCCTTGGCGTCCGTGATGCTCTCATCGCCAAAGGCGTCCCGGCCGAACGCATCATCATGCGCAAGCCCGAACAAACCGCCGGCAGCGGTACCCACGCCGAGGCCCGCCGCGTCGAACTCCTGCTGATCGACGCCGACTGAGCAGGTTTCCACTGGGATCTTACAGACACAAGGCAATCCCACCAGGCAGCGGCATGCCATGACCGCCTGATCGCTCTACTTCTGGTATCGATCAAAACAGGGGTTTACCCCGCGACGGCTGATCGCCCTGCCCCTGATATCAAACAGAAATGGGAGGCCTGCCACAGCGCTGCGGTACAGCGCCGGCCAGGAGAGCCCTCTTTTCTGAAACGATCCCCCTGAAACCGAAGGCCAGAGCCCGGCACCCCGCCAGCCTCTGGCCTTTTTCATGAGCGCAGCCAGCCTCAGCGCCCATCCAACTCCGGCACCACCGTGCCATCACGCAGCTGCCGGCGCAACACCTTGCCCACATCACTCTTGGGCAGCGCCTTCACAAAGCTTACGATCCGCGGCCGCTTGTAGCCCGTCAACCGCTCCGCACAATGCGCCTGCAGCGCGGCTTCGTCCAGCGCCCCATCCCTGCGCACCACAAACGCCTTCACCGCCTGCCCCGAACGCTCGTCCTCCACCCCGACAACCGCACACTCCTTCACCCCGGGGTGACTCAGCACCACGTCCTCCACCTCATTGGCATACACATTGAAGCCCGACACCAGAATCATGTCCTTCTTCCGGTCCAGCAACCGCAGAAAGCCCCGCTCATCCAGCACCCCCACATCCCCGGTGCGGAAGAAGCCATCGGGCGTCATGAACTGTTTTGTCTCGGCCTCACGCTGCCAGTACCCTGCCATGAGCTGAGGCCCGCGCACCGCCACCTCACCCTCCTGCCCCACCGGCAGCGGCTGCTGGTTCTCGTCCAGAATCCGGATCTCCGTCGACGGCAGCGGCAACCCCGCCGTCCCGTCATGCAGCGTCGTATCCGTCGGCGTACACGCCACCGTCGGCGACGTCTCCGTCATCCCATAGCCCTCGCACACCGGGCAGCCCGTCACCTCCTGCCAGCGCGCCGCCACCGCCGACGGTACCGCCATCCCCCCTGCCAGCGAAATCCGCAGATTCGAAAAATCCAGCTGCCGGAACCCTTCGTGCCCCATCAGCATGTTGTAAAGCGTACTGAGCCCCGGAAACACCACCACCTTGTGGGGTTTGAGCGCCTTCACCACCGCATCCACGTCCCGCGGGTTGGGAATGAGGATCAGCTTGCCCCCCAGATGCAACCCCACCAGCATGCAGATCGTAAACGCATAGATGTGATAGAGCGGCAGCGCCGTCACAAACACCGGCGGGCCCTCCGGTCGCGGACGCCCCGGCTGATCCATCGCCGGATGGAACCACGCACAATCCTGCAGCACATTCGCCACGATATTGCGCTGCGTCAGCATCGCCCCCTTCGACACCCCCGTCGTCCCACCGGTGTACTGCAGCACCGCCACATCCGACGACACCACCTCCGGCACCCGGAACGGCAACCTGGCCCCCCGCGACATCACCTCCCCAAAACGGATCGCCCCCGGCAGCCGGAAGGCCGGCACCATCTTCTTCACCCGCCGCACCACAAAATTGGTCACCCAGCCCTTCAATGGCCCCAGCAGATCCCCCATCGAAACCAGCACCACCTGACGAACCGCCGTCTGCGCCAGCACCTTCTCCACCGTGTGCGCAAAATTCTCCATCACCAGCAGAACCTCAGCCCCCGAATCCTTCAGCTGATGCTCCAGCTCTCGCGGCGTATACAGCGGATTCACATTCACCGCCACCATCCCCGCGCGCATCACCCCAATCAGCGCCACCACGTAAGCATGGCAGTTCGGCATCATCAGCGCCACCCGGCTCCCTCGGGCCAGAGACAACGACTGAAGCCACGCCGCAAACCGCGCCGACAACCGGTCCAGATCCCCATAACGCAGCACCTTGCCCAGACACACCACCGCATCACGGTCTGCGTACTGTCGCATCACCTCCTCCAGCAACGCCGCCACAGACGGATAACTGTCGGGATCGATCTCGGCTGGCACCCCTGCCGGATAACTCTTCAGCCACACATGCTCCAAAGCACACCTCCACACCCAATGACCATGAAACACTCGAAGCCTACTGATTTTCGACCGTATTGTCGGTGAATTTGTCATCAGGCGTTGCCACACCACCAACCGCCCATCGGCCGGCGTCGTCCGCAGCACGTTCCAGAGCATTTCATCCCGTGCCAAATGCACACCTGCAGTCGCGACAGCGCCAGTTCCCCCCAGCTCCCCCGCCCCTCGGTACCCGGCGACAGAACCCGTAGCCTGCAGTCCGAAGCGTGTCATGGGCTCATTCTTCTCCGCGCCACCCAGCTGAATATGCAGGACAGCGCAGCAGGGCCGCAGGATCCTCGATAACTCAAGGCACTGCCAACACAGTCATCCTCACCCACAGGAGTACCCTCCGGGTTGGCCCAGAATCCGTGGATTGCCCAGGCTGCCGCGCAGGCAAGACGGCCGCCTTGCCTGGCAGGTAACGCCGGCGGCGCACGAACTCGGGGCCAGCACGGGAACGACTGAGTCCATGGCACACGCTAGATCAAATGGCCTAGGCCATGTGGTCACCACGAGAACGCCGCACATTCACACGAACAGCAAATCCCATACGCTACGCAACGACTCCCCTGGCCTTCAGCACTGAAGCCAGCCGCGTCGCAACGGCCATGTCGCGAAACAGGCCTAAAGCCTACAGATCACCAGTACGGCTCCAACGCGACACGTCGTCCCATAACCATGCCCCCTGCCGGGGGGCATGAGCTGCGATGCATAAACACCGCAAGTGATCCACAAAACCATTGACCGTGCCCGGATCACGAAACACCGACGCCCAACCCCACGAAACCATGCTTGCCGGTCTGAATGGCAGATTCGCACATCGGCAAGACGAACAATTGCCAAAAAAATCACGCAAAAATGGGGCGCCCTGCCCAACAGAAAATCTGGCCTTCGCATCGTGTGACTTATGCCCTCGCAATGCAACCGCAGTTCATCAAGAATACGTCTAACGGCGCAACGCGCTCCCTTCAACCGCCAATCACCTTTTAGGCAGTACCATCATGCGGGAAAAAATTCTTCTTCTGGTCGACGATCAGGCCAACGCTCGCAACGCCATCCGCTCCCTCATCCACACCATCGATGACAGCCTTTTCATCATCCCGGCAACCAGCCTCGAAGAAGCAACCCGCCTGATCCAGGAAGGCATCACCCCGGCACTGACACTGCTGGACCTGCAAATGCCCAACAGCCGGCACCCCGTCAACGGCATCGAAACACTGCGGATCTTCCGCAGGCACTGCCCCACAATGCCGGTCCTTGCCATGCTGGACCACGAGGTCCCGGACATCGACTCAGCCTGCAAACAGGAAGGCATCCTCGGTCTCATCCACAAGGACGCCGAAACCCGGGTTGTCGCCCAGATCTTCTGCAACGCCGTGGTCAAGGCTGGCATCCCACTGACCAAGGGCAAGAAGAACAACGACGACTCCGGCAGCACACCGCCCCCGACCATCAATGCCGCCGTTTTCATCCCTTACGATGATGGCAGGGACGCTGTCAACCACAACACGATGTCCATCCCCCCCATCAATCCCGACACGCAGGAGCGGCTGATCGACTTCAACATGCCATCGCGCGAATATCGCGACGGCCGGCACCTGGGATTCACCGTTCGTCAGCGTACCGTCCTCCAGCTGGTCGCCAAAGGCTTCTCCAACAAAGCCATCTGCCGGGCCCTTGACATGGCCGAAGGCACCGTCAAAATCCACGTCAGCTCGATCCTGCGCCTTCTGCGTGTTTCCTCACGCAGCCAGGTCGCCATGGCAGCCATCCAGTACGGCATCGTCATCGAGGGCATCAACGAGAAATAAGCCTGCAACGCTCTCCTCCCCCGTGGGGCCAGCCACCTGCACAACAAGGCTGGCCCCACAATACCGCCATCAGCATTGAGGCATCTTCGTCGGCCGTTCAGCAGAACACATACCATCAAGAAGGGCCGTCCCGGAAGGCACCTTTGTGTTCCCCGGTGTCAGGAAGACATTCTCAGCACTACCTGCTGCACCAACGGCAGCGGCAGATGAACTCCGGCTGCCTGCCAAGCGTGACGTGCAACCACTTGCATGGCCGGTTGGAGTCATGCTACTGTGCCAAGGACACCAGCGGTTCACCATAAGCGACCAGCCCGCTGCGGACCAATTGATGTTGAAGTAATGCTGCAGTGCAATGCCGGCAATGGATTCGCCGGATGACAGGCACCGAGCAATGATTTCGGCCTTGAACTCGCGGGTAAAGCTTCGGCGGGTAGGGCCGGACTACAATATGGTGTTGGTGAACAGGAGAGGAGGCCCCTCTGTACAAAGAGGCTCAAGAACGCGTATAGGCCATGCTGCGTTCAAAGCGAGGTCACCGCGTGCTTACGGACCAGGTTAGTGTTGTGTTGCCGTCATGCTATTGGGACAACGCCGACAACGGGCTCGCTGGGTGAAAGTCGCTGGGCGATAACGTTGGCCGTAAACTCGCCGGAAAAGCTACGACGTGTGCAGCCAGCTGGCAGTCTCGTGTGGAGAGCGTGGGCTGGGCTCCTCTATTCAGGAATCCTACCAACACCTGTGGGATACGCCGCTTTCAAGATGTAGAAATTGGCTGCTTACCTTGACAGCACAGCGTACATGTACAGTTTTGGTGTCTGAACACCAAAACAAGTGCCCACTTGATTTAAGTGGATACCTGTTTCGGCACCTGTAAATGCTGAACCGTACAGACAGCTAGCTGCCCATCAAAAAATGGTGCACTGCAGCATAGCGGGATAAGAAAAAACCCGTACGCCGTACGGGTTTTTTCTGAAGGGGGGGTGTCTGACGATGTCCTACTTTCACGGGCGAGAAGCCCACTATCATCGGCGCAAAAGCGTTTCACGTTCCTGTTCGGGATGGGAAGGGGTGGTTCCACTTCGCTATGGTCGTCAGACAAAGCTTGCTGGCATGCTGCCTGGCCCTGTGGCCGGGCAACCTGCCCTTGTCTGGTAACGGTCGACGATTGTATCGAACTTCCCTGCGGAAGTCGATGCTGATGTGACTGCCCCGGGCACGTCTCGTGCGTTCCGAGGTGAACTGATGGGCGGCTCAGGCATGCCTGAACACACGCAAAACTATAGGGTCAAGCCTCACGGGCAATTAGTACCGGTTAGCTTCACGCATTACTGCGCTTCCACACCCGGCCTATCAACGTCCTGGTCTTGAACGACCCTTCAGGGGGATCGCGTCCCCAGGGAGATCTCATCTTCAGGCGAGTTTCCCGCTTAGATGCTTTCAGCGGTTATCTCTTCCACACTTAGCTACCCTGCGATGCCACTGGCGTGACAACAGGTACACCAGAGGTGTGTCCACTCCGGTCCTCTCGTACTAGGAGCAGCCCCCGTCAAATCTCCAACGCCCACAGCAGATAGGGACCAAACTGTCTCACGACGTTTTAAACCCAGCTCACGTACCTCTTTAAATGGCGAACAGCCATACCCTTGGGACCGGCTACAGCCCCAGGATG
>ERZ773043.1733-NODE-1733-length-12048-cov-8.653965_pt1 | contig 12048 bp, 13 predicted proteins | sample MGYA00580636_ERZ773043 | MGnify/ENA primary metagenome ERZ773043 (study PRJEB29015, sample SAMEA2737992) | human oral metagenome | biome: human oral; feature: human-associated habitat; material: dental | place: China | collected 2065 ... | reverse complement strand
CCGTCGCCGAGGCCATGGCCCTGGCCTCCCGGGGCGTGTCCGTCGCGGCTCTGGCCTACTTCGACGCCCCCGTCGCAGGCGCGAACCTCGGGCAGGCGCAGCTCTCCCTGCGCCAGGCCTCCGGCATCGCCCTGGCCGCCGTCGAGGATGTTCTCAGAAGTCTGCGGGCGGGCGCCTGAACGTGATTCTGGGAACGGCGTGAGATAAGGATGCTGCCGTCCCCGTCGACCCCCGTTAAAGTCATCCTGTGAAACCCTTCCTCTTCCTGGCCACCCGCAGCGACGACGAGCCGGCCGACGCCGAGTACGAGGCCTTCCTCAAGCGCACCGGCCTGGATGAGTCCACGCTCGTTCGCCTGCGCCTGGAGTCCCGGCCCCTGCCCCAGATCAACCTGGACGACTGGTCCGGGATCCTCGTGGGCGGCTCTCCCTTCAACGCCTCCACCCCGCCGGAGAAGAAATCCGCCACCCAGAAGCGGGTCGAGACCGAGCTCTCCGGCCTGCTCGACCGCGTCGTCGAGGCCGACTTCCCCTTCTTCGGCGCCTGCTACGGCGTCGGCACGCTCGCCTGCCACCAGGGCGCGGTTGTCGACACCACCTACGGTGAGGCCGTCACCGCCCCCGACGTCACCCTCACCGAGGCCGGCCTGGCCGACCCGATCTGCGCAGGCGTCCCGAAGGTCTTCCAGGCCTTCGTCGCCCACAAGGAGGCCGTCACCGAGCTGCCGCCCCACGCCGTCGTCCTGGGGACCGGCCAGGCCTGCCCCGTGCAGATGTTCCGCATCAAGAACAACCTCTACGCCACTCAGTTCCACCCCGAGCTCGACGGCGACTACCTTGCCCACCGTCTCGGCTTCTACTCCGGCCACGGCTACTTCGCCGACGATGAGCTTGCCGAGCTCCAAGCGCGCGTGCGTCTCGACGACGTCTCCGACTCTTGGAAGCTCCTGGCCAACTTCGTGTCTGTCCACGCCCGCGACTGCTCTAGGTAGCCGAATCGTCCCGAACTCTTGTCGCACACATACATGTGAGGCGCGAAGGAACTTGTAGAAATACTACAAGCTGAAGTGTCGACAGGATTGTGCTGACTATAATTTACTAGGTGTACCTATTTGTCGCTCGAGTACGGTGATCGTGTCATCAGGGAGTCGGAGGCGAATGGGGATGAGTGGCTTGGTGTCGCCTTAGTGGTTGCTGGGGTGACTCTCCACGTTGATCGGGGCTTCCCTCCCCTCGTGCCGGAGATCGAATGAAATCGGGTGTTCTGCAGTGACGGACAATGAGGCAGATGCGGTAAAGCCGTCGCTCAGCGCTAAAAGAACGCTTGGGCAGGCTGTAGCCGGTGGCGGTGCGTTGGCGGCTGCCGTGGCGATGGGCGAGGGGGTGGATGGGTATCTATGGCCGTTCGTGATTATTCACGCTGCACTCATTGTTGGAGCGGTTTGGGTTCTCGTATGCGCCTGGAAGGAAATCGCTCGCGCTGAGTCCCTTCGCTTCGGCGTGTCTACCTACATCCTGGCCGATGCTGTCGTCGTTGTTGGATTGTATGGAGTAGCGCTCAGTGGAAGCCGTGCGGCGGTGGTCCTTATCATTGCGATCTACTGCCTCTGGCTCGGTGTGCGAGTCCGGAAGCATGTTCGCCGATACGGTTGGCGCCGATGAGCGTGGTAGCCTCTCGTGAGTCGAAAGGTCAAAGTACTTCGACGCTTCGACGAAAGGTTGCCGATGCCCGCAACGAGTTCCGTCCTCGCTGAACCGCTCACCCTGCCCTGCGGGGTGACTGTGAAGAACCGTTTCTTCAAGGCACCCATGCACGAGGCCCTGGGAACCCCTGGTCTGGGGCCCTCACAGGACATCGTGGACCTCTACGGGCGCTGGGCAGCTGGCGGCTCCGGGGTCCTGGTGACCGGAAATGTCGCGGTCGACTCCCGCCACCTGGGGGAGCCCGGCAACATCGTCGTCGAGGACGAGTCCCACCTGGAGATGCTGCGGCGTTGGGCGCAGGCCGGTACCGCCGGCGGTACCCAGTTGTGGATGCAGATCAATCACCCCGGCAGGCAGTCTCCCCGCTCGGTCAATCTCCACCCGGTCGCTCCCAGCGAGATTTCGAGCGCGGGCGGTTACAGGCGGTTCTTCGCGCCACCCCGCGAGCTCAGCCGCGAGGAGATCGGCGACGTCGTGCGCCGTTTCGTCACCACCGCCCGCGTCGCCAAGAAGGCGGGCTTCACCGGCGTTGAGATCCATGCCGCCCATGGTTACCTCATCAGCCAGTTCCTCTCCCCGGTGGACAATCATCGCACCGACGAATACGGAGGCTCCCTGGAGGGACGCATGCGCTTCCTCATCGAGATCTATCAGGGCATGCGCGAGACCCTGGGGCCTGACTTCCCCATCGCCGTCAAGCTCAACTCCTCCGATGGCGACCCCGGCGGCATGAGTCAGGAGGACTCGCTGCGCGTCGCAGTCCGCCTGTCCGAGCTGGGGGTGGACGTCCTGGAGATCTCGGGCGGCACTTATCGCAAGCCGGTCTTCGAAGAGACCGACAGCAGCGTTGAGGACCACCGTCGCGGCGTCTACTTCGCCGACTACGCGCGCCGTCTCAAGGAGCTCGTCTCCATGCCGGTGGCGCTCACCGGCGGCTTCCGCTCCGCGTCGGACATAGAGGAGGCTGTCGCCGAGGGGCTGACCGATTTTGTTGGGATCGGGCGGCCCTTGGCCCTCATTCCCGACCTGCCGAAGCGCATTCTCAACGGTGCGGGCCGACGCCGGATCGAATTGCCCCGTATCTCCACACGAGTCAAGGCGCTCGACGAGGCGCTCGGCGGTGTCCTGCTCATCGGCTGGTACGAGATGCAGATGCACCGGCTCGCCCGGGGCGGTTACGCCTCGGCCCATGGCAACGGGCTCGCCGCCCTGGCCTTCACGGTGCGCAGGCATGGGTTCGGTGCGCTGATGCCCCGCAGAGCGCGGCGGCGCGGCTGACGGTGGTGCGGCGCGGCGCCGGACACTGTGATCGCAGGAGCTAAGAGAGCGCAAGAGCCGTGACTCGTCATGCTGCTGATGAAGAGGAGAACGGCCGGGCCGAGCATCCGGCCGACCGGTGCAGCATCGCCATCCTCAATGACTGCATCCCCATGTTCGAGGCCCTCAAGGACCCCACGCGTCAGCAGATCGTCGTCCACCTTCTCCAGCATGGCCCGCAGACGGTTGGGGAGATCGCCCAGACCTCACCGCTGTCTCGCACCGCCGTCTCCCACCACGTCAAGCTGCTGGAGCGGGCGGGGCTGCTGGAGATCACGAAGGTGTCGACCCGGCGCATTTGCCGGATTCGCAGCGACGAGACCCTGGGGCTGCTCAGAGGACTCGTCGGTGCGCTGGAATCCGACCTCGAGACGCTCGGGCGCGAGCAGGCTCAGAAGTCACCGGCCTGACGGAGCCTAGGTGGGTCCGAGCGTCACGGGGCGGCCTACTTGCCGTCGCTCATGGAGCCGGAGGTAGGGCTATCGGACATCTTGTCATCCGACATCTTCCCGTCGGACATCTTGCCGTCGCTCATGGAGCCGCTCGGGGCGGAGGTCTGCTCCATCTTGTCCATCGTGCCCTTGTCGGCATCCGTGGAGCCGCAGGCGGCGGTGCCCACGGCGAGTGCGGCGACGAGAAGGGCGGCGGATACGATCTTGCGAGTGCGCATAGGAACTCCTCGGTGAAGTGATGGGGTGAATGGCGGCGCACCGACCGTGCGCACCGTCATCAGGAGTTCGGAGCCGAGCGAGAGTTGGATGGGACCCGGTGAGTGACTTAGTTCACTCAGAGGCGGATGTGAACGGAGACACCTCTACCTCGCGTGGGGGCGATATCGCTGGTAACGGGGGGTCGCCGTCGGTCCGGTCGGCGACGTCCCCTGAAGTGCCTGCATGCGCATGTCGGCGGAGGAACTGCGATGTAGCAGCACCGCCACCGCCGTGGCGATGAGGCCCAGAAGGATCGACGACACCCATGTCCGGAAGGTTGCGTAGGGGTGGCCCCCCTGGCCAACGCTGGTGAATCCGAGTGCGGCGATGATGGATGTGCCGGTCATGCCGAATATGGAGAGAATACAAATATTGTGCAGAGCAACGAGCATCGGACCGATTCCGCAGAGTTTTGCGAATGTGGACCTGCGTGATGGACGGTATCCAAAACGTAGTGCGACGGCGGAGAAAATGGCGATGACGACCGTCAGGAGGACTCCTAGGGCGTACGGAGTTCCGGGGAACTCGTTCGAAGGTGATGGGATCATCCACAGCCCTACCGCGGTAGCTCGTATGGAGTTGTCGTTGAAGGCGTACAGGGCGGATCTCATGAGACGATGAAGCATGCTCACAAGTATGAACAGATTGATCGCCAGTCCCAGGGTGACCGGCCATGGCGATGGGGACGGCGTGCGCTGATTCATGAATACTGTCGCGATCGCAGCACTACCGGTCGCCAGGAGGCACAGGATGGGTAGAGGATTGCCGATGATATCGTTGTTGAAAACGAGGACATCGATCAGCAGCAGTTGAAGAGCTGCCGCCACAATCACTGCGCTGGATTTATTCTTATGTATCGCTCTCAGTGAGAAGAAGAGAAGAAGCAGCCACCAGGCACCCAGAGTGTAAAGGATGTAGAACACCAGCTCGATGATCAATTTCGGGGTGAATCCCCGATCGGTGTGGAAGGACGGATGTTCGGAGGCGTCGATGCAAGTCCATATGATCTGGAGTATGCAAGCTACCAGGGTCACGATCAGTGCGATGATCCGATCGCGTCGCCAGGATACGGGTAAGGCGGGGGCGGTCTGACGGGTAATGCTGGGTGACGGCTCCTGGGCGAGCCGAGGTTGTGCGGAGGGCTGCAGGGCGGCGGGAATAGGGTGGGGAGAGGCGACTGGAACGGATCTGGGGAACGTTGCCGTGGGGATGACCGAAGAGGGGGCTGTGCCCGCCGCACCGGAGACGATCCTACTGGCCGGCTGTCCGACGCTGGAGAGGTGTTGCGGCACTGGCCGCGTTGGAGTAGCGGTCTGTCCCTGGAGGTAGGGGTAATCGACTGGCGGGGCGGGGCGGGGTGATGAGCCGTGCGCATAGGCGGTGTACGGCGATGTGGACGGGGAGGGAATGCCGGAGGGCCGGCCGTACGACTGCGCAGGAGTCTCCTGGGATCTGCCTGATGCGGAAGAGGCTGGGGGAACCTGAGACGGCGGGAACGGCTGCGACATAACTGCATTGTGGCCGACCCGGTGGTCGGTGTCGATGAGCGAGACCAACCTGTGTACCAGCGTCACGGCTCCTGAACGATCTCAGTACCCGCCTCCCGTGGGCCACTGGGGCCGGCCATATTGACGGAAGCGACTCTGCATGCCCTGTGTGCTCGGTGCGCCTGAGGCGCGAGGGCCGTACTGGTTGCCGTTGACGGGTGGTGAGGCGAGGGAGCGATGCCCTGCGAGCAGGGTGGCCCCAATGAGGATGGCGCCGACGATGATGATGGTCACCACTTCCAATCCCATGTCGGAGGGCTTGTGCGCGTGTCCGCCGCTGGTGGGCAACCCGTATGCAAGGACAATGATGAGGTTGCAGAGGGTCAGAAGAGAGACGGCGGTGACGGATGCGATTCGGAAGCCTCTGCTGCGGGGCGAACGCATCCCCAGGATGACTCCGACGGCGGCCAGAGAAGTGATCGCGACCGAAATGATCAATCCCGGTGCTAGGGGAAGCCCGACTCCTCCTGAGTTCGACCACATGAGCCATGTGCTGGCCGTGTACTCACTGAGGCTCTCGCCGTTCGATACCGTCGTGTAGGTGATGACGCCGAATTCTCCCAGGCGGAGAATGTTGTTGAGCAGAACGAACTGACAGGCCCCCAGAGCCAGGGTGACGGTCCACGGTTGCGGATCCTTCAGACGCTGATTGAGTTGTACCGTCAAGACGGCAGCGATAGAGGTGACGATGAAGGAGAGGACAGTGCAGACGGCATACAGGCCGGCCTGCGGATCGTTGTTGGATGTGCCGCTCAGCAGCCCGAGTACTCCATAACCAAACCACAGCGCAAGCCCCACCATCTCGCAGACCGGTTGGTTGCGGAACAGGTGGCGTAATCCGAAGTAAAACGACCAGATCACCGGTGTGACGCCGACGAGCATCATAGTGATGAGTAAGAAGACCAGCCAGTCGGACCCTCCTGCGAGGCTGAGAAGTAGGGTGATGAATGAGACGGCCTCGATAGTGGCGGCAAGGATCATCATGATCAGCGCCGCCGTCTTTTCACCGCGCCACGGCACGTGATGTCCTGTGCCGTTGGCCCGGGATGTCGCCGTCTCCGCGCTCGGGTGGCCCGGTCGCGCAAGCAGGCCTTCGGAGGAATAGCCCGGTGCGGTAGCCGCTCCGCTCAGGTAGGGGGAACCGGAAGTCGCATACGGCTGGTACTGCGATGTTCCTACAGGGTCGGCGAAATACTGCAGCGCCGGCACCTGGGGCGACGGCGAGGGCTGCCCCGGGAATGCGGGACCTCCCGGAGTGGGATACATCGATTGGGGTGGGAACGCGAGCTGACCGGGATGCGCGTAGGGAGCGCGGCCGACTGGCGGCGGCTGCCCATACGGCGCCCCGGCGTACGGGGCGTTCACGGGATGCTGGCCGTAGGCGTCGTACGGCGAGTTCGACGAGCCGCCCCGGCCCTGAGATGCTCCCGAGTAAGGTGACGAATATGTCATGACATGATCCTGATGGTCATTGCTGAGATTCCAGAGCTTCGTCTTCGCCCGGGTCCCCAGGGTGTCAGGACTCCTGAGCCCCTGGCGTCTCAGCCGCGTGCGAAGTGCGAGGCGAAGTTGCGGATGATCTGTCCGGCGTCGTGCGCATCGGAGGACCTGGCCTGGGTGAGGATGTCCTCGCTCATGTCCGGGTCGCCGTAGCCGGCTTCGTCGTAGATGCTCACGCGCTGCTCGAACCGGGCGGCGTCGAGCTCGGGGTTGAACTGGCAGGCGTAGACCTTCTCGCCCACGCGCAGCATCTGAACAGGGCAGTCGGGCGAGCTCGCCAGCCACCTCGTAGGCAAGGGACGCATGGAGGAGCCCGAGGTCATCGTCTCCATCCTGGAGGACTACTTCACCGAGAGCCTCGACTTCGAGGGACGTCACGTGCTGATCACAGCAGGCCCCACCCATGAGGCCATTGACCCCGTGCGCTTCATCGGGAACCACTCCTCGGGGCGCATGGGCATAGCGCTGGCGGATGAGTTCGCTCGCCGCGGAGCTGAGGTCAGCCTTATCCTTGGCCCCAGCAACCTCAAGCCCAGCGAGCGCGTGGAGCTCATCCCCGTGACGACAGCAGAGGAGATGCTGGCAGCCTGTCAGGAGCGTATCGGGACGGCACACTTAGCGATCTTCGCTGCCGCCGTAGCCGACTACCGCCCCCGCTACAGCTCAGCGACCAAGATCAAGCGCGAGGGGGAGAACTGCCTCGAGCTAGAGCTCGTGCAGAATCCCGATATCGCCGCGACCCTTGGCCTAGCCAAGGAGCCCTGGCAGTACTTCATGGGCTTCGCCCTCGAGAGTGACGCGGGCGTCGAGGAGGCCAAGCGTAAGATGCAGCGCAAGAACTTCGATGCCATCGTCCTCAATAGCCTGCAAGACGCGGGTGCAGGCTTTGCCCATCCGACCAACAAGGTTACGCTCTTCGATCGCGAAGGGGCTATCGAGGCCTACGAACTGAAGACTAAGGAAGCCGTCGCCCACGACATCGCCGACTTCGTCGCCAAGCGCCTCGAGGCCTAAGCACGGCCGTCCGAGCCGCGAAGAGACGACCTTGCCCCTCTGCCTACCCCAGGCTCACCGCACCGCTCACCCTTACCTCACATCTTCCTTACCCCTAGTAATGGATTATGCTTACACGACTCAGCATTAAGAATTTCGTCCTCATCGAGGAGCTCGTCATAGAGTTCTCACCTCGCTTCTCCGTCATCACGGGGGAGACGGGAGCAGGTAAGAGCATCATTCTCGGTGCCATCGGGCTACTGATGGGGCAGCGGGCGGATAGCTCGACCCTACTGACGGGCGCCGAGCGCTGCGTCATCGAGGCACACTTCTCCCAGCTAGATGCTGCGGCCAGTGCCATGCTGGAGGAGGAAGACATCGAGGCTGACGAAGAGGAGTGCATCATCCGCCGCGAGATCACGGCCAAGGGTAAGAGCCGCGCCTTCGTCAACGATACCCCTGCCTCGCTGAGCCTGCTGAAGCGCCTCAGCGAGCACCTCATCGACATCCACTCCCAGCACAAGAACCTGCTGCTCGGGGACGCCCAGTTCCAGCTCTCCGTCCTAGATCTCTACGGCGGGAGCGGCGCGCTGCTGCAGGACTATCAGCGGCAGTACCATGCCTACAAGGCGCTGGCCAAGCAGCTCGAGGAGACGCAGACCCGTGCGGAGAGCCTGCGCAAGGAGCAGGACTACCTACAGTTCCTCTACGACCAGCTCGAGGAGGCCGACATCGAGGCCGAGGAGCTCGAAGGCCTCGAGGAGGAGGAGAAGCAGCTCGCCCACGCCCAGGAGATCCAGAGCGTGCTGCAGCAGTCCGTCTCCGCCCTAGAGGACGATGAGTCGGGAGCCATCCAAGCCCTAGCCTACGCCCTCAAGTCGGTGGAGAGCATACGGTCCTATCACAGCTCGGCCGAGGAGTGGTGCGAGCGTCTACAGAGCCTCCGCATCGAGGCCCAGGACCTAGCGACGACACTGAGTGACGAGGGCGAGAGCATCACCTTTAGCCCCAAGCGCCTGGCCCGCATCCAGGAGCGCATCGACCTTATCCGTGGGCTGCTGCACAAGCACAACGTGGAGGACTGCAGCGAGCTCCTAGAGATCAAGGACCAGCTATCCGATCAGCTCACCCAGATCACCAGCTCAGACGAGGAGCTTAGCCAGCTCAGAGAAGCGCTCGCCACAGCAGGCGAGGAGCTCCTAAGCAAGGCGCTCGAGCTACGCGAGCTACGCATCACTGCGGCTCGAGCGATTGAAGGCGCCCTCCTCGGCTCGCTCCGAGAGCTCGGGATGCCCTATGTCCGCTTCCTCATCGAGCTGCAGCAGCTCGATAGCCCAGGGGCTATGGGCATAGACCAAGTTACCTTCCTCTTCTCCGCCAACAAGGACATCGCTCCCGAGCCCGTAGCCGACATCGCCTCTGGGGGTGAGATCTCGCGCCTCATGCTCGCGCTCAAGGCGCTGATCGCCGACCGACGGAGCCTACCCACGATCATCTTCGACGAGATCGACACAGGCGTCTCGGGAGAGACCGCCGAGCGCATCGCCACCATCCTACGCCGCATGGGCCAGAGCATGCAGGTCATGGCCGTGACGCATCTGCCGCAGATCGCGGCCGCGGGCGTAGACCACTTCTACATATATAAGGAGCACGGCTCCGACAGCACACGCAGCCATATCCGCCACCTCTCCGAGGAGGAGCGCGTCGACGAGATCGCTCGTATGCAGAGTGGCAGCCAGCTCAGCCAGGTGAGCCGAGCCGCAGCCCGCGCCCTACTCCACTCCGTCAAGGACTAAGCCAAGAGGCAAAGCATGATCGACATAGCCATCATCGGCGCAGGGCTCACGGGACTCACCGCAGCCCTCCAGCTACAGCAAGCTGGATACAGCGTACAGATCCTAGAGCGCACTCAGCACATCGGCGGCGTGATCCAGAGCCACCATGAGGCTGGCTTCACCTTCGAGCAGGGACCGAGTACAGGCGTCATTGGGAACGCCGAGCTCGCCGAGCTCCTCCAGCAGTTCCCCGAGCTCAAGCAGATCGCCGACCCCAGCGCTGCGCGTCGCCTCATCCTCAAGACACACAAGGGCAAGCAAAGCCTCTTCCCCCTCCCCTCTGGGCCCAAGTCTGGGCTACAGACCCCGCTTTTCTCCTTCCGAGACAAGCTACGCCTCCTCACCGAGCCCTTCCGCGCAGCTGGGAGCGATCCCAACGAGCCTCTGGCCGAACTGGTGCGCCGTCGCCTCGGCAGGGACTTCCTGCGCTACGCCGTAGATCCCTTCATCGGCGGGATCTATGCGGGTGATCCCGAGCGCCTCATCACCCGCTTCGCGCTGCCGAAGCTCTACGCGCTGGAGCAAAACTACGGCTCCTTCATCCGCGGAGCCATAGCCAAGCGCAAGGAGCCTAAGAGCGACCGTGACCGGCTCGCGACCAGGGAGGTCTTCTCCGTCCATGGTGGCCTGCAGCAGCTAGTCTCGACGCTCGGAGAGGCACTCGGAGAGGAAGCCCTAATCCTCGGAGCAGAGAGCTGCCAGATAGCTCCCGAGGGTGACCACTGGCTTATCCGCTACACCCGAGATGGGCAGCCGCAGCAGCTAGAGGCCCGCCAAGTCATCTCGACCGCCCCAGCCTACGAGCTACCGACACTACTCCCCTTCCTCTCGGAGGCCGAGCTCACCCCCATCACCGCACTACGCTACGCCCCTATCGTACAGGTTGCCTGGGGCGTGGAGCAAGCCTTACCTCAGTTCCATGCCTTCGGAGGACTCTTCCCTTCCTCGGAGGATAATAAGGTCCTCGGCATACTCAATCCAGGCGCCTGCTTCCCCGATCGCGTGCCCCACGCAGGGGCCTCGATGCTCTCCATCTTCCTAGGCGGCATGCGTGCCCCCGAGGTGATCGACTATAGCGACGAGGAGATCAAGCAGCTGGTCGCGGAGCGTCTCGAGCGCATCCTAGGGCTCACTACGCCGCCCCGAATCTTCCATATCTTCCGCCACCGCTACGCGATCCCTCAGTACGAGGCGGGCAGTGAGGAGCGCCTCGCGCAGATCCAGAGCCTCGAGACACGCTACCCTGGGCTCCACCTCGCTGGGGCCATCCGCGACGGCATAGGTATGGCAGATCGCGTCAAGCAGGCTGTCCTCATCAGTGCTGCCATCATGGGCTCGAGCCATGGAGCGCAGCGCTAGCAGGCTCGCCCCACGCACGGAGAAGATCCTACGGGTCACGCTCCTGGGGAGCCTCTCCAATGCGCTGCTCGTCGTCCTCAAGCTCACCGTCGGTATCCTCGGGCATAGTAGCGCCATGATCGCCGAGGCGATCAACTCACTCTCCGACTTCGCCACCGACCTCATTGCCCTGATCTTCATCCGCATCTCAGGCAAGCCCCAGGATGAAGACCACCACTATGGGCACGGCAAGTTCGAGACGCTCGCAACCCTTGTCATGGCGGGCGTCATGCTCGGCGTCGGGGTCTCCCTCCTCTATCGGAGCCTCAGCACGACGCTCCAGCTGCTGCTAGGCAGGCTCGTCCTCCCCCAGCCCAGTAGGCTCACCCTACTGATCGCAGCCCTCTCCCTCATCATCAAGCTCGGCCTCTACCTCTATACCCAGCGCTGGGCTCAGCGCCTCGACAGCTCGGCGCTGCGTACCAAGGCCCTCGACCACAGAGGCGACATGCTCACGCTCTGCGCCGTACTGCTGGGGATCTCGGGGGCCATCGCCCTCGGACCTCGAGGGCTCTTCCTCGAGCCGCTCGCAGCAGCCATCGTCAGCCTATGCATCATCTACATGGGCTGGAGCTCACTACTGCCAGCGTGCAAGGAGCTCACTGAGGTCTGCCTCAGCCCCGAGGTCGAGGAGGAGATTCGCAGTATCATCTACGCCGCCGAGGAGGTGCAGGGGATCAACCAGCTCCATACGCGTAGCCTCGGCCAGTGCTATGCCATCGAGGTCGACATCCTCGTCTCGGGGAGCATGACCGTACACGAGGGGCACGAGGTGACGATAAGGCTCGAGCAGAGCCTTATGGAGCGCTTTGGCTGGGAGACGCACATTAGCATTCACGTCGAGCCTGCTTAGCCAGCCTCCGCGGCTGAGGCCAAGCTACGCCCCCAATCCCCCCTCAGCCCCTACCCATTATTATATAGAGCGAGGGACGAAGAAGCCCTCAAGAGGCTGAGCCTCCAGCACAGCCTAAGCAAAGAAAGAGCCCTACGAAGGCGACACGCAGATCGCAGCGGCAGCAGCTGCTCGTCACACGTGTCGCCTTCG
>ERZ773043.1731-NODE-1731-length-12055-cov-3.504167_pt1 | contig 12055 bp, 12 predicted proteins | sample MGYA00580636_ERZ773043 | MGnify/ENA primary metagenome ERZ773043 (study PRJEB29015, sample SAMEA2737992) | human oral metagenome | biome: human oral; feature: human-associated habitat; material: dental | place: China | collected 2065 ... | reverse complement strand
AGGCCTGGGTCGTCAGGGTCTTTGTTGTAGGGGACGTTTTCCGGGTCAATCGTGAGCATCGGGGTTCCTTTTGGCTTGGTGTTGGTGGTTTTTCGTATTTACATACAGTTGAGCGCTCGTGGTGTATGTAAAGCGGTTGTAGGGTGGGCTTTAGCCCACCGTTCTTTAATGGTGGGGCAAGCCCCACCCTACTTTTTTGTTCGGTCTGCGCTGCCTGTTTGCTGCCCCCGCCCCAGCCCTCCCCAGCCCTCCCCCACGGGGGAGGGGGCTGTTTGCTGGCAGGTTTCGGATGTGGTTGCTTCGCGATTTTCACATCCCCTCCCCAACCCTTCCCCGCTTTGCAGGGGAGGGGATTCTGTGTTGTCGGCACGTGCGAGCAGGTGGCGGGTTTTGGCGGCGATGGCGGCGGCGGTTTCGCCGCGAAAGTAGGCTTCGGGGAGTTGCGCCCAAAGGTGTTCGAGGGTTTGCGCGTCGCTGGCGAGTTGGGCTTTGGCTTGTTCGCGCGCGCGGTGTTCGCGGGCGTGCAGGCTGTCCTGGTGGTGTTCGAGTTGGTGCCGGGTTTGTTGGTAGAGGTCGTAGAGGAGGCTGGCGCGCCAGGTGTTCCAGAGGCTGGGGTTGGTGGCGCTGATGTCGGCGAGGGTCAGCAGGTAGAGGTGGTCGAGGTGTTCGGCGCTGGGGATGGTCGCGGCGTAGGCGGCGATGGTGTCGGGGTCGGTGAGGTCTTTTTTTTGCGCGGTGAGGCTGTGGTCGAGGTGGTGGGCGACGAGCCAGGTGAGCAGGGCGCGGTCTTCGGGGGGGATGGCGTCGTTTTCGCGCGCGTAGAGGTCGGCGATTTGTGCGCCGGTCTGGCTGTGGTCGCCGTCGTAGCCTTTGCCGATGTCGTGAAAGAGGGCGGCAAGGTAGAGGATGGCCGGGTTTTTCAGGCGGGTCAGGGTTTCGGCGGCTTCGGGGTAGGCGGGGTCGGGGCGGACGAGGCGGTCGAGGGTTTCGATGAGTTTGAGGGTGTGCTGGTCCACGGTGTATTGGTGGAAGAGGTCGTATTGCATCCGCCCGGTGATGTGGGCGAAGGCGGGGATGTAGCGGTAGAGCAGGCCGTATTGGTGGATGCGCGCCAGTTGGGGGTGGACGTTGCCGGGTTGGGCGAGCAGGGCGAGGAAGGCGCGGCGGTTGTCGGCGTCGCGGCGGCGCGCGATGTTGGTGAGGCTGTCGCGGTGGCGGCGGATGTGGCGCACGAGGTCGGGGTGCGGTTCGCGGATGGTCGGGTTTTGTTGGAGGTACTGGAAGAGTTCCCACGGCTGCTTGGGGTTTTGGGTGAAGCTGGCTGGGTCGCGCAGGGTGAGTTTGCCGTGCTGGCTGGCGTAGTCGCGGGTTAGCGGTACGGCAGGCTGCGGCGGCTGGTGGTCGGCTTCGATGTGGCTCACGACGCGCTGGTTGATGCGGCGGATGCGCATGCTGTGCTGGTAGTAGTGCTGCATCAGTTGTTCGATGGCGAGGTTGTGCCGCTGGTCGCGGTAGCCGAAGGTGGCGGCGAGCCGTTTTTGTTGTTCGAAATCCAGGGTGTTTTTTTGTCGCGCGCCGCCCAGGTGCAGGGCGAAGCGGATGCGCCAGAGGGCGTCGCGGCTTTCGTGCAGTCCCGCGGATTCGCCGGGGGTCATGAGGTTTTTGGCGATGAGGCTGGCGTGGCTGCGGTCGTGGTAGCAGTAGGCGGAAAGCCAGGTAATCATGTGTTCGTCGCGCAGGCCGCCGCTGCTGTTTTTCAGGTTGGGTTCGAGTTGGCCGAGGCGTTCTTGTTTGGCGTCGCGCGCGCGTTGTTCTTGTTGTTTGTGGCGGATGTAGGCAGTTTTGGCAATGAGCGGCGGACGGGCGGAGTCGATGGGGTGCGGCTCGCCCGCCAGTTGGCGGTTTTCCAGCAGGCTGGTGAGGAGGTCTATGTCGGCGGTGGCGGCAGGGGCGAGGTCGCGGTCAGCGTGGACGTGCTGCGCGATGTCCAGACCGAGTTGCCAGAGTGTCTGGATGAAGGTTTCGATGGTGTCGCGGTTGGTGAGGTCGTCCGGGGTGAGGAGCAGGAGGTCGATGTCGGAGGCGGGGAAGAGTTCGCCGCGGCCGTAGCCGCCGATGGCATAGAGGCGGATGCGCGGGTTGGCGATGGTGCGCTGGTAGAGGTAGCCGAGGATGCGGTCAATCTGCGCGGTGTAATGCACGATGAGGCGGTGTACGTCGTAGTCGCGCCCGCTGATGTGCGCGGCAAGGCCGTGGCGCAGTTCGCGCAGGTAGTCGCGGGCGCGCGCGGCTTCTGCGAGCGGCGAAAGGGCAGGGGCGGCGGGTTGCCAGTCGGGTGGGAGGGCGAGCATTAGGGTGGGGGGGGACGGAAGGTGTCGTCGATCAGGCCGTGTTTGTGCGCGTGTTGGTAGGCGGTGTCGAGTTGGTCCTGGAGGCGGGGTGGTAGTTGTGCGCGTTGTGTTCGGTAGTGCTCCCAGTAGTAGCTAAGGGTGAAGGGGCAGGTTTGTGCGAGGGCGCTTTGGATGATGATGAGGTGGCAGAGAGTAAAGGCTGCGGCGTTGTCATTGGCGCGTTCGGCGCAAAGTTCGATGGCGTCGCCGGGGTAGTAGTCTTGGTGGTGGGCGCTGGAGAGGTAGCCGTTTTGTGTTTGCATGATTTGGCGCAAGGCGGCCAGGTAGCGTGTGGCTTCGTCGCCGCTGTCGGCAGTAGTGCTGATGCGACGCAGTAGGGAGTCGTCGGCTTTGGTTATTTCAGGGTATCGGGGCGGCGGGAAGGTGATGTGTTTGCGCGGCATGGGGGTGTCTTTACATACAGGGTAGTCGCTACCCTGTATGTAAATGCGGTTTTTATGGTTTTCCGATGGGGGAGATGTGTTCGCGTTCGGCGGCGCCGAGGGTGAAGATTTCGTAGCCGTCGTCGGTGACGGCGAGGGTGTGTTCCCATTGTGCGGACAGCGAGCGGTCGCGGGTGACGACGGTCCAGCCGTCGCCGAGGACTTTGAGGTCGCGCTTGCCCGCGTTTATCATCGGCTCGATGGTGAAGGTCATGCCTTTTTCGAGGACGAGGCCTTTGCCCGGTTGGCCAAAATGCACGACTTGCGGGTCTTCGTGGAAGCCACGGCCGATGCCGTGCCCGCAGAATTCGCGCACGACGGAAAAACGTTCGGCTTCGGCGTAGCTCTGGATGGCGTGGCCGATGTCGCCGAGGGTCGCACCGGGGCGCACCATGCGGATGCCGCGCCACATCGCTTCGTAGGTAACGTCCACCAGGCGGCGGCCGAGCACGCCGACGTCGCCGACGAGGTAGGTGCGGTTGGTGTCGCCGTGCCAGCCGTCTTTGATAACGGTGACGTCTATATTGACGATGTCGCCGTTTTTCAGGGTTTTGTCCGAGGGGATGCCGTGGCAGATGACGTGGTTGACGGAGATGCAGGTCGAGGCGGGGAAGGGCGGGCTGCCGTAGTTGAGGCAGGCGGGGATAGCCTGTTGAACGTTGACAATGTAGTCGTGGCAGCGGCGGTCGAGTTCGGCTGTGCTGACGCCGGGGACGATGTAGGGCGCAATCATGTCAAGCACGTCGGCGGCGAGCCGCCCGGCGACGCGCATTTTGGCGAGGTCTGCTTCGCTTTTCAGGGTAATGGTCATGGTTTTTTCGTTTGGTAAATGAGGCGGGGCATGGTATAAAGCGCGCGCCTTTCTGGCAACTAAATCACACAAACGCTGTTTTCGACGCTCCGGGTGCCTGCGGGTTGGAGCGTTTGCGCGTTTGGAGGCCTAACCCTTTATGGAGTAAAAACAATGAGTAAAGTAAGCATGCGCGAGCTGTTTGAAGCCGGCGCGCACTTCGGGCACCGTACCCGTTTCTGGAACCCCAAGATGGCTCCTTATATTTACGGCAAGCGTGGCGATATTCACATCATCAACCTGGAAAAAACGGTACCGATGTTGAATGACGCCCTGAATTTTGTCGGCACCGTCGTCGCCAATGGCGGCAGTGTGATGTTCGTCGGCACCAAGCGCAGCGCTTCTGAAGCGGTCGGCGAAGCGGCTGCCCGCTGCGGTATGCCGTATGTCAATTTCCGCTGGCTCGGCGGGATGATGACCAACTTCAAGACCATCCGCCAGTCCATTAACCGCCTTGAAGCGATTGAACGCATGGCCGAAGATGGCACGTTCCAGAAGCTGGTGAAGAAAGAGGTTATCGTCCTCGGTCGTGAACGCGACAAGCTCGCCCGCTCGCTCACCGGTATCCGCAATATGCGCCGTCTGCCGGACGTACTGTTCGTTATTGACGTAGGGCATGAGCACATCGCCATTCAGGAAGCGAAGAAACTCGGCATTCCGGTCGTTGGCGTGGTAGATACCAACAGTCAGCTGGAAGGCGTTGATTACATCATTCCGGGTAACGACGACTCCGTGCGCGCCATCCGCCTCTACGTTGATGCTGTCGCCAGCGCCATTGAGGAAGCCAAGGCTTCTGTTACCGCCCGTGGTGGCGAGAACGCGGAAAAAGCGCTGGAAGAAGCGGTCGCGGTTGATGAGCCGGCTACTCCGGCTGAAAGCGGCGACGCCGAGTAATTTGTCCGGTTTTTGAATGAATTGAGGCTGCGGCGTGACCGCAGCCGTCCTTGTTTCAGGAGTTGAATATGTCCATTTCCGCCCAATTAGTGAAAGAGCTGCGCGAACGTACCGGCGCAGGCATGATGGAGTGCAAGAAAGCACTGCTCGAAACCAATGGCGATATTGAAGCCGCCGTTGAACATATGCGCAAAACCGGTCTGGCCAAGGCCGACAAGAAAGCCGGCCGCGTGGCTGCTGAAGGTGCGCTGGTCGTCTCTATCAGCGACGACGCCAAAGAAGCAACCATCCTCGAAGCCAACTGCGAAACCGACTTCGTTGCCATGGGTGACGAGTTCCGTGGTTTTGCCAACCGCCTTGCCGAAGTGGCGCGCACGCAAAAACTCGCCGACATTGACGCGCTGAACGCCGCTGAAGTCGCACCGGGTGTTACCGCTGACGAGCGCCGCCGCGAACTGGTAGCAAAAATCGGCGAAAACATGACCATCCGCCGTTTTGTAACCCTGACCGCCGGTAGCGGTGTCATCGGCCATTATCTGCACGGACAGAAAATCGGCGTGCTGGTGGAAATCACCACTGGCGACGTTGAACTCGCCAAAGATATCGCCATGCACATCGCCGCCAGCAACCCGCTCGCCCTCGATGCTGCTTCCCTGTCGCCGGAATTCATCGCCAAAGAGCGCGAAATCGCTCAAGCCAAAGCCGAGCAAAGCGGCAAACCGGCGAACATCATCGAGAAGATGGTCGAAGGCGCAATGAAAAAACTGTTTGGTGAAGTAACGCTGAAAGGCCAGTCTTTCGTCAAGAACCCGGATATCACCGTTGAGCAGCTGCTGAAAGAAAAAGGCGCTGACGTCGTGCAATTCACCCGCTTCGAGCTGGGCGAAGGCATCGAAAAAGAAGAGTCCGATTTCGTTGCCGAAGTCATGGCGCAGGCCAAAGGCGTTTAAGCGCTGACCGCCCCACAAAACCGCCGCTTGTCGGCGGTTTTTTATGCCCGCAAGCGGGGCGGCGCGACTATAATGCGCGCCCAATAACAATTACCGGAGAACACACACATGAGCACAAGCAAAACCCCTAAATACAAAAGAATTCTGCTGAAGATGAGCGGCGAGGCGCTGATGGGCGACCAGGCCTTCGGTCTGGATGCCAAAGTGGTGCGCCGCATCGCCAGCGAAATCCGCCAGCTTGTCGATGCGGGTGTGGAAGTCGCCATCGTCGTCGGCGGCGGCAACCTTTTCCGCGGTGCGCAACTGGCAGCGCTCGGCATGGAGCGCGTTACCGGCGACCACATGGGCATGCTGGCGACGCTAATGAATGCACTCGCCATTCAAGACGCGCTGGAGCAGATTGACGTGCCGGTGCGGGTGATGTCGGCGCTGATTATCGACCAGGTCTGCGAGCCGTTCATCCGCCGCCGCGCCATCCGCCACCTGGAAAAGGGCAGGGTGGTCATCTGCGCCGCCGGCACCGGCAACCCGTTTTTCACTACCGATAGCGCCGCCAGCCTGCGTGCGATTGAGCTGGAAGTGGACGCGATGTTCAAGGCGACGAAGGTCGATGGCGTCTATTCCAAAGACCCCAAACGCTTTGACGATGCGGTAAAATACGACGCCCTCAGCTACCGTCAGGTACTCACCGAAAACCTCAATGTCATGGACGCGACCTCCGTCGTGATGTGCCGCGACAACGACATGCCGATGGTGGTATTTGACATGACCAAACCCGATGAAATCGTGCGTGCCGTCTTCGACGATGGCGTTGGCACAGTGATACACGCATAAGGAGCCTTTTTAATGATGCAGTCAATCCAGAAAGACGCCGCCGCGCGCATGGAAAAATCCGTCAAGTCGCTTGAACACGAGTTGAGCAAAATCCGCACCGGGCGGGCGAACGTCAGCCTGCTTGACCACGTGCAGGTCGAATACTACGGCTCGATGGTGCCGCTGTCGCAGGCGGCGAACGTCACCGTCACCGACTACCGCAGCCTCACCATCCAGGTGTGGGAGCGCAACATGGTCGCCGTCATCGAAAAAGCGCTGATTAACTCCGACCTTGGCCTGACGCCGAACACCGCCGGACAAAACATCCACATCAACCTGCCGCCGCTCACCGAAGAACGCCGCAAAGACTTGGTGAAAATCGTGCGTAACGAAGGCGAACAGGCGAAAGTCGCCATTCGCAATGTGCGCCGCGACGCCAACCAAAGCGTCAAACAACTAGTGACTGACAAACAGGCCTCCGAAGACGACGAACGTCGCGCCGAGGCAGAAATCCAGAAACTGACCGACAAATACGTTGAGCAGGTGGACAAAGTCCTTGCCGAAAAAGAAAAGGAACTGATGGAAGTTTGATGAGCGCCGCGCGTACCCCGCCTGCTCACGTCGCCATCATCATGGATGGCAATGGTCGCTGGGCGCAGCAACACCTGCGCCCGCGTGCTTTTGGGCACAAGGCCGGGCGGGTGGCAGTTGATCGCGTCGTCACCGCCTGCGCCAAAGCGGGGGTGAAAATGCTCAGCCTCTACGCCTTTAGCACCGAGAATTGGCGCCGTCCGCCGCATGAAGTCAAAATCCTGATGGAGCTGATTGAAACGGCACTGCGCGAAGAAGCGGAAAAAATGCGGAAAAACGACATCCGTCTGCGTGTTCTCGGCGACCGCACCGCACTCTCTGCCTCGCTACGCAGCGCCATTGACGATGCCGAAGCGCTGACCGCCAGCGGTTCACGCATGGACGTCGTCCTTGCCATCAACTACAGCGGTCAATGGGCGTTATGCGAGACCGCACGCCACTTGGCGCAAGCAGTCGCAGACGGCACATTACAGGCAGATGCCATTGACGAAGCCGCCTTCAGCGCACACCGCCCGATGCCCGATTTACCGCCAGTCGACCTGCTCATCCGCAGCAGCGGCGAAATGCGCCTGAGCAACTTCCACCTGTGGGAACTCGCCTACGCCGAACTGTGGTTCACCGACGTGCTCTGGCCGGACTTCGGCGAGGCACAACTGGACGCGGCCTTTGCCGCCTATCATCACCGCGACCGCCGCTTCGGCGCGCTGCCGCAACCTTAACGGCAAGGAGACGCCATGCTGCTCTACCGCATCCTGACCGTGCTGGTCATCGCCCCGCTCTTTTTCTGGGTAAACCTCTACGCCAGCGACGCCTGGTTTAACCTCTTCTGGCTGGCGCTGGTGGCGCTCGCCGCACGTGAATGGGGCGGTCTGCTGCGCTGGCCGCCGCGCCGTCAATGGAAATATGCCCTCATCAATGCGGGCATTGCCGCCCTCGGCCTGCTCCTGCTCGAATACGGCCTGGGTGGTGTTGCCAAAAGCCGTTTGCTCTTTTACATCCTCGCCGCAGCGGCGCTGCTCTGGCTGTTCGCCGTTCCCTATGCGCTTTACCGCTATGGCCGCGACCAGCGTTTGAACCTGCCTGACAGCCTGCTTGCCGTCGCCGGCTCAATAATGCTGCTGGCCTTCGTCTGGGCGACTGTCGCCATCCAGCGCATGATTGGCGGGAGCGGTCTGCTCGGTCTCTTTATCATCGTCTGGTGCAGCGACATCGGCGCCTACTTCGCCGGCCGTTACTACGGCAAACGCAAACTCGCCGCACACATCAGCCCGAAGAAAACCGTGGAGGGCTTCATCGGCGGTTTCGTCGCCGCGATGCTGGCAGCGGTGGTGCTGGCGCTGTGCGTGCAACTGCCGCTGCCGCTGCGCCATTTCCTGCCGCTGACCGTGCTGGTCGTCATCTACGCCGTCATCGGCGACCTGTGGGAAAGCGTGCTCAAACGCCGCGCCGGCATCAAGGACAGCAGCAACATCCTGCCCGGCCACGGCGGCATCCTCGACCGCATCGACAGCTGGCTCTCGGCGATGGTGCTGTGGGCAGCGGGCTTTCTCTACGCCAATATCTTCTAAAACATCAACTGCAACAAGGAGGCGCAGGCATGCTACCCATGCTCTGGGGAATACTCGGCTTCATCATAACCATCGGCATCCTCGTCACCATCCACGAATGGGGACATTTCTGGGTGGCGCGCCGCTTTGACGTCAAAATCCTCCGCTTCTCGCTCGGCTTCGGCAAACCGTTCCTCACCTGGCGCGGCAAAAAAGACGGTACGCTCTATACCCTTGCGCCCATTCCACTCGGCGGCTTCGTGCAAATGCTAGGCGAGAGCAGCGACGAAGCGGTCGATGCTGCCGAAAAACACCGCACCTTTCAGGCAAAAAAAGCCTGGCAACGCTTCCTCATCGCCTTTGCCGGGCCGGCGGTAAACCTGCTTTTCGCCGTACTCGCCTTCGCCGCCCTCTACCTCTACGGCGTACAAGGCCTGCGCCCGGAAGTGGCGCGCGTCGCCCCGGACAGTCTCGCTGCCCGCGCGGGCTTACAAGTTGGCGACCAAATTCGCGCCATCGAAGGCAAAGACACCCCGTTGAGCAGCGATGCGCACATCTCCCTCGTGGGCGCACCGCGCCGCAGTGACGTCAATATCGTTATCCAGCGCGACGGAGAAGAACGCATCCTCGCGCTTGATCTCAGCAGCTTGCGTGCGGGCGACGAACTGAAAATGGACGAAGCAACCGGCCTCTACCTCGTGGATGAATGGCTGCCTGCCGAAGTCGCCGAAACCGTGCCGGACAGTCCGGCAGCAGCGATGGGTATCCAAAAGGGCGACCGCATCACCGCCGTTAATGGCGAAGCACAAGACCTCATTCGCATTGGCAAAGTTATCGCAGCAGGAAAGCCCGGCGATACCATCAGCATTACCGTTATGCGCGCGGACAGCGAACAAACCCTGCATGGGCAGCTCGGAACGCGCACAGACAAAAAAGGCAAAACACACGGCTTCCTCGGCGTCAAATGGCAGCGGGTGGACGTCTCCGCTTACCAGAGCGTTGAGCGCTACGGCTTCTGGGCGTCGCTTGGCCACGGTTGGGATAAAGTCGTCTATTACGTCCGCCTGACCTACAACATGTTTGGCCGCATGTTCGCAGGCAAAATCTCGCTCGACAACATCGGCGGGCCGCTCACCATCGGCGATGCGGCAGGAAAAACACTCAGCTATGGTTGGGACATCTTCCTTAACTTCCTTGGCGTCGTAAGCCTCTCGCTTGCCGCCATCAACCTGTTGCCGGTGCCGATGCTGGACGGCGGCCACATGCTCTTCTATGCGCTGGAAACCGTGCGCGGCAAACCACTCTCCGTAACGACGATGAAATGGGCGTTACGCGTCGGTGCGACGTTGGTCTATGCTCTGATGCTGTTCGTCGTTCTCAAAGACTTCTGGAAATATCTGTTGTAAAAACAGGCGATAATACTCAATCTTTCCCTAATGTTAATCTTTTGCCCGCCTTCGTGCGGGCAAAAACGTTGCAACGGCAGAAAAAGCCAGGCTTGCAAAGCAGACAAACATGAAATTTGTGTTACAATAGCGCAATCGCAAAATTTGTTGTTTTCTGGACACGCGATGTTTTTTCAGTATTTTCAAAGGCTATTATGGCTACATTGCAAAATACTTAAGAAAAGGCTAACCGAATATTGATTTTTGTTCAGAAAGCGGCTAAATTGAGCATGGGATTTCGATAAGAACGTTTGAAGACTGTCGCGAAGCACGGCCCGCCTCCCGCGGTAAGCGCCTCTGGCAGACTTAAAAGGAGTTAAATATATGTTGGGAAAACCTGAGATTATCGGGGTAGATATTGGGCAATACAGCATCAAGGTCGCCCAGATCAAGCAATCAGGCAAAGCCTTTACAGCGAACCACCTCGCTTACGAAGTGATTCCGCCGGAAGTCCGCCTGCAGCGCGATCGCGTTACTTTGAGCAAAATCGTTGCCGCCACCCTGAAAAAACAGAAAGTGAACAAAGGGCAGGTCGTCTTGCACGTCAATACCGGCGACGTCATCATGCGTGAAGTCAACGTAGATGCTTCTTTGCGCGGTAACGAACTGGAAGGCGCAATAGAACTCGAACTGAACGACGCCATACCGTTCGGCATGGATCAGGTCTATTTCGATTTCGACGAAGTACCCAGCAAAAAAGGAACGCGCTTGGCAGTTGTCGTGCGCCGCGATGTTGCGGATGAAAAAACCGCATTGCTGAACAATCTACCCAAGACTTTCAGCAAACCACAAGTGGACGTGGATGCCTTTGCGTTCACGCGCGTACTGAAATACGTCAGCAAGAGCGACGTCGGCAAGAATGATCGCATCATGCTGATTGATATCGGCTTCAGCCGTAGCCGCTTCTACGTTTGCAAAGGCAGCGACCTACTGTTTAGCCGTGAGCAACAAATTGGCGGCAATACCGTAAATGAAATCATTATGGACGTCTTTGACATTGACGCCGAATCCGCCGAAAACCGCAAGATTGGTCACAGCTTTGGCGACGAATATAAAGACTTGGTACTGACGCCTTACGTACAAACATTCACCGAACAGCTGCATCTGGCGCTGGATTTCTATGAAGCTAACAACGTCACCGAAAATCCTGAACCGATCAAAGTCATTTACCTGACTGGTGGCGGCGCACGACTCAGTGGCTTTGTAGATGCATTGGGTGCTGCAAACGTATCTCACAATATCAGATTGCTGAATCTCGCTCCTTACATCAAATTGTCAGGATCTCAGCGCTCTGATGACGCGTTGCAGTCTGGAATCAATCATGCCTTGGCAATAGGCTTGGCGATGGAAGGCACAAACTAATGGCTAGAAAATTTAACCTACAACCGTGGCGCGAACAACGCCGCGAAGAGCAGAAAAAGGGTTTTACTTACGCAACAGTAGGCATTGTGCTCCTGTGTGCGGCAGCCTTGGGCGCTGATTATTGGCTGCAAAACCGTTATATTGAGCAACAAGAAGCGGCAATCAGTAACTTGGAAGCTGGTAAAGCCAAGCTATCTGTTGCCAAACAGGAAGTTGACCGATTAAAAGAGCTCAATAAACAGGTCAATCTACAAATTGAAGTTATCCAAAAACTTCAAGCCGAGCGCGGTTTGGCCACAGAAATGCTTGACTACATTGCGCAGAATACGCCGGAAACCGTATTTTTAAGTTCTATCGATTATAAATCGGGGAAAGTCATCATTACGGGCGTTGCTAGTAATGATAGCGGTGTAGCACAGTTTATGCGAAATATGGAAAGATTCCAGTATTTTTCAACGGCATCCGTGGATAGTATCACGGCAGCGAAAGGGAATAATAGTTTTAAAGTTCCAGAAGGTAGTGAAGTTAAGGAATTTACTGTCAATATGGAGGTAAAGCGTGACCCCAATTCTGAAGGAGGACAAAAATGAAATTTGTATCGCCTGGACAGCTGGATACCAGTAATCCTGGTACTTGGCCGATTTACTACAAAATTTTATGTTGGGTTGTTATCGTAGGGCTGGCGGCTTTTCTTTACAATAAATTTGTAAGAGAACCGTTGGTTGAGCAACAAGATGCACATAAGGTAAGGATTACTCAACTAAAAAGTG
>ERZ773043.1726-NODE-1726-length-12065-cov-3.079517_pt1 | contig 12065 bp, 10 predicted proteins | sample MGYA00580636_ERZ773043 | MGnify/ENA primary metagenome ERZ773043 (study PRJEB29015, sample SAMEA2737992) | human oral metagenome | biome: human oral; feature: human-associated habitat; material: dental | place: China | collected 2065 ... | reverse complement strand
GGTTTGCCTCCTTGTTCGGACGAAAAAATCTACACCAATCTGAGAGACTGTTTTATCAGCGATTCCCTAAAACACGTCATACCAACAAAGTGTCTGAAAACTCCTCCTTGTCATAGACAAGGACTTCGCGAAAATACAGCCCCTTGAATGCAGCACGCAACCCAAACGTCTCTGTGTTAGGTTGGTTGGAAAGTGCTCCCATCTCCACCATAAGTTTATCTAGACTTGGCGTGTCCTGCACCTCATCGGAATCCAAAGAAACGCTGTTATTTGTAGCATCAGTATTCTCCGTGCACGAGTTATTGACAGCTTTATTATAGACTAAAATATAGGTCATGTATGTTCGAGTGTCTGAGATTTGCTCTTTCGTAATATCACAGTAGAGCAGCAGACTCTCATAAATTTTTCTTCGGAGAGCATACACCTCCTTTTTTAAATTCCCATCTTTAAATTCAATAAAATAGACATTCTGTCCCACTTGAATAAGCGCATCGATCGATGCAGGCCAGTCGCTAAGAGATAGTTGCTTTGCATATTTTGTTTTCACAGCATCAAAGTTTATAACACTTTTCTGCGATGCAGTCATATAAATATTTTGATCATCATTCAGAGAAGTCTTTTGTAAAGTATCCACATGATCCTTAAAAATTGTAATTTGATTTAAATCAACCATTGCCATACTGCTCTGCTTTCAAAATCTCGAACGGATAAACCAATTTGTCATAGACCAATTCCGTTTTCCTCGTGACATTCTTTAGGTGTGCACGACCACCCACATTTTCCGCCAGATAGTATCTGCACCGATCCGCAATCCTATGCTTTGCCGAGTAAACCTCAATCGCATGGAGAAAGTACGGGCTATGCGTCGTAAGCAGAATGTGCATATTGTATTCCTTTTGGAGTAGGACGATAACCTCTGCGAAGAGTATCTGCCATTCCGGATGCAAATGCACCTCCGGTTCATCCAGAATGAGCAAGCCCTTCTCCTCCAATCTTTCATTTTGGAGGAGCTGCTTGATGAGGACAAATGATTTCATCCCTGTAGAGAGATTTGCCAAATTAAGTTCGACCCCCGATTTCCCCACATAACGGAACGAGGCGTGCCCTCCTCCCAACTCTATCTCACCATCACAAGCCTCAGATAGCTTGTGCAAGATTCTGTCCATGCGCTGATCCGCAAGAATTTCCCCCATCGCCTGGTCAGCGCTGTTCTTTTTCTTTTTGCTACGCAGACATTCCAGCAAATGCTCCTTATGGTTCGACAAACCGCTACCACTTAAATCAATCGAAAATCTTCTCAACGAATAGAAAGAATCCTCTGCGAAGGAGAGTGCATCAATAGTAAACGGACTATCTATGTATATTGCTTGTGTATGTAAAGGACGTAAATTCGATATTTGAGACACTTGGTGCCCCTCTATTGTTGCCTCAATTTCGTCCCCGCGAATAGATAGTCTCAACCTTGCCTTCTCTTCGTCCACAAAAGGTAGATAATTGACTTCATTGGAGAATTCACGTTTTAACCACTGTGATAGAATCCTCTGATATATTTCTTTCCTAGAAATGCCACGTATCTGCTTAATCTCCACGGCAATTTTGTGGACATCATCATCAGAAAGATCGACGTGCTTTTCATTACTGGGGTCAAAGAGCTGTACACGCTGCTTCAACACCGTACTAAATTCTTGGTATTCTTCCAACGACGGGTATTCAACTGGTTTATTTTGCAGCCATGACTGAAGTCCTCTTGCATCACTCCTTACAAGATATTCACTGCTCAAAGCTCTGCGAATTGCAGTTTTCAGTCTGCTTCTTCTTGCCTCTTCAATTTGTCGATCGAGTTGATAGAAACTATTGAAAATACAGTAGAGTGCCTTTCCCACTGTACTTTTTCCGGTATTATTCTTACCGGCAATCACGGTGATGCCCTTAAGCTCAACATCCGCTTTTTCGATTTTTCCAATTCGTTCAATACAAAAACGCATAATATGGTCTCCTCTGCGCTGAGGTTCTACTCGTTACATACTAAATAAAGTTCTTTACCCAGCCTGTATATTCATATTTCTGGACAATACTCTCGGAAACAGGCTGATATGGTCGCTCTACAAACGCCACAAAGTCTTCAAGTCTGTCCTGCCCAAGGATAAAGATATTATTGGGTGTATAAAAATCATACGTCACAATATCACGATAATTCGTGATCAGCTTCTTTTGATAAAACATAGCCTCCAACGGGCGCCATGTCAGTCCTTCCTGTCCCTTTTGAACAAGATCAACAAGTATGGACGCCCGCTGTAACTTATGTACCATTTCGGCATAAGGAAGATTTCGACATAGGAAGGTCAATCCCTCCATCTGGGGATAATGGGCTCCCGCATCCGGGCGGAGAAAGATCCGATGTGACAAACGGCAAGTCTCTGCAAGAGCAAGGATCTCGTTCAGCAAAGAAAATCGATTCTTATCCTGTCCGCAGAAGAACAAATCATATTCTGGCACAATCTTCTCGACCGGAAGTCGAATAGCTACCTGATTGTTATAGGAAAGCCCATATTTTTTGCAATCCCCTCGATCGAATGACCAGATTTCAAAGCGATAGCGTTCACGCAATGGCAATAAAGAAAGGAACTCTTTATATGGCGAATAAAGGATAACCTCTTCTTTTCCTGCAACTGTATTCCATTGCCAATAGATGATACGACAATGCGGATTTTTTTTACGAATGAACGCAATGAGTTCCGGGGCCCCCATACATTCATAGAGAAGGATGATGTCATACTTCGAAAAGTCCTCATCTCTGCAGGCATACCAAAGTTCCTGATATGGTAATCGAAAACTAATACATAAACGACGAATTATTTTAAGAAGAATAGATGAATATTCTCTATAAGAAAACACAACATCTTCCATCCAAGAGGGTACGATGTCTATTGTGTAGTCATCTTTATAGCCAATAATCAAGATTTTTTCCATAATCCTTCGTCTTACTCCAAAATAGAATGAATCTATTCATCGTATCCTTGTTGCGTAACATTTGCTCGGTAGTTCAACTTTTCTTGTTGAAGTTTTCTTACCTCTGCCAATAAAACTGCACCGACCCAAATATTAGTGATACTTATATCCGAGGTATTAAAAAGCGTTGCTGCCTGCCCCAAAAACATAACCAAATAAACTTTGAGGTAATCGTACTCAATGCCCTCATTCAGAGTTTTCCATCCAGCTCTCCACATACTCCACAAAAGAACAATCCAAGCTAAAGCACCAAAAATCCCCAGCTCTGCCAGTAAACGTACATAGTAGTTAAAGGCAGGAGGCCAAGCAGCCCTTCCCGTATAGTTTGTACTCCAATCCACAATTTCAATGCTCATATATGACCAGCTAGGGTAATAATTTGCGGCATAAAATGCAAATTGATCATATCCAACACCAAAGAGAATGTGGTCTTGAAAAATTCCGAAAGCAGCCATTGTTGCCCCAAAACGAGAAATATTTGACATGTTTGTAAGCGCATCATCTCCAGATAGAAGTGTAGCAAATATCTGTATAATCTGCTCCCCGCCCCCTATTGCATCACCGAAAATCTCCATAAATGCCCCACCAGATATTAGGAGGAACAGCAAAAACGAGCAAGTCTTTTTCCATTGAAACTCCTTGCGAAAGAAGAAGTACAATCCAAAAAGCTCCATTAAAACAATAAAATAACCTGTCCGAGAGTATGTCGCAAACAATAAGATAAACAACAGAACTAACGATAAAGCATAAAACAAAAAGTGTTTGCTTCTGATTAGCTTGAATAGAAGGAGTGGAAAAACGACAGTCAAATATACACTATATTGTGAGGGTTCACTAGCAAAAGACTGAACTCTAAAAGGCTGTCGTAAAAGATCTCCCCGATATAAGGAGTCTATCCCGAAAAGAATGTCTGTTGCAAAATTATTACCAAGGATGGACGCAAGCTCTATTCCCCCACAAGCCGATGATAAAAAGAAGGAGATTAGAAGAAATAAAGATATTCGTTTTCTAATATTTCTTCCCGATAGATAGATATTATATATATACAGCAGAAAAATAAGCTCCATGATCCATAGACCAGTGGATAACCAGAAACGTTCTATCCCCAGTACTCCCTGCCATACAAACTGAAGCATGGAAAAGAAATTGACTACACCTGAGATAAAATAAAAAAACACAAAAAGCGCAATAAAGAAAAGAACTTGCCGAGAAGGAAATTCTACATGTTGACGTTGAAGAATCCAAAGAAAGCTCCCCATTAAAACGAACAAAAAGAGACCAGACCCTAATGGATAAAATATTTTCTTTGCAAAATCAATACTACCAATGAACGGCATCAAGATGATTCCTAGGTAAAAAAAACTAGTTTCTATTCGCATACAACAACCTAATCCTTTGCGGAATCACTTTAAATAAGCTTTCAAACGGTCTGCACATAAAAGGAGCACCAAGACTATAAGGGATTGCTTATGTCTGCATAGCCTCCAAAAAGTCTTCCATATTATATTAAATTTACTAAAATCAATGTTTAAAAACCTCTCTTGAATCTCTGCGTTAAAGAGCAAGCTTCTCATATACGTATATTTTTTCCAAAAATCATCTGAAGATCTAACTATATTGAGTCCTAACAAAAAAAAACCAAGCAATCTACGATTTGACAATGCTAGCGAATAGGAGTCATCCAACATGTTGTTTTGAATGAGTTGTTTTAGGTGATCATAGACATTTTGCTGCGTAGGGAGTATGTTTCCATCATAAGTCGCAGTAATGGCATGTTCATTCGTCTTATTATAATGATAAAATACAGAGGAAATATAAAAGAAGGATTCCATTCGTAGAAATAATTCCGCATTGAAGGCTAAATCCTCTGCAGGCCCTATGAACGACTTTGGAAGGAACTGCATGCCATTCGCAAACTTCGAATAGTATATCTTACAGCAGGCCATATTTAAATCATCGATATTTTGTGGATGATTAACGCCATCCCCTAAAGGACCAAATAGACGTTTAGAAATCTCATCTCTATTTATACTACGGCTTTCTTTCCCTAATACAAAATTAGGCTTACTTTTATTCTTAAACTCACGAATATAGGGAAATAAAACACAATCAACGCCTTGCTCTTGCAGTTCTTTGACGCATATAGAAATACAATCGGGATCGAGCCAATCATCGGAATCAACGAACATTAAAAGTTCTCCCGTAACATATTGCAGTCCATAATTACGCGCCGAAGATAGTCCCCCATTTTGTTTATGATATACCTGTATCCTAGAATCCAGCTTGGCAAGCCGATCACACATCTCCCCAGAACCATCCGTTGAACCATCATCGACAGCAATAATTTCAATACTCTTGTATGTCTGCTCCATAATAGAGCGGAAAGATCTCTCCATAAAGGACTTCACATTGTAAACAGGTATGATAACACTTACCTTAGGCTCCACTATTTCTCCTCCCCCTTGATTTTTCATCAATGTAGCTTCTCATATCTGTTAAAAAACGCTCAGTCGAAAATCGTTCTGCATTATTTCTGCAAATCTGTGGGACAATGTCTGTGGAGAGCGTTTCGAATGAACGCACAACTTCTATAATCGCCTCGGTTGTCTGTCGATAAAAAAACAATCCCGTCGAGTCTTCACATTCCTGCCCTCGAATGGTCTCCAATGCGCCACCTTTGCCATACGCAATCACAGGAGTCCCACACGCTTGTGCCTCGACGGGCGTAATTCCAAAATCCTCTTCGGCAGCAAAAACGAAAGCTTTTGCCTTCTGCATTTTTTCTTTCAGTACCGCAAAGGGTTGGTACCCCATTAGCACAATATTTCCTTTCGCAATTTCTTTTATTTTTCCGTATTCCGGTCCATCACCGATAACCACCAGCTGCTTATCCGGCATTTCGTTAAATGCTTCAACAATGAGTTTTATTTTTTTATACGGAACCATGCGTGACGCCGTCAGATAAAAATCATCTTTATCCTCACACATTTCATAGGCATCGACATCGACAGGAGGATAGACAACATCTGCTTCCCTTCCATAGACTTTCTTGATCCGCCTTGCAATAAATTCAGAATTGGCAATGAAGTGATCCACCCCATGCGCCGTACGATAATCCCACAAGCGAATATAATGGAGGATTGCCTTTGCTGTCCAACCTTTCATCCCGCGAGTCAAATTTGCTTCCTGCAAATACTGATGCTGCAAATCCCAAGCGTAGCGAATAGGGGAATGAACGTATGAAATATGCACTTGATCCGGTCCGGTCAGAACCCCCTTTGCCACCGCATGAGAACTTGAAATAACCAAGTCGTATGCACTGACATCCAGCTGCTCTATGGCAAGCGGCATTAGAGGCAAGTACGAGCGATAGTTCTTTTTTGCACGAGGAAGATTCTGGATAAAGCTGGTATGTGTTTTTTTATCCATAATAAAGCTACGCTGATCTTTAGGCAGAAAATCAACAAGACAAAACAAATCCGCATCGGGATAGATCTTCAGAATTTGCTCTAGCACACGTTCCGCACCGGCATAGACAACAAGCCAATCACATACAATGGCAACACGCATCAATATGCCCCTTTTCCAGTCAATACAATCTTAGCAGTCTTAAATAAATACATCAAATCAAGCCAGATCGACCAGTTCCGCACATACCATGTATCCATGGCAACGCGTCCCACGAAACTGACATCATTGCGTCCGCTGGTCTGCCAAAAGCCTGTGATGCCAGGAACGGTGAGCGTAATTGTGGAAAGATACTCACCGATATCCTCTTTTTCACGTGGAAGATAGGGGCGAGGTCCGACAAGGCTCATGTCCCCCTTGATGACATTCAGAATCTGCGGGAGTTCGTCTAAGCTATACTTCCGAATCCATCTTCCGACTTTCGTCACACGGGGATCATAATCGCGAAGCTTTGCAAATGTATTCCACTCTTCTCGTGCTGCGGGATGCACAACAAGATACTCTTTCAATATCTCGCCGGCATTCGTATGCATGGAGCGAAACTTATAGCAGGTAAATATTTTCCCATGCTTGCCGATTCGTTGAGCGTTGAAGAACGCAGGGCCCTTAGAATCAAGTTTAATACAAATTGCAATAACAAGCAAAATGGGAAAAACAGGAACACACAGAAAGCCGCCGACAACGATATCAAAAAATCGTTTGAACACGCGATTCCTACGACGTGCCAGATTGTTTCGGAGGGACAACATCATAATCTGCTCGTTGAACAGCGTCTGCGCCTCTACATTGTAAAGTGGAACTCCGATGAGATCGGGAACGAAAATGATATCCCTTACATAAGGCTGTATGTGTTCTAAGAGTACTTGCAGTTTCTCCTTCTCCATCCCCGGCACTGTGACAATGACAGTCTTAACACCAGAGTCATGCACAATTTCTGCCGCATTGTCCAATGTGCCCATCAGAAGAAATTTCTGCGGCAGTGTTTGCGAAACGGGGTTGTCATCCAATATGCCAATCACTTTATACCGATAGCCCAAATCCCGTTCAAAGGAACGCAGGACTTGCTCCGCCGTTTTCCCTGCACCAATGAGAATAACAGGTTTCATGAACGTGTTCGTTACCTTGAGGAACTTCAACAGAGCGTATCGAGCAGCATAGACATTGAACAATGCGAGCACGCCGAACAAGACGACGTAGAGGCGCGAGGCAAGCACACTTGCCTGCATAAAGTAAAGTGCCAGGATACAGGTAATGAGTGCATACAGAACGGCGTAGAAGATCTGGCGTACCGTCTCCAATATTGGCTGCATCTTTGTGTAGGTCTGCGAGATGGCAAGGAATGCAATGAATACAAGAGGAACCCAAAAGTAGAGATAGGCATCGGGAACGTGATAGGATGTCCCCATCAAGAAACCATAGAGGTCATGCAGACCAAATGACATTTTCTCTGCAAGAAGAATGGCAATGTAGTCAAATACAACAAAAAGGAGGGGTGCACATATCCTGCGAATGCGAGCCGGAATCCAAGTTTCCGTATGCATGAATATGCTCCCCTCCTTTTCTGTATTATGCTTCACGCCGATATGTAAGCAGACTATAGCCCATGGCAAGAAGGACACCGACGACAAATCCAATCGCCATGATCAAAAGTTTCTTTGGAGCAACAGGTCGCTCGATATCCGGCAGATTTGCCGGATCGACGATCTGGATGTCCATGCTCTCCATCGCCGCCTGGATCTTGTTCTGCTCATACTGTTTGACGAGATTCAGATAGACTTCGTTCTTGACCTTGGAATCACGGCTGAGGCGCATATATTCCATGACATCATCCGGAAATGTACCAAGCTCCTCTTCCTTCTTCGCCTGCTGCTTTTTCAGCGCGCTTTCACTTGCCGTTGCGACAGCAAGGTTGACCGCAGCAAGCGCACGGTTGCTGAGAAGCTGCGATTGTGTCGGGTTCAGTGATGTCGCATTGGATTCGACCGTCGCACGCACCTCTGCGTCGAGGCTGTTCTGCAGTTGCTCTAATTCCTTTTTCGCACGCTGCACACTTGGATGAAGATCCGTATAATTCTGCTCAAGTCCCACGATCTCAAGACGTTTCGATACAATCTGATCACGAATCTTTTGCACGGTAGCGTTATCAGAGATATTATACGCCCTGCTTGCAGACTTTTGCTCACCAAGCTTCTCGTTCGCTGCATCAAGAGAAGCCTGTGCCGATCGTGCAGCAACTTCTACTTCGCCAATTGCCTTATCAAACGCCGCCATCTGCTCGATCGCAGCCTTTGCCTGATCGTCAGGACTGTAGATTTTATGCTCACGGCTAAACTGTGCCAGCTTCGCTTCCGCATCCTCAGCCTCATGCTTGGCGGTTCCAATGCGTTCATCGAGGAATTTCATGAGGAGTGACTGCGTCTGCTGATTCATATCTGTCTGCATGAGAAGGAAATTGTCGACGACTGCCTGTGAGATATGCTGTGCCTCTTCGGGCGTTTTGCCGCGTGCGGCAACCTCAATCAGATTTGTTCCCTTTGTATTGCGGATATCAAGGTACGCCTTTGCAAACCCCTTTGCATTGGGTTTCTGCGCTTCTTCAAATCCAAGAGAGTCTATGATCGGATCAAGCACGGTACGCGTTTTCATCAGTTCAATGTAATTCATTGTCGGCGAGGAAACACTGCCCCCACCTACGCCAAGTGCAGCCATAGCAGCGGCAGTCCCTGAGAGGTCAACCTTTGTCGCACTTCGTGTCTGAACAAGCGTGGTAGACTCATACTGCTTGGGCAAGACAAAAGAAATCACGGCAGCAACAATAGTACAAATACTGATGATACCAACGATGACAGATTTATGATTCCCCATGATCTGAAAGAGTCGGGAGAGATCAATCGAGTCCTCATTTCGTTCCATGTTCTTCACTCTCCCACTTAGTCCTTCACAGCCTTATACAATGCCCAAGCATTGATGTATGGCAAAATATCCTCGTCAAACTTGATGCCGTTCGAGCGCGGCACGTAGACGATATCGCCATCCTGCAGCACGACGTTCTGTGTGAGGTCATGTTTCTTAATGTAATTCTTGATATTGAGCTGCTTATAGTACATGGTATCACCTACGACGCGGAGTACTTGAACCTGTGTACTGCGTCCGCGGCGTGTCACACCACCGGCAGAGGAGATCGCAGCATACGCATTGAGATTATCCGCCCCAAGCTCATGAATCCCTGGGGTCTTCACCTCGCCCATGACATAGATTTTTCGTACTCCATACGATTTCATGACGAGCGACATATCGGGAAAACGCAGATACTGTCCTATCCGCTCCGAAAGAACGGCCTTCGCCTCATCGAGTGTCAGGCCTGCAAGTTTGACCGATCCCGCATAGGGTAGTTGAACATAACCGTCGGGACCGACCATGATATCGCTCATTCCTGATCCCTCAGAGAAGCCGATCAGCTGGATGTCAATGACATCATACTTCGTCAGGCGATAGGTCTCAAGCAGTCGATCGCCCTTAAGTGTGGCAACCTTAAAGTCGCCCCCCTCAATGACACGATATGGAGGTAATCCCATTCTTGTCGCATATGTAGCAGAATCTTCCGCTGCCTGTAGAGGCGATGCGGTAATTCCAACGCCGCCGACAAGAGCAAACGCACTCAATGCCGCGAGATTTTTCTTCCATATCATGAGTGTCCGTCTCCTTCTCTCATTTTATAATCTAATACCAATTATACGAATTTCAAACAAGCTGTCAAGGTGCTTACGTTTTCAAAAGAGCTCCAATGTCTTCAGCAGAAACACCCATCCGAAGATCGTAAAGCAGGCGAGGGCACTGCTGTAGACGACACAGTTGCCCGCGAGCTCGGCATCCGCCTGCATCTGCTGTGCCATGGCGAAGCCGGCGACGGCGCAGGGTGTGGCAAACACGGCGATGAGCGTCACGAGCTCGACACCGCGAAAGCCAAGGATGATCGCAAGCGAAAGCACGATGGCGGGTACAATGATGAGCCGCGAGGCAACCGAGAAGATGAGCTGACGCAGATGTGCGTGATAGCTCCCACCGTGAAAGGATGCACCGAGAATGATGAGTGCAACGGGCGTAGTCGCCGCCGCAATCTGTGCAACAGGCTTCAGCACGGGCGCAGGGATCGGCAGCTCTACGAGGCGACACAGAGCCCCCGTAATTGCTCCTAAAATCATGGGGTTCATGAGTACGCTTCGCAGGATCGGCAGGAGGTCAAATCGTCCACCGCGAAAGGTCTCAAGCACGAGCACACCGAGTATGTTGTAGATGGGAACGATGACTGCAATCATCATGGTCGGAATCGCAATCGCCGCATCGCCGAAGATGTTGCTGACGAGCGGGATGCCCATGAGGACGTAATTGCCGCGAAAGGCCGCCTGGATCATCGGACCTCGCCGCGCATTTTCCGGCTCAATGCGGCAGACAATGCCCGTAAAGACGAGTGCCGTGAGCAGCACACCGGCCGCACCAAAGAGCATGAGCGTGGGTTGGAATGCCGTCCCCGGATCGGAGATGTAGATGTTGTAGAACATCATAAAGAAGAAGAACACACGGAACACCATGCGATTCATATGCCGAAGTTCTTCCTCACTGAGAAGACGTGAACGTTTCACGAAAACGCCGACTGCCATCAGGCAGAAGAGGGGAACGACGCCGCCGAGCGCGACAAAAAAATTGCTGAGCACCAAAAAAGCCTCCCCACCCATTCGACTGTATTATAACAGGAAAGAGGTGGAGAGGCAACGTATAAAAGCACTTACACCAAAGTCGATAAATTCGCTGTATTTTACTCACAGATCCGCATCTGCCGCTCACGGAACGTAACAATCTGCAAATCAAAAGCACGGGCAAGCTCACGTGCGCGGTCATAGTTCCGACCGACACCATCGGGGACGTGGGCATCTGAGCCGATGGTGACATAGCGTCCGCCGAGTTCATAGTAGCGGCGGTAGATTGGAGCAAGTTCCTTAATGCCACGCGGGGTACCGAGGCGGCGCGTGTTAATCTCGATGACGGTATCCGTCTCGACGAGGGCGCGCAGGACGGCATCGATGTCGTCGGTGAAATCGCCGTAAGAAAGCTCGGGATTGTCAAATGTTGCGTTGCGTGCGATGTAGTCGATGTGTGCAAGCGCATCGATGAACGGATGCGCATAGATCTCGTCGCGCATGACGGTGAGGTACTCGTGATACATCTCCCGCTTCTCGCGCCCCTCGAACGTCTCGGGATAGTAAAGATCCTTCACGTCCAGAAAATGAATCGAGCCGAGCACAAAATCAAACGGCACGCGCCGCAGGAATGCGGCATTTTTTTCGCGTGCGCTCGCCATCATGCCCATCTCGACACCGAGCGATAGATTTCCCTTGGCGCGGAGCGGCTCATACGCTGCCCAATACGCCTCGGGATCGAAAATGAACTCCTCCGTGCCCGCCGACGGGTAGTCATAGTCGAGGTGCTCGGTAAAGACCAGTCCGAGCCCCTGCCGCTCCGCCTCATGCAGCGAATCCGCCGCTTTCATCTCAGAATCAGCGGAGAACTCCGTGTGGATATGGCTGTCAAAG
>ERZ773043.1724-NODE-1724-length-12069-cov-25.984019_pt1 | contig 12069 bp, 9 predicted proteins | sample MGYA00580636_ERZ773043 | MGnify/ENA primary metagenome ERZ773043 (study PRJEB29015, sample SAMEA2737992) | human oral metagenome | biome: human oral; feature: human-associated habitat; material: dental | place: China | collected 2065 ... | reverse complement strand
CACCCAACTCGAACTACTACGAACCCGATAACAAAAACCCACATGAATAACGCCCTGAGCATCCGCTGGGAAATCCCATCTATGGCGCGCTGGATTTCCCGGAAACGCCGCGGCCCGCCGACGAGTTCGACTATCACCAGCACCGACCACTTGTCGCCGAGCCGGTCAAGGACGTCCCGGATGCCGCAGCTGGGATGATCCGACTTTCCGCAGGGTTTAAGCTCGGCGGCGGTTACATCGGTGTTCGTGGGTGACATGAAACTGCCTCCTTGTGGACTGGCGATGGTGGTTTCTAGCTTAGGGAGGAATATCGCTGGAGCAGCGAAGGAAAGGAGATGGAATCACTGTGATCATGGTGACCGGAGCCAGCGGGCAGCTGGCCTCTCGCATAGTGCAGGAACTGACCGCTGACGGAGCCGACGTGCTCGGCGGGACCCGCAGCCCTGGGCCAGGGCAGCGCCACCTCGACTTTGATGATCCCGGGACCCTCCACCTGGAGGGCGTCTCCACGCTCGTCCTGGTCTCGGCCGGATACGCCGAGGACGACCGCGTGATCGCTCGACACCAGGCCGTCGTCGACGCAGCCATCCGAGATGGCGTAGCGCACGTGATCTACACCAGCCTGACTGGCGAGGGCGACCACCTTACCTTCGCCTTGGCCCACCGAGCCACTGAGCGGATCATCAAGGCCAGCGGGATTCGCTGGACCATCCTGCGCAACGGCCTCTATGCCGAGCTGCTCGGCGCTCTGCTCGCCTGGACTCCCGACGGCCTGGTCTCAGCCTTCGGAGACGGCGCGCTCTCCGCGGTCGCCCGGGCGGACCTGGCCGCGGCTGCGGCGGTGGTCGCGCGCGATCCCGCCGCGCACGCTGGCAGAACCTATGACCTGGTCGGGGAACCGGTCACCGCAGCCGACGTGGCCCGGCGGCTCGGTGTCACCCACCAGACGATCAGCCTGGAGCAGTGCCGCTCCCAACTGCTGGCCGACGGATCTCTCCTCCCCTTCCAGCCACCGATGCTCATCTCCATCGCCAGCAGCATCCGTCACGGATTCCTGGCGGACACCAGTCCCGACCTGCCCCAGCTGCTCGGCCGGCCCATCACCGATCCGCTGGCCGTGGCTGCTGACACGGCCGCGGCCCTGCGTCCGGACGGCCGCTGACCAGCACGCGACGAACCCACCTCCCGGTTTGCTGGCCTTGTTCACGTTTGCCTGTGCTGTGAGGCCAGCAAACAGCAATAAGGCCAGCAAACCTGGGAAAGGGCAGGGGAACGGTCGAGCGCCCCACCGCGTGCTACTGGGAGAAGTAGGCGGCGATGTGCTGTTTCTCCGTCGCGACGGTCGACGGGTCGATCAAGGCTGCTGCCTGGTCGGTTAGGAGCTTTGCGCGGGCATCGAGGATGCTCTGCGCCTCGCCAGAGGTGTAGAGCGCCTGCTTGAGCCGGTCGCGTTCAGCAGCAACCTTGGATTCGCCGTCGAGGAGCGCATTGAAGCGCTTGATCAGGGGATTCGTCCTGTCCTCGTCGGCGTCATCCTGGGACTGCGACCTGTCCTCTGCTCCCTTTGCCTGCTGGCCCAGAACGAATTCTTCGCCTCCACTTTCCGGCGGTTCCGGGCCGAATCCGGCCTGGAGCCCGAAGGCGCAGTTGTGATCCCAGGCCACGACGGTCATCTGCCTGGCCTGCTCCGCCCACCACAGGAAGGTGTTGTTGCCTCCCCCGGTGAGGGAGACGTCGTCCAGGTTGTCGATGACGTCCTCGAAAGCCAGATAGGTGACCAGCTTCCCGACCTCGACCCGTTGCGCCAGCTCCGATTGGAAAGCAGCGTCGCTGGACTCGTTGATGAACCGCAGGAACTCGATGAGCGGGGAGAGATCCGCCTTCCCGGTCTCCTGCTCGAAAAAAGACTTATAGGCCGCTGGATCGGTGCCGCGATAGGCGTAGTCGCCTCCCGCCTTGGCCTTGTAGAGCAGTCCCGCGACGTCGAAGTTCTGCCTCACCCAGGTCTCGTCCGGGTTCTGGCAGGTCAGCCGCAGGGCAGGTTCGGAGCCGTTCACCCTGAGGCTGATGTAGGCGGCCTTCTCGCTGGGCAGTCCCGTCCGGGCCAGCAGCTCCAGGGCGACCGCCTCGTTCAGGGCCGAATACGAGGTGCTGCTGCGGATCACCATGCTGCTCATGCCGTTGTGACTGGCCCCGTCGACGTACTTGTCGAACCGCACCAGCCAGGAGATTTTCTGCGGCTTGGTGTTGAGGGTGATTCCCCTCAAGGAGACATTGCCCTTGAGCCTGACCCCGACCCTCTCGTACGTGATCCCGTCGACGGTCACCGTTGCCTCGACCCATTTTTTGGACTCGTCATCGATATACGCCTCGATCATCTGCCGGTAGACGCCCGGGTCGACGGTGATCTCAACCGAGTGGAGCATCTCGGGGGCGAGATAACCTCCGGCGGTCGGTCCTCCTCCGGGGATGGCCAAGGCCGTCGCCTGGAACGGCCCATAGCCAGTCAGGGCGGCGGCTCCCAGCGCCCCGACCCCCGCCGCGAGCGCACCGCGACGCGAAAGCTGCCTCATGATTCGATTCCTCCCGATCCTCTGAAGTTCCGTGAAACCCATCGGGGTCGCATCCCAGTGACGCCGTATGCAGCGGACCAGACGCCAGCCTCAGAACCACCCCTTATATGCATGAAACGCCGCAAAAACAGCAGATACCGACGACATGTCATCAGTAGTTCTGGTTTTCACGGCGTTTCATGCACGTGCGGTCAGGAGCGCGTCCCTGGCGGAACGCCTACCCTCTCCGCGTCTTTGGCCGTCCCCGGCCGCTGACTAGAGTCGTCAGCAAGCCGAGGCGACGACCTCATGGGCTGGTCAGCCCCTGGTGTAGTGGGCGACGTGGTCGATCTCGATGTCCGCGACGTCGGGAGTGAGGCTGTTGGGCACACCGCCATCAACAGTCTCGGTGTTGTTCTGCCATCCGTTGGGGTCCATCGCGCCAGTCTGGAAGCCGACCCACATCTTCTTGTCAGTGATGTTCGGCTGCTCGATCTCGCCCCATGGCTGACCGTCGAACGTGAACGTGATCCGGTCGTTGTCAACGATCACACCGTAGTTATGCCAACCACTCATGTCCTGGTTGTCGAAGAAACGGTGCTCCTGCTTGTTGTCGGAATCCCAGTGATAGACACCCATCACCTCGGGACCGTTGACCCGGCCTTCAGCGAAGTCGACCTCCGGAGGCCAGCTGCCGTCCTCCGGCCACAGCAGGAAGGCGTAGCCGATTCCCTTGGCGTTCGGGAACTTCGCACGGACCTCCCAGCGGCCGCCTGACGCCGAGAAGATGTTCCTCGACCCGGCACCGCCAGCGCTCCACTGGCCGTTCTCGTACTTGGTGCGGATGGTGAGCTTGCCGTCCTGGATGAACGAGTTCTCCTGGGACATCACGCCCATCGCGCCATGTCCGACGTCGGGGTTGCCCCAGCCGTAGCGTTCCCACTCGGTCGACTCGATCGACGCATCGAAGCCGTCGAAGTAGTCGATGTTCCAGCCGTTGATCTGCGCCTCGGACTGACCGTGCTGAGATGTGTCGTTGGAGACCGTTTGATTCTGGAAGGTCTTCAATGGCGTCTCAGGGGCGTCGGGAGACGACTGCTGCTCTGGTGATGACTGCTCGCTGGGGGAATTACCCGAAGACGACTGCTCGTTGGAGGACTGCTCGTCAGAGCCGCCCGAGGGCTGCTCATTGACTGCCAGCTCTGCTGATGCGCCGGTCTCCGCGGACGGCTCCCCGCCAGTCGTCGCGGGTGAACTCGGTGCATCGGTGCTGGAAGCCCCCGTAGAACTAATGCTCGAGGCCGTGGTGGCCTGCCTCGACTTCGAAGGCACGCCCCCCCCGGCCCCTGGTTCTGCTTCGATGGCCCGAGGCTGCGTCAGCAGGCCTCCTGCGACCATTGCTGAGGCGATCCCCAGCGTCACGAAAGGTAAGATCAATCGCTTCTTCATAATTTCCCTCCCATCTGGATTGTACAGAAGGCACCTTAACTCTCGATCAGCTCAGACCCAACCCTGCGAGTGTCGCGGACATGCTGAAATCCCCCTCAAAGCCCGTCATCAAGCCGCGACACGCTAGGCTGCGAAACAATGCCCGGGGGCTGACAAGGTAACCCGCGGAATCGTCGGAAGTCTGAAGAAGCGTTTGATGAAACCACACATTTCGGTCTGCATCCCCGTGTATCAGGGGGCATCAACTTTGGCATCGACTCTGCGATCGGTGCTGGCTAGCGAAGATGCCGACTTCGAGGTTGTGGTCAGAGACAACGGCTCGACGGACGGCACCGGCGAGGTCGTCGCGCAGTTCGACGACCCCCGCATCCGCTACGTCCGCTCCGACGAGACCGTCCCACTGCCACAAAACTGGCAGGCCGCCGTCGAGCAGGCCCGGGGTGAACTGATCAAAGTGGTCTGCGCAGACGACCTCATCCACCCCAGCTGCCTCGCCTCACAGGCTGCGGCCCTGGAGAGCCCGTCGGTCAGTCTCGTCGCGTGCCGCCGCAACCTCATCGACGGCGACGGCCAGGTCCTGACCCGCGGTGCCGGCCTGCCGCATCTCCTGGGGACCCGCACCGCCCCCGAGGTCGCGAGGGTCACGGTGCGCTACGGCATCAACCCGGTCGGCGAGTCCGCGTGCGTGATGTTCCGGCGCCGGGATTTCGACGCGATCGGCGGCTTCGACGGGTCGGTTGTGTTCGCGATGGACATCGATGCCTGGCTGCGGCTCATCGACCGCGGCACCATGGTCGGCCAGCCCGAGTCGTACGCCTCGTTCCGCATCTGGCAGGACTCGCTGTCGAGCAGCCACACCCGCGAGCAGCTCGACGAGCATCTGCGGTTCCTGAAGAACGTCGCCGCCGAGCCGCGCTACGAGGTCCCAGCCACCCTGCGCCGCTGCCTGCCCGCTGTGGCGCATCTCTCCTGGCGCGCCTGGGCGGTGCGGCAGTGGTTCTGGAGGAGGCGGCATTAGGTAGCCGGGCGGTCGATGGTGGCTGCCTGGAAAACCCCGATGAGGGGGCGGGGGTTGGGCTCAAAGCTAGGGGAAACGGGCACACTCAGCGCTGAGGCGTGGTTCCACAGCCGTGGATCAATCTGGGTGAAGTCGAACTGGAATCTGCTCTGCTCAGCGACGTGCTGCATGAACACCTTGGAGGAACGGCCATTGCCTTCCCGGAATGGATGTGCAGCATTCAGATAGGCAAAAACAAGTGCCGATGAGGCACCAAAACTTTCGTAATCCAAATGTTCCCACTGGATTTCCTGGATGATGTAGTGGACATCCTCCAAACGATCCTGGATCCCCGTATCCCAGTGCGCGAACACGCCGGTTCCCTTCGCCATGTCAACGGTGCGGAACTCGCCTGCCCATTCATAGACGTCCTGGAAGAGATAACGGTGAATGGCCCGGACATGTGCGACATCGTAGGTACGCCCAAGGAGATTCGGGGCAGTATGAAGCTCCGCTTGACGACTGAATACCAAAGCGTATTCCTGACGGCGTAGTTCCGTCGCATCACGAATGCCCAGTTTGTTCCGTAACGTCCCATACCCACGGGCAGAATCATAGGTTTCCGGGTAGAAGTAATCCTCCCAGGACTCAAACCGAGTCACGCGACGTTAGTAGTTTGAGCTGTCTCGCGGACACGACGTATATACTCAGCCTGATCGATCCGGCCCGAGACTTTATCGACTAAGTTCTTCACATCCCTCTGATTGGGCTCCCAGCCTTCGTGCCAACCGGCGGCGAGAGCCTGGAGTACGGCATCATGCTGCCCCTGATCCAGATCTGTGAACAGCTCAGGCCAACGCTGTACAACGTCAAGAGTCTTGCTCATAAGACTTCCCTCCCTGCAGTGAGTCATACGGATACTGGATACACCGATGCCAGAGGCTTTGGCAGCTGTCTGCCTCCTCGCTGGCTGATCGACTCCACCCTACCGCCGATGTGCGGAAAACGGCTGGCGCGGCGCTGGCTCCCTAGCCGGCCTGGAGTTTGCGCAGGCCGAGGAAGAACGGGACCAGGCAGCAGCAGGCGAACGCGAAACGCCCGATGTTCCAGGCGAGGTCCTGCGGCGCAGCCACCGAGACCACACAGCCCGCCACCGCGACGACGATCAGCACGACGACCCGCCATGCCGGGCGGACCGGGGCGTGCCGGCGGCTCACCGCGATCCGCAGCACCACCGCCTGGGCGAGCAGCGCCAGGAACGTCGCCAGGGCGGCGCCGTCGAGGCCGAGGGGAATGATCAGCGCGAACGTCGCGACGATCTTGACCGCCACCGCGGTCGCGGACGCCCACGCTATGGGCACCGACCAGCGGATCGTCACGAGCATCTGGCTGCTGGCGGCCGCCGCGGCGACGGGGAACGCCGCCAGCCCGATGAGGGCAACGACCGAGACGAGATGCTCCTGCTCGTACGCTGAGGGCGCGAAGACCCGCAGCAGCGACGGCGCGGCGACGGTAATCCCCAGCACCGCCCACGCCACCAGCGAGAACACCCCGTCACGCGACGCGGCGATCACCCGCCAGCGCGCGACGTCATCGGCGATGCTCTTCAGGCGCGGCAGCCAGGCACGGTTGGTGAACGTCAGCATCAACGTGACCACGTTGCCGACGGTGAACGCCACCTGGTAGCGCGCCACCTGTTCCTGCCCCAGCATGCGCTGGATGATGAACCGGTCACCAGCGGTCAGCAGAAAGGACGACAGCCCCGTCAGCGCGAGCGGCAGCCCGAGGCGCAGCCCACGGAGCAGCGTCTCCCGGTCCCACAGGCCCGCCAGCCGCGGCCGGGTCCACGCCAGGCCCAGCGTCAGCGCCGTCACCTGCCCGACGACCCCGCCCAGCGCGTAGACCTCCGGGGTCCGCTCCCACGCGAACAGCAGCCCGATGCCAACGACCTGGCTGCCGACCGTCGAGATCAGCGAGACGGTGGCGAACCGCGCGAACCGATCCTCAGCCTGCAGCAGCGACAGCACCAGCAGCACCCCGGCGCCGGGCGCCGTCCACCCCAGCGTGATGAGCACCAGTGTGAAACTGGAGAACCCCAGGGCAGGCGCCCAGAACGGCGCCAGCAGCGCGATGCACCCGACGATGACCGCATCGATCGCCAGGCCTGCGGCAAGCAGTCCCCGGGCGCGCGTGCGGTCGCTGTCCTCGACCCGCTGCATCTCCAGGGCCTGGTCCAGGCCCAGCACGGTGACGACGATCAAGAGCTGGTACAGCGCGATGGCCGCCGAGAGCGAACCGAACCCCGCCACCGGCAGCGTGTATGCCAGCACCGGCGAGACCACCACCGCGGCGATCATCTGCATCGACCAGATGACGACATACAGCATCCCCCGGCCGAATAGGTCGGAGGCCTGCCCGCGAGAGGCCGCCTCCCCGTCCTGGGTCATGGCAGAGGCCACAGCTCCTCCTCGATACGGTCCAGCGCTGGCCAGGAGTCCTCGGTGAACTTGCGCGCGAACAGCGCCGGCGCCGTCGCACGGGTCCGGGCATCGCGCAGCGCCAGGAGATCCTCGACCCCCAGGATCCGCGGGTGCGGGCTGGGTTGCTTGCCCCAGTCGATGTACCAGGCATGCTCGCCGCGCACGTGGCTGGCCTCCCAGTCCATCCCGAACGCCGGCGAGACGAGCAGGCTCGGCAGCATCACCTCGTCGGGAATCCACACGTCGTGGAAGTACTCGATCAGGTCGGGGCGGGCCTCGACGAGCTCCAGCAGCTGCTCGGCGTGGCGGCGCGCGAGGATCTTCAGCTGCGACCCGCCCGCGGGTCGCACCCCACGCGGCCAGGGCCGCGGCACGAGGGACCACACCCGTTTGCGGTTGCGCACCCTGTTGCGGAAGATGAACCGGTCATAGCCGCCCATCGGGCCCCAGAACGTGATCGGCAGCCGCCACACGTCAGCCCAGGAGACGCCGCGCAGCCCAGCGAGCCGGCTGGCGAGCCGGTCCGCGCTCACCAGGGGGTAGTCGGCGCCGGTCATCATGATGACATGCTCGGCGTCGGTGTGCTCCAAGGCCTCGCGGTACCCGGCGAGCTCGGCCTCCACCAGCTGGAACGTCGCCCAGTCGGACGCGAAACGCGGCACCGGGCGCACCCGCGACGGCAGCTCCCTGGTCAGCTCGGCATACTGCGCATCGGGCACCCGGGCATCGATGTGCAGGAAGACCGGGAGGCCGTCGAGCGCGTCCACCAGCCGTCTCAGCAGCCTTGGTTTGTCGTGGGCGAGGAGGACCACCGCGACGCTCATGAGCTGCCGCCTTCCGGTAGCTGGTAGACGGCCGCGCCATCGCCTTGGTAGACGACGGTGACCCCTGGCCACTTCCGCAGCGCCTCCTCAAGGCGGGTCTGGTCGGAGACCAGCTGCTGGCCGTAGCGCTGGTCGAAAGCCTTCATCGACGCGGTCGCCAGCACGTACCGCACATCACCCGGCCTGGCCATCCAGTAGCGCATAAGCAGCTGCAGATCGGCCTGGGGGTCGTACTCGTCGCCGACCTTCGAGGGGTAGACCTCCTCGATGCCGGGTTCGTTGAGCAGCAGCAGCTCACGGGAGATGTAGAACACGTCCTTGCCCGACAGCGGCAGCGGGTCGGCCAGCTCGGTGCCGAGCGTGTACACCTGGGAGTCGTCGGTGATGTGGCTCTCTATCCAGCGGATGGCCTTGACGTTCTCTTCCCGCATCACACGCGTGTAGTCCATGCCGGTCGTACCGATGACGAACACCAGCGTCAGCGCAACCACCCCCGCGTTGCGCACCGGATGCCACGGCACCGTCCAGAACCGGCGGCCCGTCTTGGGCAGGTTGATCGACCCGATGATCGCGAGCCACGGCAGGCAGAACAACGTCACCCGGAAAGCGCCCTCCGCCCCATAGGAGGAGGCGGCGAACAGGCCCACCGGGCTCGCCGCAGCCAGCGCCAGGCCGAGGGTCATCTTGTTGCGGAACCGGACCAGCGCCACGATCGCAGCGACGCCGATGCAGAACAGGGCGAACGCGGGCACCCGGAATGTCACCATGTTGATCAGGTCCGGCGAGAGGGCGCTGGAGGTCTGCCTCGTGGGGGTCCGGAAGTTCTTGAGGATGTTGAACAGCTCGTCGGCGGACACGTACGACTTCAGCACGCCCCGGTTGAGCAGCGCCCAGACCACCGCGGGGGTGATCAGGACCGCTGGGGCCCACCACAGCTTCATCAGCCGCACCACGACCAGCGCTATGCACACCAGGGTCGCGAGGAACGGGCTGATCTGGTGGGTGAAGGCGACGGTCACCGACAGCATCGCCGCCGCCGCTATCCGCGACCACCTCAGGCCCGCGCTGTTGCGCAGCAGCGCCATGGTGGCGACGGTCACGAACGCCAGGCCCACCACCTGGGGGGCGTAGAAGCTCGTGGTGAGGCTGGATCCGAGCGCGAACACCAGAGCCGCCCACCAGGCGCGCTCGTCGTCGACGAAATACCGCGCCAGGGCCGCGACGGCCAGGCAGTTGACCCCGGCGCCGACAGCCCCGAACACCGCGGCGTAGAGCATCATGTCGGACCACCCGGCGGCCTGCTGCACCAGCGCGCTGGACGTGAACAGACCCGAGTACGCCTGGTAGATGCCCTCGTTGCGGTCCAGGCCATTGTTGGTGATCAGCTGCTGCACGATACCGATGTGCCGGGCCGCGACCTGCACCGTCGGCATGCCGTACATCATGGCCTGGCTCATCGGGACGACGGTGGCCAGCAGCACGATGCTCCAGCCGAGTCCCCTCGTGCTGGAGAACGCCCAGCACACGGCGAAGACGATCGCGCCGAGGCCGATGAACCAGAACGGTCCCGCGGCCCAGGCGGCGCCGTAGTAGCTGGGGGGCTGGGCGCGCACGGCGGCGGTGATCACCGCCAGCAGGAAACCCGCGGTGGCGAGCCCGACCGGCCCGGCGCTCGCCCGGAACGCCTGGCGCAGCCACGTCGCATGCGTCCCCGACGGGTGTGTGCGCGCCGCCCAGACCGCCCCCGCCACCGACAGCACGAGGATGGAGGCCGCTATCGCACGCGGATGCCAGAGGTTGTTGATCGCGAATGGGAACGAGCAGAGGATCAGCACCCCGAGGCTGCCGACGAACCACGCCAGGATGAGGTCCATGCCGCGCAGCCGGGTGACAAGCCCGATGACGAGCCCAGGCACGGTGTGCAGCGCGATGGCCACCAGCAGCCCCATGGCGCCGCCCTGGGCGCCGGCGATCACACCGGTGGCGGCGAAGGCCCCGAAGGTGGCCAGGAAGACCGCGAGCCAGAACCGGTTGACCCGGGACTCTGCCTCGGTGGCCTGTTCGTCTACCGCCACCGGCCGCATCTCGGGTTCTGGCGCATCTGAGGCGCGCGCCGGTTCGACGCGTTGATGCTGAGAGGCCTCGACACTCATCTGACCTCCCTGGATCTGGTGTGCTCGCGTGCGTGTTCGAAGACTGTGTTCCCCCCTGCCTCCTTGGATAGTAGCGAGCCCTGGCCCTCACCCCCTGGTTTTCCGGCTCGTTTCGGACCTGTCAGGGTGATCTGCCGCGGTGCCGCGTAGGGACGCATCGACGGGGCGACGGGCCTTCCGGTGAGCACGCTCTCCGGGCCGTCGGCGAGGGCGCGCGCGTAGTCGTCCAGGCTCAGGGCGATGGCCTCGATGGTGTGGTCGATGTCGGCCTCGGAGTGTGCCGCGCAGGTGACCCAGGACTGGGCGAGCACCCCGTGCCGCAGGAGTCCCTGCATCAGCACCGTCCGCATGGCCTGCGAGCGGTTGCCGTCGGCGTCGAGCGTGGTGAACACGAGGCACCGCGGGTCGCCGGCGGGGAACAGGTGGCGGCTGAGCCCGGCGGCGGATGTGACCTCGGTCATGCCCGCTGCGAGGCGCTCCCCCGCAGAGCGGATCGCGGCGATCGGGTCGGATGCGGCGTACTCGTCCATCACCGCCCCGAGCGCGGCGAGGCCGACGGACTCCGGCCCGTAGGTCGTCGACACGAGGAAGGGACGGTCCCGGCCGGTGGCCAGGCCGCCCAGGTCCATCAGGTCGGCGCGCCCGGTGAGCGCGGAGATCGCATAGCCGTTGCCGATGCCCTTGGCCCAGCAGCTGAGGTCCGGGCTGACTCCGGTGAGGGCCTGGATGCCGCCGGTGTGCCAGCGGTAGCCGGTGACGATCTCGTCGTAGACGAGCACCGTGCCGGTGCGGTCGCACAGCTCCCGCAGCCCGGCGAGGAAGGGCAGGTCGGGTTCGGTGGTGGCGTCGGCGGCCTGCAGCATGACGGCGGCCACGTCGCCCTGCTCGACGATGGCGCGCACCGCGCCGAGGTCACCGTAGGGAAACAGGCTGCCCGCCTCGACCTCCGCGGGGAGGGTACCGGCGTTCATGGCGGTGTGGCCGATCCACCAGTCGTCCACGGAGAAGAACGACTGGTCGGCGACGGCGATGCGCCAGCGGCCGGTGGCGGCCCGAGCGAGTTTGACGGCGGCGGTCGTGACGTCGGAGCCGTTCTTGGCGAACTTCACCCGCTCCGCACCCGGCACGTTCGCCAGGAACCGTTCGGCGGTCTCGGCCTCCAGGAGGGTGGGGCGCGAGAAGCTGATGCCATCGCGCTGCGCCCGGCAGACCGCCTCGTCGACCCGTGGATGCCGGTGGCCGAGGGTGACGGCGCGCAGCCCGATGCCGTACTCGACGTAGGAGTGGTTGTCGACGTCCCACACCTGCGCCCCACGGCCCCGCACGATCACCACCGGCGCGGACTCCGGGTACTGGTCCGGGCCGCGCGCATAGGTGTGGGCCCCGCCGGGGACGACCTCGTGGAGCCGCGCCTGGACAGCGACCGAGCCAGGCCAGGCGTCGATGCGGCGGCTCGGACGGGCAATCCCGCCGGGACCCGCCGCGACGAGCCGCCCCCTCAGCTGCGGGTAGGCGGCCAAAACCTCGTCCTGTAGGTCGGCCAGCAGCAGCAAGACCTCCTCCGGGCCTGCCTCGATGAGTTCTTCCGGGCTGATGACCGGCACCCGGCTGCCT
>ERZ773043.1714-NODE-1714-length-12115-cov-13.914760_pt1 | contig 12115 bp, 11 predicted proteins | sample MGYA00580636_ERZ773043 | MGnify/ENA primary metagenome ERZ773043 (study PRJEB29015, sample SAMEA2737992) | human oral metagenome | biome: human oral; feature: human-associated habitat; material: dental | place: China | collected 2065 ... | reverse complement strand
GAATGTTTGCTTCTTGTGAGGTTGTTTGTTTTACCGACTGGTGTGACGACGGCACGCTAAAGCCTGATCGCCTGTCGATATTAGCAAACGACCCACCGCCATTTGCATCTATCATCTGCTCGTCTCCTGTTAGTTGTTCTTGTCCCTTCAAGTCTTTTTGTCTCCAGACTATGACTATATAGTAAACTACCCTGCCCACAATTGCAAGTAGCTCATGCCGACAGGGGTTATCGGCGGCAGAGCGCACACGACACTCCGAACCGACCTCAAATGCGAACGCAGAAGTTATACGCCCCCGATGTCAAACGGGTATCTAACGCCAATCGTCTGACGAGGGGGTGAAATGGGTTGGATCATCCCCATCCGTAGCTATGATTATGTTGAAAGTTTTCCCGCCTCTCCGGTCATGGTATCTGTCTATCAGCTCGTCGGAGGTCGACTTGCTCAGATCTTGAGGCGATGTTATCAGTCCGTAATATCGATCTTTATCCTCGTCAAATATCTTAGACACATAGATGATATCGGCATTGGTCGGCAGGCTCTTTGCCAGCTTCTTCAGTATCTCAACCGCCCTTTCTTTGTCCAGCTCCGTTATATTCTCCTTAATATTCTTGATCCATAGATGATAGTTGATCTTATCGCCGTATTTACTTATTGCCTCCTGTAGGCTCATGGTGTGTTTACTCTCCTTGATTTCATCTATTACCTGCCCGTTTATATAACTAGTGGTATCAAAGTTGATCGCCAGCTTAGCTTGGGCACCAAATAGGCGCTTCACGATCGGCTTCAGGCGTTTGATTTCTTGCTCTCGCCAAAGATAAGCGGTATAGGAATCAGACAGTTTGCCACCGTCATACCGAGCCAAGAATCGAGCTTGCGGATCATTTCTGGGGTGTGCGACAAAACCTACTTCAACTTTGTCCACCACCACACAACAACGTGACAATTTATGCCGGTTCCAGTGAAACGCCTTGGATGCCTCTGCCGAATCAGAGTCCAACTCCACCACGAACTCTTGCTCGTATTTGTCACGCAGATACTTCAGCACCTCACTTTTAATTCTCCCGTCAATGTCGGCCCAGGCAAAGCCTAGAATGCCTACTATCACTACGGCCATGACGACATAGATGATGATTTGCCTCTTAGCTTGTTTTGGCCGTTTTGGCTTAACCAATTCGTTAGATTCTTGACTGTTAGCTGATGCAACTGTCATCTTAGCGTCTTCTTTAGTCTTCATTTAGCTCCTTTCCGGATTTTACTTCTTTACTTCATTATAGTTATCCTGGAGGCTGCGATTGCCATGGTTATCGTCCAGCCAGACGTTAAAGATGTGTTTGGGGTCGTCCTTGAAGCTGGCTTGCCAGTGACAGTACTTATTACTGGGCCATTCCCATGGCGGCTGACCTAGCTCTGGCAGCACTACGCTAATTACTATGCTAATTACTATCAATATTGGTCGACAAGGCATCCTGCTCTGGCTCTCAATTCTCTCAGCTTCATCCGCATCTAACCTGATAGGAGTAAAACATCTTCCATCTACGCTAAGCTCTCGATTGCTACCATATTTGGCATGGAGATAGCGCTTTACTTTATTATCCGGGCTGAAGTAGTTAGCTAGCGTGATGTTAATGAGTATCTTGACGAGGATGATGATGGCTATTACTTTTAGGACGGTTCGCCATTTCTTCTTCGGCTTACCCGGCTTGCTATTAACGCCGGAGATATTGACGGTGTCATCTTGAGATGCCAAGGTATCATTCGTCGTCATCAAGCTTCAGCCACCCTTTCTTGCCCGGCATGGTTATCTCCCAATAAGTAATGCCACTGCGAGCAGCTGGACCTACAGTTGCCAGTTTACTATTAAAATCATGGACCAGACCCCGGGTGCCTTGATCAGATAAATCCTTCGCCGATAACGCCAGCTCCGAACCCTCATCGGATGATTTGTCACCCCTTATAAAGTAGTAGAGACTAAGCAGATCAGGATTAATATCCGGCAGATACTTCACCAGCTCTTTAAGCCCCTTGATGATCTTAGTTTTGTCATCAGTAGTCTTAATTGATTGCCTATCCCGAGCATAAATGTAAACTGTATACTGATGAGATAGCCCATTTTCATTATCTATATCTGAATCGATAATCTCTTCTTTGGTCATATCTGCTGTCTCTTGCTTGCAAATATCCATCGCCTTCGGTAAGTCATGAGAACCTTTCATGCTATCCTCGCCCCTGTCACACAGTTTATATTTAACCCCGATCTCGGTATTCTTGCCGAATATGCGCTCTACGTGGGGTCGCAGGCGGTCTTCTTCGGCCAGTATCTGACCTTCCTCGATGTAAGTATCAGACTTCTCAAACTTATGCTCTTTGTTATCGCCGTCCAATTTGACCTTAAAGCGAAGACGGGGGTCATCTACCGGATGAGCATCCGATTCGTAATAATGTTCCCATAGAGCGGACGACCCAAAGGGGGTGCGTCTTATCTTGCCTGTCAGTACGAAGTCCTTGCCATATTTATCGTGCAGATAACGCACCATGATATCCTCAGGTGAGTTAGGACGATAGTTATTGGGTGAGTTAGGTTTCTTACTGCCGACGATTGTTAGACTGATCAATATGACGACGGCGACCACCACCAAGACGCCGCAGACGATCAGTAGTTGTTTGCATCGATGCTTCGGCTTGCTTGGCTTAGTTAGATTAGCTGATGTAGCCGTCGTCTTAGTGTCTTCTTTAGTCTTCACTTGACTCCTTTCCGGATTTTACTTCACCTTTCCGGATTTTACTTCATTATAGTTATCCTGGAGGCTGCGATTACCATGGTTATCGTCCAGCCAGACGTTAAATCTATGACCGGAGTCATCCTTAAAGCTGGCTCGCCAACTACAGTATTCGTCGTCAGGCCATTCCCATGGTCGCCAGCTCAAATCCGGTAATGGTAATGCTAAATATATCACCCGCCACCACTCAATCACCTGCCACCACTCAGTCGCATCATGCTGTTGCCCTCCGTCAAGACCAGCAAAACAACCTCCATCTACGCTAAGCTCTCGGTTGCTGCCATATTTGGCGTGGAGATAGCGCTTTACTTTATTGTCCGGGCTGAAATAGTTAGCTAGCGTGATAATGATGAGTATCTTAACGAGGACAATAATAATTATTGCTTTTAGGACGGTCCGCCACCTCTTCTTCGGTTTCCTTGGCTTATCAGGTATACCGGGGGTATTCTGCAATTTATTATTGGCACTAGTTTGAAACAACATTAGTGATACCCTTCTCTTTCACTTTCATATGTGACAATCTTTCTTCGAGTTAGTTTTTCGGTAGAGGATAAGTCTGAAGCACTTATCACCCAGAGTTCACTACCTCCGGAAGGCTCCTTTGCCCTTGTGTAGTAGGCGAATTGTACACAATCCGGCCTACCATCCGGTAGGTATTTAGTTATTCTTCTCAGTTTCTCAATTAATCTTAACTTGTCATCGTCAGTCTCAATTGGCTGCCCGTCCAGAGCATAGATATATAGATTATATTCGTGACGTAACTCGTTCGAATCAATTACTTGCCCCAAAGTCATACCCTCTGTCGCCTCTTTACAGATTCTCATCGCCCGAAGCAAGCCGGAGAAGCCCTTCATACTGGCCTCGCCCTGCTCACACAGCTGAAACTCCACCTTAATATCAGTATTCTTACCAAATATCCGCTCTATATGAGGTCGCAGGCGATCTTCCTCGGTCATTATCCGACCGGCCTCAATATAGGTATCGCTCATCTTGCCATTACCTAAAACCACGCTAAAGCGGAGACCATAGTTATCTACCGGATGAGCTTCTGACTCATAATAATCCCCCCGCTGGACAAAGCCAGGCTCCCGCCTCATCTCACCCGCTAGCACAAAGTCTTTGCCGTATTTACTGCGCAGGTAGCTTCGCATGATATTTTCGGGAGAAGTCACAGTTACTACCACGACTCCGACCGCCACTGCTACGACTACGATAATGCAGATGATCACAATCCATCTTCTAGATGATCTTAATCGCTTGACAGGTACACCGGAGGTGTTCTGCGGCACGCCGGGAACGTTGGCTTGAGATGCTCTAGCACCGTCCTTCTCTTTATTCATTTGTCCCAGCCCTTTCGAATGGGGTAGGGATCCGACCCGCCATCATTGTTGGTTACTATTGGTTTAAATAGATCGTTACTAAAGCTGTCGGTCATCTGCCGCAGATCATCCACTGATACTTTAAGCTCATGGCTCCATATACTGTCCTCGTCACGCTTAATGAAATAGCATAGCCACATGCTATCCGGTCTACCGTCGGGTAGATACTTAACCATCTTTTTGAGTCGCTCAACGATCCTTGCTTTGTCACCAGTATTGTCACCATTAGTCTTGATTGACTGCCCGTCCGGGTCGTAGATGTATAATTCATAGCTATGATACATCCTAATGTATGAAGCAAATATCTGATCCTTGGTCATACCCGCCGTTTCTTTTTTGCAGACGTTTATTGCCTGAGATAAGCTCGTGGACTCGTTCGCACCGGCTCTACCTTTCTCACACAGCAGAGACTCCACTCCGAACTTGGTATTCTTACCAAAGATTTGTTCAACAGCCGGTCGCAGGCGATCTTCCTCGGCAGATATCTGCCTGGCCTTGGCGTAATTTTTCTTGCCCAAAACAACTTGAGCGCAACTGTCTCTCATGGTTCCACTACTATAACCCACCTCACACTTGCCTTTCGGATTACCCTTCGGACGAACAGACCAACTGCAATCATCATAAGTCTCATTATCCTCACCAAGCCAACGGCACTTACTATTTGCGAGATTGTATTGCGTACCTATCCTCCCTTGCACGGCCCTAAATAGAGTAACAGTAGTACTTTTATAATCCGTCACCACGAACTCTTGCTCGTATTTGTCACGCAGATATTTCAGCACCTCACCTTTAATTCTCCCGTCAACGTCGGCCCAGGCAAAGCCTAGAATACCTACTATCGCCACGACCATGACCACATAGATGATGATTTGCCTCTTAGCCTGTTTTGACCGTTTTGGCTTAGCCAATTCGTTAGATTCTTGACCGTTAGCTGATGCAACTGTCGTCTTAGTGTCTTTTTTAGTCTTCACTTGACTCCTTTCCGGATTTTACTTCATTATAGTTATCCTGGAGGCTGCGATTACCATGGTTATCGTCCAGCCAGACGTTAAATCTATGACCGGAGTCATCCTTAAAGCTGGCTCGCCAACTACAGTATTCGTCGTCAGGCCATTCCCATGGTCGCCAGCTCAAATCCGGTAATGGTAATGCTAAATATATCACCCGCCACCACTCAATCACCTGCCACCACTCAGTCGCATCATGCTGTTGCCCTCCGTCAAGACCAGCAAAACAACCTCCATCTACGCTAAGCTCTCGGTTGCTGCCATATTTGGCGTGGAGATAGCGCTTTACTTTATTGTCCGGGCTGAAATAGTTAGCTAGCGTGATAATGATGAGTATCTTAACGAGGACAATAATAATTATTGCTTTTAGGACGGTCCGCCACCTCTTCTTCGGTTTCCTTGGCTTATCAGGTATACCGGGGGTATTCTGCAATTTATTATTGGCACTAGTTTGAAACAACATTAGTGATACCCTTCTCTTTCACTTTCATATGTGACAATCTTTCTTCGAGTTAGTTTTTCGGTAGAGGATAAGTCTGAAGCACTTATCACCCAGAGTTCACTACCTCCGGAAGGCTCCTTTGCCCTTGTGTAGTAGGCGAATTGTACACAATCCGGCCTACCATCCGGTAGGTATTTAGTTATTCTTCTCAGTTTCTCAATTAATCTTAACTTGTCATCGTCAGTCTCAATTGGCTGCCCGTCCAGAGCATAGATATATAGATTATATTCGTGACGTAACTCGTTCGAATCAATTACTTGCCCCAAAGTCATACCCTCTGTCGCCTCTTTACAGATTCTCATCGCCCGAAGCAAGCCGGAGAAGCCCTTCATACTGGCCTCGCCCTGCTCACACAGCTGAAACTCCACCTTAATATCAGTATTCTTACCAAATATCCGCTCTATATGAGGTCGCAGGCGATCTTCCTCGGTCATTATCCGACCGGCCTCAATATAGGTATCGCTCATCTTGCCATTACCTAAAACCACGCTAAAGCGGAGACCATAGTTATCTACCGGATGAGCTTCTGACTCATAATAATCCCCCCGCTGGACAAAGCCAGGCTCCCGCCTCATCTCACCCGCTAGCACAAAGTCTTTGCCGTATTTACTGCGCAGGTAGCTTCGCATGATATTTTCGGGAGAAGTCACAGTTACTACCACGACTCCGACCGCCACTGCTACGACTACGATAATGCAGATGATCACAATCCATCTTCTAGATGATCTTAATCGCTTGACAGGTACACCGGAAGCGTTCTGCGGCACGCCGGGAACGTTGGCTTGAGACACTCCGGCGCTGTCCTTCTCTTTATTCATTTGTCCCAGCCCTTTCGGATAGGATAATAATCCCACCAATCTGGAACATGAGTAAACGTATTCACAACCATGCCCTCACTAAAACCCTGGACTAATTTGGGTATATTTCGACTAGAGGATAAATCCGAGGCCCTCACCCAGAATCCGCCACTACCTCTAAAAATATCCTTCTTTACGAAGTATTCAAAGCTCATAACATCCAACCTGCCGTCAGGTAAGTATTCGATCATCTTTCTCAGTCGTTTGATTATCCTTAGCTTGTCATCATCAGTCTCGACTAACTGATGATCAGGGTCGTAGATGTATAGATTGTAGTTGTGATATAGCTCATCATACGAGTCCAGCATCTCGCTTTCAGTCATATTTTCCGTCTCCTCTTTGCAAATATTCATTGCTTGAGACAGATTAGCGAAGCTCGCCCAACTAGTTTTACCTTTTTTACACAACTTAAACTCTATGCCAAACTTAACATCCTTGCCAAATATTCGCTCCATATGGGGGCGCAGACGGGTCTCCTCAATCAGCGTCCTCAGATAATCGTTGCTCTCGTTCATCACCACGCAGACCATTGCAAAGATGACCACAACACCCAAGGCTATCACAATCCGCCTCAATCGCTTCTTTCCCGGTTCAGCCGGCTTGACTCGCTCGCTGCTAACGACAACTCGGGGTACGCCGGGGTTAGCTCGTCGTTTATTATTAGCACCGGCTTTAGGCATTTTATTAGCATCGCCTTTCTTTTTACTCTTCATTTGTCCCAGCCCTTTCGAATGGGATAGGGATCCGTCCCGCCATCATCGGTTACTATTGGTTTAAGTAGATCATTACTAAAGCTGTCGGTCATCTGCCGCAGATCATCCACTGACACTTTAAGCTCACTACCCCATCCGCTACCCTTATGCTGTTTGATGAAATAGCATAGCCACATACTATCCGACCTACCGTCGGGTAGATATTTAACCATCTTTTTGAGTCGCTTGATGATCCTCGCCTTATCACCATCAGTCTTGATCGACTGCCCATCTAAGGCGTAAATATAAACGCTGTAGTCGTGGCTTAGCCCACTGTCATTATGCAAGGACGAGTCGAGTATCTCTTCTTTGGTCATATCTGCTGTCTCCTCTTTGCAAATACTCATCGCCTCAGGTAAACCAACCATCCCCTTCATGCCGGTTGCACCCCGTTCACACAGCCGAAACTCTACCCCGACCTTAGTATTCTTGCCGAAGATGCGCTCTGCATAGGGTCGCAGGCGATCTTCCTCGGCCAGTACCCGACCGGCCTCAAGATAAGTGTCGGACTTCTCGTATTTATGCTCCTTGTTGTCGCCATCCAGGACTACTCTGAAACGAAGACGAGGGTCATCTATCGGATGGGCGTCCGACTCGTAGTAATGCTCCCGCTGGGCAGAGCCACGCTCCCGCCTCATCTCACCCACCAATTTGAAGTCCTTGCCATATTTGTCATGCAGATAACGCACCATGATATCCTCGGGCGAGTTAGGCTTCTTACTGCCAACGATTGCTAGACTGATCAATATGACGACGGCGACCACCACCAAGATACCGCAGATGATCAGTAGTCGTTTACATCGATGCTTCGGCTTGCCCGGCTCGCCTTCACTGACCTTTCTCACCTGAGCACTACTCAGGCTTGGCTCAACATTCAACTCGGCACTAGGTTCAGCATTTAGCCTCATCCTCGACTCGGCATCCGGCTCAATATTTGACTCAGCACCGGTAGGTTCAGCACTCGGCTCAGTGCTTAGCAGAGCATCCGATTCAGCGCCTGGCTCAGCTTCTGACTCACCTATTGATCGACCCACTTATCTACCCTCCTTATTTTTATTACCCAGTTGACTCTCTAAGTAGGCTAGCTGAAAACCACGCAGGTTACCGCCCAGGACGGCGTCGACATTCTTCTCTTCGTGCTTCGTCCTGGTGTCCTTGACTAGCCGATAAGGGTGCAAGATATAATTACGAATCTGAGCTCCCCAGCCGGCACTGTCACCCGCCCGGAGTTGATCCAGGCTCGCCACATGTTGCTCCTGTTGCAAAGTTGCCAGCTTACCCCGCAGGATTTCCATCGCTTTCGCCTTATTCTGTATCTGCGAGCGCTCATTTTGGATGGTCACCACTATACCTGTCGGCAAGTGGGTCAGCCGTACAGCAGAATCAGTCGTGTTAACGCCCTGACCGCCCTTGCCGCCACTACGGTAGATGTCTACCCTCAGGTCTTTATCGTCAATCTGAATGTCATCGGGCCGGTCAATATCCGGCAGTACTTCCACCAGGGCAAAAGATGTTTCTCGTGACTCGGCGTTAAAGGGGCTCAGGCGCACCAGTCGGTGCACGCCATGCTCGCTTCGTAGCCAACCGTAAGCGAACGCTCCGCTAATCTCGATCACCTCGGTCTTGACGCCGGCCACCTCGCCGGCACTCCGCTCGATGATATCCGTCTCGAAATCATTTTGTTCTGCCCAGCGCAAGTACATCCGCTCCAGCATAGCCGTGAAGTCCTGAGCATCATCACCGCCCGCCCCGCTACTCAGACGCAAAATGGCGTTGCCTTGGTCGTATTTGCCGGTGAAGAGAAGCTGCTGCTTGAGCCTGGTAAAAGACTGCTCAAGCGACTTGACTTGACCGGCAAATTCGTCGACCAGCTCGTCGTCAATGATCTCGATCAGCTCACCGGCATCCGCCACTTGAGCTCGTAGCACCCGCCAGGGCTGAATGATCGCCTTTAGATTCGCCACCTGTTTAGTCAGTGCCTGGGCTTGAGTGGGATTGTGCCACAACTCCGGTCGAGCTATCTGCTCTTCCAGCTCAGTCAGCTGAGCTTGCTTTGCCTCCAGCCCCAGCTGATCAGTCGCCCGATCGATCGCTCGGTCCAGCTGAGATAGTCGTTTAGCGAGCTCGTCCTGCATATTCCTTAGTCACATTGATTAAATAATTGACAGGCGATCGCCTGGTTGATCACGTCTTGGACGTCTCGGGGGTCGGTCTGGTCGGCAATCTTGACGATCTCGTCGATATCGTCAGTCAGGGTGTAGAGGTCTCGGGCTTTATTAATCATGCCATAATCAGCCGCCTTGACATGCGCCATCTCGTTCATCTCATCTTCCATACCGGTCTCGATCAAGTGCCATTCGCTCATGATGCCGCTGAACCATTCGTCCAGCCCACCCCAGAACTCACTGCCAAATAAGATGACCGGTGAAATCGGCATCTTGCCGGCGTGGATTAGCTCCAGCACCTCGGTAAACTCGTCCATGGTACCAAAGCCGCCCGGGAAGAAGACAAACATCTTCGAGCTATAGGTCAGCATCACCTTACGAGCAAAAAAATAGTGAAACTCCATCGAGTCAGTCGTCCAGGGGTTAAGATCTTGCTCGGTCGCCAGCTTAATATTCAGCCCGATCGACTGACCGTGATTCTCGAATGCTCCTCGGTTAGCCGCCTCCATGACGCCAGGGCCACCACCGGTCGTCACCGTATGACCGTGCTGAGCCAGCTTAGCTCCCAGCTCGTAGGCTGCTTGATAATATTTGTGCCGATTATGAAAGCGAGCCGAACCGAAGATGGTGACACCCTGCGGATAAGTACGAATCATCTCCAGACCACGCACCAGGTCTTTGGTATAGCGAGCGAAGCGCCGGTCATCCGAAGGCGGCATCTGCTCGTTAGCCAGAATCTCCTCCCACGGACGCTCCTGGATGGCAGTCCGAGCAATCGCTCTCGACCGAGCCAACTTTTTGATACGTTTACTATTTCTTTTCTTGATTACCATATCCCCATTCTAACACAGGCTAAGAGCCGAGCCGGTGACTTTCAGCTAATCTTCCGAGTAATCTACAATTCGTCAACCGCCTTAATGAATTGTTCGCCCCGGTCAGCGTATGATTTGAACATGTCGAAGCTGGCGGCTGCCGGTGATAGGATGACTACATCGCCCGGGCGAGCCAGGTCGTAGGCGGTCCGGACGATCTCCGCCATATCAGTCGTCGGCAACATGACTACCGGCTTATTGGTCTCATCCATGATCTGCTCAGCCACCTTGGCTCGGTTAGCACCAATAGCCAGGACCGCCCGCATATCACTCTGATCAATCACTTTACCCAGCCCATGATAGTCAGCTCCTTTATCCGAGCCACCAACGATCAGCACTTTAGGCTGAGTAAATGACCGGATAGCAGCAATCGCTGAGCCGGGCGTCGTAGCGATACTGTCGTCATAGAACTTCACCTCACCCACCTCATTCACGAGCTTCAGCCGGTGTGGCAACCCCTCGAAAGCACCCAGCCCCTTGGCGATGGCCTCACTATCGTGATCAGTTATCTCCCAGGTCGCCGATATGGCAGCACAGGCATTGAGTAGATTATGCCGACCGGGCAACTGTAGCTGACCGACCGGGCAAAGCTTGGTCTCACCCATATATAGATATTGCTCGTCGAAATGAGCTCCTTTACGATAGGGGTAAGGTAAATCATCCGCCTGAGTACTGGCCACGATATGCCCGATCAGCTCAGCCGATTCGCTGTCCGACTGATTATAGACCGCCGTGTCGCCATCGTGCTGATAGTCCAGGATATGCAGCTTCGCCTGAACATAATCTCGGTAATCTCGGTGAACGTTCAGATGATCCGGCTCGATCATGGTCACCACGGCAATAGTCGGCGACTGAGTGCAGTCCCATAGCTGAAAGGATGACAGCTCGTAGACGACGATATCGTCCTCTCCGACCGAGGGCAGGACGTCCAGTGCCGGCACACCGATATTGCCGAGCAGGTGGACATGGCGCTCGGGTCGGTCAGCCAAATGTTGACGCAAGATCGAAGCGATCAGACTGCAGGTAGTTCCCTTGCCCTTCGAGCCGGTCACCCCGATGATCGGAGCAGGACTCTGACGCAGGAACTCTCTCGTCGCCGACCAGTGATGGTCAGCTTGCTTAATCCGATCCGGCGCAACCGACGGACTACGCAAGACCAGATCAAACCCTTTGACCTGAGCAAAGGCTCCGCCACCTAAGACCAACTGCGCTCCTTCGGGCGTATCATCCAGCTGAGCACGCTCGTCAAAGATAACTATCTCCGCCTCAGGATATTTCGCCCGATAATACCGATAATTAGAGCGCCCCTCGACACCATACCCCACAATCGCAATCTTCATAGGTCTATTGTAGCATTGCTAAGCTAAAATAACTTGGCGAAACGATCATATAGCTGATCCGCCATAGTCTTGTCGGTCGAGCCGTATAGCCCCAATGTCCAGCAATTGTGCCGAATGATATCCCGTGCCGTCTCAATGATCTGCTCAGGGGAAATGGCATTAATTCGAGCCGGCACCGCCGAAAAATCGTCGATAACTCCGTCAAAGAAGTAGCGATCTGCCAACCAGCCGGCAATTTGACCCACCGTCTGAGTGCCCATCTGATAGCGTCCCATCGCATAGGACTTAGCTTCAGCCAGCTCCGTTTCGTCGACCAAGCCGTCCTTCACCCGTTGCATCTCGTTAGTCACTAAATCAACCACCGCCGGTAGGTTGCTGACACTCACTTGCGCCCCAAAATCCCACGACGAGTTGTGTTCGAAAGTGCTGAGCTGTGACCACATGTAGTACAGCAAGCCGCG
>ERZ773043.1713-NODE-1713-length-12116-cov-20.277174_pt1 | contig 12116 bp, 7 predicted proteins | sample MGYA00580636_ERZ773043 | MGnify/ENA primary metagenome ERZ773043 (study PRJEB29015, sample SAMEA2737992) | human oral metagenome | biome: human oral; feature: human-associated habitat; material: dental | place: China | collected 2065 ... | reverse complement strand
AAGCTTTGAGAAAGGGTTGCGGGTATGATTGAATTATACGGAGTTTTTTATAAACTAATAACTATAACCACAAACTATCATAATTGTTTATGCTGCCAACTCCCCGATAAATCAGAATTGAACTAAATCGCTGCGCGATGGCCTGCGAAGGCTGTGGCACAGTTTTCTCTTTAACTTAAAAAAGGCAGTAGATAATGAGTCCTAAAAGTGGTATTGTTAAATCACCATAAAATAACAATCGAACAGGATCACCATTAACACTGCCATGAATAGAATAACACCAAAATCTCGTTTTCACAAGAGGGTATCTTTGATACGTGGACCTCCATGATAGCAGTGACTCATTAATGTTACTATTATCATGGAGGTTTATTATGTACGAAAAATATTTTAACAAGCTTAGAGAGGAATGCCTGATTCGTAACAGGTTCTCCCGAACTGCAGATACCTATATCAACAACATATGTCACTTTATGAAGTGGACAGGCTATAAATCAATGGAAGATTTATCTCTTCAGGATGCCAGATCCTTTATACTGGAAAAACGTAATTCCGGTCTTTCATCTGCAACCTGCAACTTTTATAACTCTTCCATTTGCTTCCTATACAAACACGTCTTACACATTCCATGGGATCAAGACATTGTTCCTAGAATGCGATTGGATGTAAAACTTCCGAAAGTGCTCTCTCTTGAAGAAATTGAAAAGTTGATCGATTCTGCAACTGAGATCCGTAACAAAGCAATCATTGCCCTGCTTTATTCATCCGGAATGCGTGTAGGAGAACTTGTTTCTCTTAGACCTGAAGATATCTATATGAGCACTATGCAGGTATATATTTCCAAAGGGAAGAATCATCGTGACAGATGGACAATTCTTTCAGAAAGAGCCCTTGATCTACTAAAGGAATACTGGAGAAGTTATCCGGTAAAAAGAGAGTACCTTTTTGTTTCTTTAGATGCTCCTCATGAGCCACTAAAAGTGAGTGGTGTTGAAATCATGCTCAGGGCAGTTGGAAAAACAGCGAGCATTGAAGCACATCCGCATATGCTTCGACATTCCTTTGCAAGTCACATGATCGAGCAAGGTGTCCCAATCAACTATGTACAAGCAATGCTTGGACACCGCTGTCCGGGATCAACACAGGTATACATCCACATATCCAATAAAACTGTTATGGGAATAAAGAGTCCGCTCGATCACCCTGTCAAGAAAAAACGAGGGCGTAAATCTAAGAGAAAGGCAGGTGATGCAAATGAATCATAACATCACCATTCAGGATGTATTCCATCGATTTCTTCCGCAATACTGTGAGACACACAACTTTTCTCCACAACAACGACTAACGGCACTGTGTATCTCCAAATGCCATACTCTTGAAATGGGAGCCAATTTAAGCGAATGCGAAAGCTGTCACAAGAAATATATTCATTATAATTCCTGCAAGAACCGTCACTGCCCCATGTGTCAAGGAATGGAGGTCGATGAATGGATCGACAAACAGCAGGAAAATGTACTGGATGTTCCATACTTTCATACGGTCTTTACAGCTCCGGAAGAATTATATTCTCTGATCTATTCAAATCAGAAACTCCTTTATGATGCTTTGTACCATGCAGCACATCAAACAATGGCAGAGCTGTCTGCGGATCCGAAGCATCTTGGAGCAAGGATTGGATATATCTGTGTACTTCATACTTGGGGCTCCAGAATGAATTATCATCCTCATCTCCACACCATTGCTCTCGGCGGTGGACTTGATGCTGCAAACAAGTGGAAGGATAAAGGAAAGAAGTTTTTATTTCCGGTCAAGGTCATGTCTGTCGTCTTCAAAAAGTATTATCTTCGTGAGCTGAAACAACTTTGGGGAGATAAAAAACTTGAGTATCATGGAACGGCTGCACATTTAAAAAATCATTATGAATTCAAAGCTTTACTGAATTCCCTCTACGAAAAGAACTGGGTCGTATATACGAAAGAGGCATTCAATGGAGCCAATTCTGTGATCCGCTACCTTGGCCGTTACACTCATCGTATCGCTATCAGTAATCGTAGAATTGTCAGTATGACAGATGAGACTGTTACCTATCTCGTAAAGGATTATAAAAATGGTGGTAAATATATCGAGCAAACCATCAAAGAAACAGAGTTTCTGCGAATGTTTCTGATGCATGTGATCCCTAAAGGTTTTGTCCGAATTCGCCACTATGGTCTTCTTTCCTGTAGGAACAAGAAAGAAAAGATGACTCACTGCCGTAAGCTTCTAAGCGGCATTCAATATATTTCAAAACTCCGAGGAAAAACCTGTGCACAGAAGCTGATGATCCTTTACAAAAAGGATATCTGTAAGTGTGAAGCCTGTGGAGGAAATCTTCTTTCGCTATCGCTTCGAGGACACTACATGTTGACTTGAGCGAAGGAATTTGAATACTTAAAAACAGCCGTCTGAATGAAGGCTTATTAAGTGCACCCTTCATTCGATAAGACAGTTTACTATTTTTGAATATATGATGGAATCAGTTTCCAATGCATAGAATCTTTGATAAAATCAAGAAGAAGGAAATTGATTGAAACTCCATACTGTATCGGCTGGAGTGACGCGATTTTGTTCAATCAGTAAAAATCGGTGTGCAGTCCAGAGAAAAGGGCAGCTATCAATAGATGGTAAGCTGTTTTTTTCTCTGTCCTGACGCCGATTGTTTGCGTATCAATTTTATTAGATGAAATGTCGAGGTCTCAATGTACTGATTCAATTTGAGGCATGGGAAGTTTGAATAACTTTACTAACAGTACTAAGCGATAAAAAGATTGAAATAGCCGAAAATACAGAAATAAAACAGCCGAAAATACAGAAATGAAATAGCCGAAAATACAGAAATAAAATTGAAAAGTACTATACGACATGCTATACTGAGAATTATCAGGAGGCAGAGTTCATATGGAATATGTAAGGCGTATTGTCGATCAAGTTATTGATAGAAAACGAGAGGTATTTAATGCTGTAAACATTATTGGCCCTAAAGGATGTGGAAAAACAAGAACAGCAAAGGAGCGATGTGCTACTGTTATTGAGTTTCAGGATGAAGAGAAAAGAGACGGATATTTAGCTGTAGCAGAGACATCGCCTAAACTGCTTTTGAAGAACAAAAAACCAATATTGTTTGATGAATGGCAGGATGCTGTAAAAATCTGGGGGGCGATTCGAAAAGATTGTGATGATAATCCGGAGTCTGTTGGTGAATACTACTTAACAAGTTCGACAAGCCGAAAAATAGATACACCCCATACAGGTACAGGACGAATTACGGAACTTTTAATGTTTCCGATGTCATTATATGAAACCGGAGAATCTAACGGGTCTGTCTCATTATCGCAAATAATGGATGATGAGTCATATGACATAGATGGGGTTATGTCCGAGCTGACGCTAGAAATGCTTTTTATAGCAGCATGTAGAGGGGGGTGGCCGAGATGTTTGGCGCTTTCTTCCCAAAAGGCAAAGCTTGAAATTGCAAAAGATTACTTTCGACAGATTTATCAAAAAGATATAATTGCTATTGATGGGGTGAGAAGAAACCCGGAGTTGGCAAGAACATTGATATGGTCATATGCGAGAAATATGGCTACAACGGCTAAAAAAAGTAGCATTTTTGCGGATGTTAAAGCTACACAGAATACAACAGATAAAACTTTGTTTTCTTATGTAGAGATACTGGAGCAGCTATTTGTTATAAAAGATATTGACGCATGGACGCCTCAAATCAGGTCGAGAACCGCAATCAGATCTGCAAAGAAGCATATTTTTGTTGACCCGTCTATTGGAATTGCTGCCCTTGGCATAAGTCCGGGATACTTTAATAATGATTTAGATTTATTCGGGCATGTTTTTGAAAATCTTGTTTTGAGAGATTTACTTGTCTATGCAGATGCACATGAAGGAAGAATCATGCATTACACAGATGATACCGGTATTGAAGCAGATGCCGTATATCAAACCTCTGAAGGAAAATATGCATTGATTGAAATCAAAGTAGGTGCAAATAAAATTCCTGAAGCTGAGAAATCGTTATTACGCTTTAAAAGGGTAATACAAGAGCATAATAAGGAAGCATTAAAAAATCCGGAACATCCACATCCTGTATACAGAGAACCATCCGCACTGATTGTCATTTGCGGCACAGCACCAATGGCATTTACAACAGAGAATGGTGTGAAGGTTATACCTGTTGGTTGTCTGAAAGATTGATTCGAGCCCGAAAAAAACAAATATGTGTCTAAGGTGTCGTTGGAGAGGAGAGGTGTAGGTACACATTTTATTTAGACTTAAAATAGTTCTTCAAATATTATGTTTGAGTATAAATTTTATAAAAAACCGTAGAAGTGAGGTTAAAATACAAGATACATTCTTACCTTTTTTGTTACCTCTACACGAACAACTGTTCAATATTTAAATAAAAGTCGCTGCTACACATCCCCTCACCTTCCCCTTGACAACATAAACAATAGCTATGCATCTACCAAACCCTTATACAGCTATTTCTTGCGGGCTGGTGATTACAGAAACACTCCCTATTTCAATCTTTTTAGCGGTTAGTACTGTTAATAAAGTGAGTTACAAACTTTACAGACGAGGATGTCCCTAGTGCAGCTCGCCACGGAGTAGGCGAGCACACGAGTTCCGCAGTCTGTATAAGCAAAGTCGAAACTTTATTAACAGTACTGCGAGTATGATTGAAATAGTGAGTATTTCTGTTTAATTGTTTATATTGCCAACTCCCCGACAAGCCATCATTTATTGAGCATAATAGAGTAATTGCAACTAAAACAGTTTTAAAAATCAAGTTAAACACTTGACTATATATATATATAATGGATTTATTAAAATTTTAATATAAAGGAGGTTATATTCATATGGCAAATGCTATATACTACATTCCTGTATGCCCGGACTGCGGAATAAGGGGACATATGAAAAATGTCGGTTCACCAACCGGCGGTAAACCGTCTGCTACACCTAAGGTGGATGGAATATGCAGAGTTACCAACAAAAAACACAGAGTTGCTTGGGAAAGAGCATAAAAACAAGGCTGTTACACAAAGAACTTTTATCAGGATAATTTATCTTGAATAAGCTCTTAGTACAACAGCCTTTTAATTTACAGCTAAGCCTGTTCTATAAGATCAAGTAATTGCCTTACATCCTTCTTACCGAACTGCGGTTTAGCATCATTTATAAGCATACAGGGGACGCTCATAATTTGATACTTATCTTTTATTTCACCGAAGTGATTGATATCATAGATCTCAGTATTTACCTTAGGAGAAGCTGCAGCTATCCTATATGCCGCTGCAACAAGATCGGGGCATACGGTACAGGTAAGTGACACTACGATTTTGATGTCCACTTCTTTATTTATATCATCGATCCTCTTACTTATATCATCTTCTAAAGCCTGTCCCGGACCGGCTGCATTGTAAAGCCCCAGTACAAAGGAGGTAAATTCATGGCCTCCCGGTACTCCGTGGAATGACAGTCCCGCATAGTTTCCGTCTTCATAACAAACCCTTACACAAGGCTTATTTTCCAAGGCTTCATCCTGTACTGTCTCCACTGATAATTTATCGGTAAGTGCTGCCAGGGACTCCATATAATTTTTAAGCTCATCGGACACTTCCCTGTTATCAAGGTAGAGCTTAAGCTTAAGGCTCCTTTCCATCCTTGAAAAGATCATATCAAGCTGTGCAAGCATATCTTCACTAAAAAGTCCCTCATCAGTCTCGTCTGATTTTGAGGTACTCTTACTTTCTGTACTGTGTACCGCCTTTACCGGTTCTTTTCTCTCAGGTACTATGCCTGTCTTTTTATGCATGGTTGAAACATACTTTTCAAGCTCTGTAGCTGCCAAAGCTCCGTCTCCAACCGCAGTAACCACCTGTCTTAATGGCTTTATACACACATCTCCTGCAGCATATATTCCGTCAACACTTGTTTTTTGTACCTTATCCGTGATTACATAACCTGCCTCATCCAGATCTACCTGCCCCTTAAATATAGCGGTTGCCGGTGCATAACCTGCAAATACAAATACTCCAAAGCCCTCGTTTGCGTAATCCACCTTTGTTTCTTCGCCGGTTTTATTATTCTTATAGGTGATACTTCTTAGTATGCTGTCGCCTTCTACCCTTACCACCTCCGTGTTTGTAAGTATATTGATCTTATCGTGAGCTTTGACTTGATCTGCAACACTTTTCGCACAGCTGAAATCATCTTTGCGAATAAGGAGAGTTACATTCTTAGCGTACTTGGTAAGGAACATACTTTCTTCCGCTGCGGCAAATCCGCCTCCTACAACATAAACCTGCTTTCCGGTAAAGAACTCTCCGTCACAGGTTGCACAGTATGCAACTCCATGACCTCTAAACTCCTCTTCTCCTTCAAAACCTATCATCTTAGGTCTTGCACCTGTAGCTATCACTATTCCGAAACACTCTATAGTTCCTCTTGCTGTATGTACCTTCTTTATATCCCCTTCAACTTCAATAGATTTTACCTCGGACAGCATAAACTCGGCACCGAAATTTTGTGCCTGTTTTCTCATATCCTCACTTAACTCTTCACCGCTGGTATGTATAACCCCCGGGTAATTTACAACCTCCGAAGTAAGGCTTATCTGACCTCCGAATTTCTCCTTTTCTATAATTAAAACCCTGTAATAAGCCCTTGCCAAATATATAGCTGAGGTAAGTCCCGCAGGACCGCCACCTATAATTACGACATCATATACATTATTTTTATTCTCTGACATAAAGTAACCTCCTGTTGAACTACATAGAACTTTTGAAAATACTGTAAAACTGAAATATCTATAAAACTTAAACAATTCTTTGATTTGATTTTGCAGTTGCTTACTAAAGCGGCTACACCTACCGGTAAACTAAAGTAACTGTAATATAAAGTGAACTACCCATAGTCTAAAGCCTATGGGCTTCCTGCTTCGCTGACCTCGCAACCTACTATCTCCACAGGCGTTAATTCGGGCAGTCCCTGCCCTATTGTTTTTTCTTATACTACCTTAACACACTGTCTAAAGCCGGTGGGATTGCGGTAGCATTATTTCAAGTTTCGATAATATGCAATGGTTATTTATTGTATCTTAAATTGCATAAGCGCTTATTAAAATACGCGGTTTTGATTTTGTTTCCAAGGTTTTATTTGTATCGCTACCATAGTTTTTTATTAATTGCACTATACTTTGACAAATCTACAGTATCTCCATACTTTTGTCTTATAGGCAACTTGTGAAAGCTAAAATAGCCATACACATCTTTTTTGCACCGATACCGTAGTAAGGTTTTAATATATGCCCCAAAGAATTACATTCTTTGTATACCGCACTTATTTTACTTATCCTAAGATAAGCCATAAAGTGTAAGACTGCATTACTTACTCTGCCTGATTTGGAAAGGGCTGCAATAGCAATATTATAAGATGGCTGTGTATTTTTGCTTACAAGCAGCTTTCTAAGTTCCTTTTTTGCTTCTTCTACATGTGTATATCTTGAATTTTTATCAAAACTTAGGCAATTAAGTATGATATATTTTAAGAAATTCATGCCTTCCTTGATATGTAAATTATTTAAATCAACCTTATTTTCAGTGCCTGCATAATAAAGTAAGACACCTATAGCATATATATCGGTCTCTTTTCCTGCCTCAGGTCTTAAAAACTGCTCAAAAGCGGCATAAGCTATAGTTTTGTCACAATCAGCAGCAAAGACAGGTCTATCGGATTTTAATAAAGCATGGTCAAAATCAATTAAATTAACGGTGTTTTCTTTAAGAATTAAATTACCCGGTTGTAAATCCGAGTGTTCTATAGGATTTTCCTGATTGTATAGATATTTGATAGGCTGACACAAAGATATGTCAAAGTGTATCAGCTCATTTACAGACATTGTACCAACATACGATATATGCTCATACAAAGTCTCTCCCTGTATATATTCTTCTATAATGCATAAGCTGTCTGCAAACTCTTCCGAATCGTATATGATAGCTATAACAAAATGTTTAAGACTCTTTAATATAGTGGCTTCCTTTTTGTATGTACTACGGGAGCTTCTTTTTTCAAGGGGACTATTTTAACAGCTCTGTATACATCCAAAGTTTTGTGTCTTACCAAATACACCTTACCGCCAAGCCCTTTACCTAAAAGCTTTATGATATCATATTTTCAAGAAGTGTATTGCTTTTTATACCGCCTCCTTTCTCCATCTTGCTTAACATCTTATAGGCACTTTATTTCATCGTCAAGTACAAACATCTATTCGGTCGATATTTTGAGTTTCAGTATACAATATACAGCTTCTTGCTTGTTACAGTTCAGCTGCCCTGGATATATATATAATACCCAAACTTCCCACGCTCAAAATTGACTCAGTGATACTTCAACTAACAAAATTCTGATTTGTCTATCACATAAACCGTTACAAACATATCTTGCCTTGGACACGCTCTCGCTAACTTCGCCTCGCAGCGGTACTAAGCTTTATCTTCGCCTGACGGCTTGATAAAGCAAGTACCGGCGGTCTCAGATTGTCCTTTGGCAAGATAGTTTAACGGTTTATGTGCCTAAGGTACCGGCGGAGGGGGAGAGGTGTAGGCACACTTTTATCTAACGCCACATCCCCTATATGAACGACTGTTTTTAAGATTTGAATCAAAGTCACTTTCCCACCATCCCATCCGCCTCCCAATAGCAACATAAACAATAGCTATTTATCCATCCTTATCCCTTATACAGATATTTCTTGCGGGTTGGTGTTTCTGTCAATTATTTCTGGTTAATTGTTTATGTTGTCAACTACTCAACAAACTTATATTTTCAGGAAATTAAATTTTGCACCTATTGAACGCAGAGTTTGCTCTTCCCTCGTATGGCAGGTAAATATAATAATCTGAGACCTATAGCTTTTATATAGGTAATCAAGTACGGTTCTAAGCCTTGAATTATCATAGTTTACAAAACTGTCATCTAAAAATAGCGGAAGACTACCCTTACTCATCAACTTGGCGGTAGCCAGCCTAAGAGCAAGGTAAATCTGATCTATAGTTGAACTGCTCATTTGATTCATAGGTATAAGTTTGTTTTTTGTATTTAAGGCTATGTCCAAATTCTCGTCTATGGACATAGAGTCATATATGCCGCCGGTAATTCCTTTTACAAACTCGGAAGCTTCTTTATTAAGATATACACCGAAGGAATCCTTGATAGTGGAAGATAAACTATCCATAGTTTCTATAGATAGATCAAGTGCATCAACTTCAAATTGCAAGCGTTCATTTTCATCTATTACAGCCTTAAGTGCTTCATTTTCATCACTTAGATCTGCGAGTTGCTCAAGTTCTTTTTCCTGTTCCCATACAGAGCGATTGGAGCTGTCTATGCCGCTAAGAACAGACTGTTTTTTACCGTTAAGTTCGGATAATTCTTTACTTAACCTGTCAAGTTCTTGTTGTTGGGCATCCACCTCATCAAGCACCGTTAAAAGCTTATCCATTTTTGAGTTAAAGTTTGAAAGCCCCGGCTCTATGGATAACCTTGTATGTATATTAAGCAGTTCATATAAATCACCAAGATGTGTATCCAGAGCAGTTCTATCTTTAGAATACGCAAGCATACATATCAAAGCGGACACAGAGGCTATAATAAAGGCTATAATAAGAAAAATCATAGTAATATTGTGTGAATATGACATGTGAGAGCTAAGCTGTGTAAGTTTATTAAATAAGTACATATACACAATAAATATTGCAAATATTGCCGAAAGTACCAAAGAAACAATACCGGCAAATTTATACATATTAGCTTTGCTGTTTGCTGCAAAATGTTGATAATTTTCAAATAATTCCTGTGCTTCTTTTTTGCGTTCTTCTATATCGGCAGCACTTGATATGGACTTATCGCTAAGTTTTTGTCTGTTTGCGGAAAGCTTTGAAATAAGCTCTTCTTTGGCAGCTCCAAGTTTATTGATCTGCATATCAAGTCGTTGCTTATCAAGGATCAAATTTTGTGCTTTTGAGCTGTCTTTTGGGATATTAAGGTTATTTTCTATGCTTCTGATAGTGCTTAGGTTGGCAGCATAATTTTTACTTGCCTCAGGTACTATTCTGGAAGCATAGGCTCTTCTTTCCTTTTTTAATATATCTAAGGCTTTTTCTATATTAATAACCGGATTTCCGGAATTATTCATATTGGCTATATAGTTTTTAAGCTCTATTGTCATATCATGATCGGTACTGCTTTTTAATTGACTTATGCTTACTGTATTGTCATAGGCAAGCATAGACATATTGTTAAGGAAATTTGTATTAATGAAATTTTGCGGAGAGTCTATTTTTTTACCGCCGGTTTCGTCAATAAGTGTCAGTGGAGCAGCGGCTTGTCTGCTAAAGTTTCTTTCTATACGGTATACACTGTCCTTGTAGCCGACTTTCATACTACCTGAGTAATCTGCACCCAAGTCCCAAGGCAGATATCTTGACCATGCGTCATTCGGGTTGGCTCTTACTTTTGTACGATCCATCCCGAAAAGCATAGCTTTTATAAAGCTGTGTATAGTAGATTTGCCGGCTTCATTATAACCATATATAAGATTAAACCTGTCTGAAAAACGAATGTGTTTGTTTTTCAGTTTACCGAAACTATTAATATGAAGTTCTAATATTTTCATAAGTTACACCCCTTTATACATAGTTTTAAGTAGGGCTGACACACCATAATTCAAGGCTTTTTTATCAAGTTTTGATATATTTTCTCTATTTAATTCTTTTATAAAAAATCCTATCATATCATTGGAGTGTTCACTAAAAAGTTTTGCAAAATCATACATAGGTTCGGAATCATCTATAATTTTAGCAATACGGAATTTTTCATGCAAACTGTCAAGGTCAAAATCTATATAAGGGTCTCTGACTCCAAGTATAGTAAGTTTGTATATATGCTTTGTACCACGCTTTACTATTTCATCACTGATGCAGGTAATAAGCTCTGAGTTACTTGTAGTTTTATTTACATTAATTACCAAAGGGATGTATTCGATATCTGCAATAGGAATAAAATCCAAGCGGGATACCTTTCTTGTAAATTCGGATATCTCACCGTAAAATATACCATGTGCACCGCTCTCATTGACATCTAAGGGCTCGGGAGAACCGCAATAAGCCATAATATTGGAATCGAATACTTCCGATTTATGTGAATGCCCCAGTGCTATATAACTGAAACCGCTGTTTACCAAATCCTCTTTATCAAAGGGCAGATGCAAAGAATCACCGCCATGAGCCATAAGTATATGTATGCGATTGCTTGAAGGAGCTACAATACCGTCAAGAAGTCTGTCCTTAAGCTCTTTGGAGTGGTATGAAAATCCGAATACCTCTGTATTGATATCAGCAAAATAAATACCCTGCATTTCATTGGAAGTTATGTAATACACATTTTCAGCCCAAGGAAAGTCATATATATTCGAGTTCTCGTTGATTTTATCACGGTTGCCGGCTATTATTATAACCCTTGTATGGGGTATTGCAGCAAAAAGATAATTAATTTCTTTCAAATCTTTGTTAAGAGGCTGTTTGTGGAAAAGATCGCCGGAGATAAAAAGGCAGTCAACCTGCCTTTTCTTACATTCATCTATAATTTTACCCAGTACTTCTTTTACAGCCGTATACCTTTCCTTAGCCCAAGGTTTTGAAACATCAGGTCGCATACCATAGTGTATATCTCCCGTATGTATAAACTTCATAATAAAGTCCTTTCATAGGATACAAATTTTTAAGATCTAATAATATAAGCTTATTTCACAGCCGGATATCAATGATACACCACACCGGTATAAGCGCTTTTAAATAAATAATCTTATAATAAGAGAACACCCGTTTTTGAAATAATGCTACCGCAATCCCACCGGCTTTAGACGGTGGGTTAAGGTAGCAAAAAAATATATACTTGTGATACAATAACCGGTGTTATGGGAGTATGGAAATCAAAGAACAGACATAAATATTTATTACAGTATCATATTATTTTTGTATGTAAGTATAGAAAAAAGCTTT
>ERZ773043.1712-NODE-1712-length-12123-cov-5.044829_pt1 | contig 12123 bp, 9 predicted proteins | sample MGYA00580636_ERZ773043 | MGnify/ENA primary metagenome ERZ773043 (study PRJEB29015, sample SAMEA2737992) | human oral metagenome | biome: human oral; feature: human-associated habitat; material: dental | place: China | collected 2065 ... | reverse complement strand
AGCGTGTCGATGGCCTGCCATTCGTCGGGCAGGCTGGCGATGGCCTCCTCGACGGACTCACGGCGACGGACGTCGAAGGTGAGCGTCAGGAAGCGGCTCTTGGGGTAGGTACGGGCCAGCTCGTCGCGGAGGGCTTCGAGGCGTTCGCGGCGTCGGCCGGTGAGGATCAGTTGGTGGCCGTCCTGGGCCAATAGGTGGGCCGTAGCCCGACCGATGCCTGCGGTGGCACCGGTGATCATTGTGATGGGTTGCATAGAGGGTAGAGTTTAGAGGGTAGAGGGTAGAGTTTAGAGGGTAGAGAGTGGAGGGGCGGGGGAAGGGCAGGAATAGGAGCCTGAGTCTTTCAAGTACCCGGCTCTACCCTCTACCCTCTATCTTCTGACCCCGGATCTTGTGATCCATCTCGAAGGGGATGACCATGGATAGCTCCATGAATCCCATGTATTGGCCGTCCTCGTACCAGGGGATCTGGTAGATGAGCTTCTTGCGACCGTTCTTTTCGATCGTGTAGACGTGTTTGCGTTCGTTGCGCATCATGTCTTCGAGCATCGTGCGGGCGGGTTCGGGGTGACAGTCGAGCACATTACAGCCGATCAGCTCCTGTCCGGGCTTGAGGTTCACCTCGCGCGATTGGTTGTTCATATCGATGATCCGCCCCTCGCGGTCGCAAACCGTGACAGCGATGTCGGCTTCTTGGAAATACTTCATCATAAGGGGATCTAAAAGTGAAAGGAGCCCGGCCGCTCTCTACGAAAGGAGTGACCGGGCTTACCTGTTACACTATATCTACGCGTACATTATATATAACGTACACATGGGGGATCAGCACTGGCAGCAGCCGCAGAGGGTGGGCACCAGGTTACGGTCGCCATAGGCATTGTTGACGCGAGCCACGTTGACCCAGAACTTGCCGTCGTGCAACCACTCCAGCGGGAAGGCTGCCTTGGTGCGCGGATAGGGATGCTTCCACTCGTCGGCCGTCACCTCATACTCGGGGTGCGGTGCGTTCTTGAGCACATTGTCCTCCTTGTCGGCCGTGCCCTTTTCTACCTCGTCGATCTCCTTGCGGATGCACTGCATCACTTCCACAAAGCGATCCAGCTCGTGCTTGCTCTCGCTCTCGGTCGGCTCGATCATGAGCGTGCCGTGCACGGGGAAGGAGAGGGTGGGGGCGTGATAGCCGAAGTCCATGAGGCGCTTGGCAATGTCACTCTCGTCGATGCCAGATTGCTCCTTGATGGTGCGGCATTCGAGGATCAGCTCATGGCCCACGCGACCGCGTGCACCGTTATAAACGATGCCGTAGTCCTTCTCCAGCTTCGCGGCCAGATAGTTGGCGTTGAGGATGGCCACCTTGGTCGCTTCCGTCAATCCATCGGCACCCATCATACGGATATAGCCATAGGTGATAGGCAGGATACCGGCGCTACCGTAAGGCGCAGCAGCCACGGTGTTGAGGCTGTTACCAAAGGCAACGGGGTGGGAGGGGAGGAAGGGCAGCAGGTGCTCAGCCACGCAAACAGGACCTACACCGGGGCCACCGCCGCCGTGAGGCGAAGCGAAGGTCTTGTGGAGGTTCAGGTGGCAGACGTCAGCGCCGATCGTTCCGGGGTTCGTCAGACCGACCTGAGCGTTCATGTTGGCGCCGTCCATGTAGAGTTGTCCACCGCAGGCATGCACGATGTCGCACATTTCCTTGATGTCCGTCTCGAAGATGCCGTGTGTCGAGGGGTAGGTGATCATGCTCGCGGCCAGATTGTCGCGGTTCTCCTCGGCCTTGGCGCGGAAGTCAGCCAGGTCGACGTTTCCTTTCTCGTCGCAGCGTACGGTGACGGTCGTAAAGCCGCACTGGATGGCGCTGGCGGGGTTCGTACCGTGAGCCGAAGCCGGCAGCAGCACCACGTTGCGGTGTCCCTGTCCGATGCTTTCGAGGTAAGAGCGGATGATGCGCAGACCGGTGTACTCGCCCGCAGCGCCGGAGTTCGGTTGCAGCGTGACGCCCTTCAGACCGGTGATCTCGATCAGTGCCGCGGAGAGGTTTTCGATCATCTCAATGTATCCGGCCGCCTGATCCACGGGGGCGTAGGGGTGGATGTTCTGGAACTCCGGCCGACTGAGCGGCAGCATTTCAGAAGCAGCATTGAGCTTCATCGTGCACGAACCCAGCGGAATCATGGAGTGAGCCAGCGAGATGTCGCGGCGCTCAAGGCGCTTGATGTAACGCATCAGCTCCGTCTCGGTGTGATACTTAGCGAAGAGTTCCTGCTCCATGAATTTGGAGGTGCGCACGAACTTCTCATCGAAGTAGCGACCGCGGTTAATGTCGTCCACGTTGGCAGCATACGTCTTGCCTGCCACACCGGCAAACATTTGCAGCAGCACAGCCAGCGACTTGGGTTGCGTCGTCTCGTCAAGGCTGATGCCCACGTGACCGTCCTCGAAGTAGCGCAAGTTGATGTTGCACTCCAGTGCGATCTCGCGCAGCGTCTTGACCTCTACGCCCTCCGGCAGTGCGATCTTGAGCGTGTCGAAGAAGTTTTTGTTCTCCTGCTTATAGCCCAGCTTCTCTAACTCTTCAGACAGGAATCCGGCGTAAGCGTGGATACGTGAGGCGATGTCGCGCAATCCGTCGGGACCGTGATAAACGGCGTAGAATCCAGCCATCGTAGCCAGCAGTGCCTGTGCGGTACAGATGTTCGACGTGGCCTTCTCGCGCTTGATATGCTGCTCGCGCGTCTGCAGTGCCAGACGGTAAGCGGGGTGATTGTAAGCGTCGACCGAGATACCGATGATACGGCCGGGGATGGTACGCTTATACTCGTCCTTCGTGGCAAAATAACCTGCCGACGGACCGCCGTAGAACATCGGAATACCGAAGCGCTGACTGCTACCGAACACCACATCCGCACCCCATTCGCCCGGAGGCGTCAGCAGCACGAGGCTCATCAGGTCAGCCGCTACAGCTACGCGCACATCCTTGGCGTGAGCTGCCTCCACAAACGCACGATAATCCTCGATCTCACCGTCGCCATTCGGGTATTGCACGATGGCGGCGAATACCTTGTCGGTAAACTCAAACGTCTTGAAGTCGCCCGTCACCACCTCGATGCCTTGCGGCTCCATGCGCGTATGGATCACGGCCTTGGTCGACTCAAACACGTGCTCATCGACGAAGAGCGTGTTCGCCCCAGCCTTGGCCTGTGCGCGGCTACGCGTACCGTGAAACATCGTAGCGGCCTCAGCAGCTGCCGTGGCCTCGTCCAAGAGCGAGCAGTTGGTCAGCGGTAGCCCGGTCAGTTCGCAGATCACGGTCTGGAAATTCAGCAGCGCCTCCAAACGACCCTGCGAGATCTCGGCCTGATACGGCGTGTAAGAGGTGTACCACGCGGGGTTCTCAAACACATTGCGCACAATGGGCGCCGGGCAAACCGTGTCGTACCATCCCATACCGATGTAGGAGGTGAATATCTTGTTCTTGCCTGCCAGCTCGGCGATGTGCTCAGCGAACTTGCGCTCCGTCATCGCGGGGGGCAGGTTCAGCGGTTTCTTCAGGCGGATGTCCGAGGGGATCGTTTGTTCGATCAGCTCATCCAGCGAGTTCACCCCGATGGCTTTCAGCATCGCAGCTTTGTCGTCATCGGTCGTAACGCCGATATGACGGTTGGAAAATTTGTTCGTATCCATGTCTCTTTTGATTGTATGATGATTATAAGTAAGGATTCTCGTTTTTCTCTATGCCAACGGTCGTCGCGGGGCCGTGGCCCGAATAGACGACTGTAGCGTCAGGCAGCGTCAGCAACTTCTCGCGGATGGCCGTGATGAGCGTCCGTAAGTCGCCGCCCCAAAGGTCCGTCCGACCGATGCTGCCTTCAAACAACGCGTCGCCGGACAGCACGAAGCCATCCTGCGACGCATAAAAGGAAAGGCTACCCGGCGAATGGCCCGGTGTAGCCAGCACTTGTAATTCCGACTGTCCGAAGCGCACCGTGTCGCCCTCGGACAGGTATTTCGTCACCGGCACCGTCTCGAACGCTTTGCTCGGCGGCAGACCCAGTCCAGCCATCTGCTCCTCAAGCGACGGCAACGCTTCCACATCCTTTTGCGAAGCCTCGGGCAGCAACCCGTACGTATCGCGGATGAAGGCGTTACCGATGATATGGTCGAAATGCAGATGCGTGCAGAGCAGCCTGACCGGCGTCAGACCGTGCTCCGTGATATAATCTGAGAGCGCACTCCGTTCGCGCGCCATCATGCAGCCGCAGTCCACGACGACGGCCTCCCGTGTCTCATCGCTGAGCACATAGGTATTCTCCCCGAAGGGATTGAATTCAAACTGTTTGATCGTAATCATAGGGGGATATAGACGATTTGCTTGGTCTTGAAATAAGGTTCCCGGAAATAGGCATCGATATCGAGGCGCACGGCTTGCTTCTTGAACGGCGCGATCTCGTGTTGCAGCTCTCCGCCCTTGAGGCAGATCAATCCGTTGGGCAGGGCATTTTGTTGTTCCTCGCGGATGTTCTTCCGCACCGCTGCGGCCAAGTCGCGCAGTGGCATCACCGCCCGACTCACCACGAAGTCAAATCGGCCCCGTTCATCCTCCACGCGTTCGTGGCACGTCGTCACATTCCGTAGCTCGAGTGCGTCCGCTACGGCCTGCGCCACGCGGATCTTCTTCCCCACGCTGTCCACCAAATGGAACGTCACTTCGGGGAAAAGGATAGCCAGCGGAATGCCCGGAAACCCTCCGCCCGTACCCACGTCCATCACCGCCGATCCCGCCCGAAAACGGATCATCCGCTCGATGCTCAGCGAGTGTAGCACGTGATGCAAATACAGATTTTCGATGTCCCGACGCGAGATCACATTGATCTTCGCATTCCAGTCGGTGTAAAGCGCACCCAGCGCTTCAAATTGCCGACGTTGCGTCTCGTTCAGGTCGGGATAATAACGGTTGACAGCCTCCATTCCGTGCGTCAAAAGACCAGATGTGCGATCGGGCTGTCATGGCGCATCAGATGGCGGACTTTCTCGTAGGGGATACGCACCGAAGTGGCTCCCAGCGCGCCCGCTGCGATGTCGCTTTCGTTGAAAGTATAGGTGATCCCGATGTCGTCCACATAGAAATTGCGGTTCGGGTAAATCTCATTGATGTTGTAGAAGCCGATGTTCTCCAGATCGGCCACCTTGTCTACATTGTTATATAGCGCAATGGCGTCCACGATGATCTTCGCCAGATCGTCCTTGTAGTCCTCATTGAAAATCTCGCTTTCCGTCACGCGGTTGCCCGTCTTCAGGTCGATCACCCAATTGGTGTACGTGCGGACTGGCGAGGGTGTCCCAGCGTTGTATTCCCGATAGACGGAGTAACACAGCACGTCTTTTTGGTTAAACAGAATGCTATCGCTCAGCAGCTCATATTCCGGTAACGACGGCCGGTCGGAGGTGTCGAATTCCTCGCCCTCGAAGTCCATCACCGCCGTGCGGTCCTCCGTGTCCTGCTCAAAGTCCGAAACGTCCCTGTCCTTCAGGTGCAAGCCGTAATCCTCGACATACTTATTCACCGCCTCCTTAATTGGCAGTTGCGCATACGTATCGCCCAGCATGCTCCGGACGAATTGCTGTTGCACAGCCTCAAGCACGCCCCGGTTGGCATACTCCGTCGGATACGTGAAGTGGATCTTCAGCACACGCCCCTCGGTCGTAGTGTCCTTCTTGTTTTCCACGGGATAAGTCTTTTCAACCACCACCGACTCGAAACGAATTGCATTCTCTTCGATCTCTTTCCCCTCCGAATGGCATGCTGAGAGCATTCGGACAAGCAGAAGAAGGGTCAACCCCTTTGTGTAACCAATATTCATACTTCTTGCGTGTAAATACGTGGCAAATGTAAGACGCTGTTCGAAATCCCTACTATTTCGGCCCATTCTGCCTCCCCGAAGGCTCCGCGCACCACCTCGTGCCCCTTCTTCGCCACCTCGAAGCCCTTATAGAGTAGGAAAACAGTCTCGCTCCGCCCCGTTAAGCCTTTACGGAGTACGAGAACAAGCTCGCTCCACCTCGTTAAGCCCTTATAGACCGCATTTTCAATCGATCGGAACTTCCCGAACGACTGCTTCATCCTGCATCTCTATTTCGGGAAGTTCCGAAAGTATATACACATCTATAACATACTCTCGGAATTATCCGAAATGAATAAACTTCTCGTATATACTCTTCGGATATTCCCGATAAGCCTATACTTCATTTTTAAGTCTTTCGGACACTTCCGAAATCCTTTAATATACAGATCTAATCTTTCGGAAATACCCGAATAGCCTTAAAATTTGATTTCAATTGATCGGAAACTCCCGAAGGTATTTATACATGATATTTATCCTGTTCGGGAATATCCGAGGCCTTCTATATATGATTCAAATAGCTCCGGAAGTTTCCGAAAGACTGTATCAGAGTTATAATCTGGTTCGGGAAGTTCCGAACGATTGGAAATATGCTCCGTAAGGCCTTATTCGGGAAGTATAAGCCTCTCAGAGACAGTATTTAGGCCTTATCTCGTCCGTTACGCCAGGAAAACGATCCCCGCGGGCACGTCGCACGGACGAGCAAGCCCGTCGGAGTTCGTTTTAGGAGGTTTTCTTGCCCGTTATCCGAAAACCTGTACTTTAGCGTTGTTTTTTCACGCAACGCTATACATTAGTAATAGATGGCAGAGGATAGAATTATCAAGATCGACATCAATCAAGAGATGAAATCGGCTTACATCGACTACTCGATGTCGGTCATCGTCTCCCGGGCACTACCGGACGTTAGAGACGGATTCAAACCCGTGCATCGGCGCATCCTTTTCGGGATGAACGAGCTAGGAAATACTTCAGACAAACCCTATAAAAAGGCAGCCAGAATCGTCGGCGAAGTGCTGGGAAAATATCACCCGCACGGCGATTCTTCGGTCTACTTTGCGTTAGTCCGACTGGCCCAGAATTGGTCCATGCGGTACACGCTGGTCGATGGGCAGGGCAACTTCGGCTCTGTGGACGGCGACAGCCCGGCCGCTATGCGATACACCGAGGCGCGCATGAGTCGACTGGCTGAGGAAATGTTGCGGGATATAGATAAGGATACGGTTGACTTCCAGCTCAACTTCGACGATACACTGCAAGAGCCTACGGTGTTGCCAACACGCATCCCGAATCTGCTTATCAATGGGGCATCGGGCATCGCCGTGGGTATGGCGACAAACATGCCGCCGCACAACATGACGGAGGTGCTTCGCGCCTGTCAGGCTTATGTGGACGCACGCGGTGAGATCGATGTCGAGGGGCTGATGGAGCACGTCAAAGCGCCCGACTTCCCGACCGGGGCCACGATCTACGGTTACGCCGGTATCAAGGAGGCGTTCGAGACGGGGCGCGGGCGCATCGTCATCCGCGGTAAGGCGGAGATCGAGAGCGGCGCGGCGCACGATAAAATCGTCATCAGCGAAATCCCCTACATGGTGAACAAGGCGGAGCTGATCCGCGCCATCGCTGATCTGGTGAACGAGAAGCGGCTCGACGGCGTGTCGAACGTGAACGACGAATCGGACCGCAGCGGTATGCGTATCGTGGTGGACGTGAAGCGTGAGGCTAACGCCAACATCGTGCTGAACAAGCTGTATAAGATGACGGCCCTACAGTCGTCCTTCAGCGTGAACAACATCGCGCTCGTGAACGGTCGGCCGAAGCTGATGAACCTGAAAGATCTGATCGGCAACTTCGTCGATCATCGCCGCGATGTTGTCCTGCGCCGCACACGCTTCGAGCTGAAAAAAGCCGAGGAGCGCGCCCATATCCTCCAAGGGCTGATCATCGCCTCGGATCACATCGACGAGGTCATCGCCATCATCCGCTCCTCCAGCAGTCCGCAGCAAGCCATTGATCGGCTCCGCGAACGTTTCGAACTATCCGAAGTTCAGGCGCGTGCCATCGTTGAAATGCGCTTGCGCCAACTCACCGGACTGGAGCAGGAGAAGCTCCGCGCCGAATACGAGGAGATCGAAAAGCTGATCGCTCGCCTCAAGGAGATCCTCGAAAATGAAGACCGACTGCTGCAGGTCATCCGCGATGAATTCCAAGAAATCATCGACAAATACGGCGATGAGCGCAAGACGGACATCGTCTACGCCTCCGAAGAGCTAAACCCGGAAGACTTCTACGCCGACGACGAAATGATCATCACCATCTCGCATATGGGTTACATCAAGCGCACGCCGCTCAGTGAGTTCCGTGCGCAGACCCGCGGTGGGGTGGGTTCGAAGGGTTCCGAAACGCGCGAAGAGGATTTTGTCGAGCACATCTATCCGGCCTCGATGCACGCCACAATCCTGTTCTTTACCGCCAAAGGGCGCTGCTTCTGGAAGAAGGTCTACGAGATTCCCGAAGGCGCGAAGAACACCAAAGGGCGCGCCATCCAAAACTTCCTCAACATCGACTCGGACGACCGCGTGAATGCCTTTATCCGCATCAAGAACCTGACGGGCGACGTGGACTTCATCAATTCGCACTACCTGCTCTTCTGCACCAAGCGCGGACTGATCAAAAAGACATTGCTCGAGGCCTATTCCCGTCCGCGTCAGAACGGCGTGAATGCCATCGCACTGCGCGAGGGCGACGGTGTGATCCAAGTGCGCCTCACGAACGGAAACAACGAAGTGATCATCGCCAATCGGAATGGTCGCGCGATCCGATTCCATGAGAGCAAAGTGCGCGTGATGGGACGTGTGGCCGCCGGTGTGCGTGGCATGACGCTCGATGGCGACGACGACGAGGTAGTCGGCATGATCTGCATCAAGCATCCTGAGCAAGAGACGGTGCTTGTCGTCTCTGAACAGGGATACGGCAAGCGCTCCGCCATCGATGATTATCGCGTCACGAACCGCGGAGGTAAGGGCATTAAGACAATCCAAGTGACCGAAAAGACGGGCAAGCTGGTCGGCATCAAAAACGTTACCGAGGACAATGACCTGATGATCATCAATAAGTCCGGTATCACGATTCGCATGAAGGTGGCCGACTTGAACGTGATCGGTCGCGCCACGCAGGGCGTTCGCCTGATCAACTTGGAGAAACGTAACGACGAGATCGCATCCGTCTGCAAAGTGGTCTCCGAATCGGAAGAGGATCGGATTGGCGGCGTGGAAGAGTCGGCTGACGAGGCGCCGAACACACCGACCGACAACGCGTGATCCCTCGAAGCTATCAATCATCCATTCATACACAATTAAAAATTAGAGAACATGAAGCGAGTATTAGTAACCATCGGCTTGTGTCTGATGACGACCGTCGTCTTTGGTCAGAAGAAGGCCGTATCCGATGCAGAACGCATTGCGAAAGATTCCAAACCGGATTTCAACGAAGCCCGGACCCTGATCAAAGGGGCCATGGAAAACGCTGAGACAAAGGACGACGCAAAGACCTGGTATGTGGCCGGCCTCATTGAAGACACGCAATTCAGTACCGAAAACATGAAGCAGATCCTCGGACAGAAGCCCGACGAAGCCGTCATGTATGAGGCGCTGGGAAACATCCTGCCGTACTTCAAGGAGTCCTATCGGCTTGATCAACTGCCCAACGAGAAGGGCAAGGTGAAGCCCAAATACACAAAGAACATCAAGGGTACACTCAACGCAAACATCCTCTACTACTTGAACGGAGGCGCGTACTTCTTCGACCAGAGGAATTACAAAAGAGCCCACGATTTCTTTGAGCAATATCTCGAGATCGCCGACCTGCCCTTTATGAAAGGCGAAAAAGCGGCCGCAAGAGATTCCAACTTTATGATCGTGCAATTCTACGCGGCCATTGCCGCCATGCAAATGGACGATCCTCAGCAGGCGATCAAGGACTTGAACCGGGCAAAAGGAACGGACTACCGTCGTTTCGATGTCTATCAGTCGCTCTGTTACGTATACGATCAGGTGCTCAAGGACACCGTCGGCTTGGAGAAGACCTTGGAGGAGGGCATGAAGCTCTTCCCCGACTCGAGCTACTTCCTGAACAACATGATCAATGTCTACATCAGCACCAAGCGCAATGAGCAGGCTATGCAGCTGCTGAACACAGCCATTTCCAAGAGCCCCAACAACCCGCAGCTCTATTTCGCCCTCGGCAGCCTCTATGAGGTCGGTCTGAAGGACGAAGCCAAGGCAGAAGAGGCTTACAAGAAAGCGCTCGACTTGGATCCTGAGAATCCATCGAACATCTTCAGCGTGGGGCGTCTCTATTTCAACCAAGGCGTGAGCTTGCTGGACAAGGCCAATTCGCTGAACGACCAGAATCAGTATAAGGCGGAGAAAGCCAAGGCTGAAGCGATGCTTCGCAAAGCGCTGCCGTTCTTTGAGAAGGCACACAAGCTGAAACCAGAGGAAAGAGAATACATGATCGGACTCAGAGGCATTTATTACAATCTGAGTATGAACAAGGAGTTCGACGCGATCAACGCAGAAATGTCGAAGTAAATCCGTCCAATATTTTTGGCTGTCCGCGCGGCCCCTCCATGGATCCGGAGGGTGTCGCGCGGATTTTTTTATGCCCTCTCCCCTATGATTACAGGTTAACATAATTGTTATTATCGATCATACGGAAGTAGGAGGGGAGGGGCTGTTTTTGGACCTAATCAGCCGCCACGATGGCTTATCGTGGATTGTCTGGAATTCATCCCGATACCGCGGTGTATTTTGGGGCGCAATTGGGAGAGTCAGACAGGAATCGCACGGAAAAATGGGCGAGATGCACGGTCGGAAGTAGGTCTTGAATCCGTTTTTCGGGAAAAAGGACGATCCGAATACCGTCTCGGAGGTGTTTCGTCGCGTTTGATGTTCAGCGCAATCTGTGCGACCGGGAAATGGATCTGAGATATAATCCCGACAAACGTACCCGCCTAACCCTTGACTCAAAAAGCTATCCCGAAAAGCGTTCCCACCTAACCCTTAACCCAAAATGCACTTCCCCGAAACGTACCTCACTAACCTTACCCTGAAATGCTATCCCGAAAAACGTCCTCACCTAACCTTTAACCCAAAACGCATCTCCCCAAAACGTACCCGCCCAAACCTTACCTCAAAACACATCTCCTCAAAATGTACCCCACGAATCTTTGCCCTAAAAAGCTATCCCGACAAATGCCCCCGCCTAAACCTTACCTCAAAACACACCCCCTCAAAACGTACCCCACGAATCTTTGCCCTAAAACACTATCCCCAAAAACGTACCCGCCAAACCCTTACCCTAAAATGCTATCCCAACGAACGCACCCGCCTAAACCTTGACAAAAAGGGGAATCGTCGGGTGAGAGCGCCTGAACTTTTCAGGGAGTTTCGGGCGGCGTCTATCTTTGCGCATCCAACGCTTGGGCGGAGAGCCTTTCCGTCGTTTGTGGTGTGCCTGAAATGGGCTGAGGTCTCCGGACTGAGGCGCGGGAGGGCTGCCTGACCCGACGCTCCGCACCTTGCGACGCATAACATCCACCTGTAACTACTCCGATTTTTATGTCTGATTCTACCATCGTCACCGGCCAATACGTACAGATCGACCAGACACCGGCGAGCTTAGGCGCACGCGTCCTGGGGCGGCTGATCGACACCGTGCTGCTACTCGTTTACTGCGCGGCCGTGTTTGGGCTCTGGATCGCCTACATGCAAATGACTGGGGGCGAGCAAGATGCGTTTGGCTCCTTCCTGATCCTCTCCGTCTTTTACCTTCCCGCGCTCGGTTACACCTTCTTTTGGGAGACGTTCAACAACGGGCAGACGCCCGGCAAGCGTTTCCTGGGCATGCGCGTGGTCATGAAAAACGGAGACAGGCCCACCGTGGCGGCTTACCTGTTCCGATGGCTGTTTCTGCTCATCGACATGCACACCTCGTACGTCGGCATACTGTGTATTGCCCTGACTAAGAACAATCAGCGGGTCGGCGACTTGGCGGCTGGAACACTCGTCATCAAGGAGAAAGACTACAAGAAGATCCACGTCACACTCGACGAGTTCAGCCATCTGAACCACGACTACCAACCCGTCTTCCCACAGGCCGAACGACTCTCGCTGGCACAAGTCGACCTCATCAACCGCACGCTCACGGGCGGCGACCG
>ERZ773043.1709-NODE-1709-length-12128-cov-2.446616_pt1 | contig 12128 bp, 9 predicted proteins | sample MGYA00580636_ERZ773043 | MGnify/ENA primary metagenome ERZ773043 (study PRJEB29015, sample SAMEA2737992) | human oral metagenome | biome: human oral; feature: human-associated habitat; material: dental | place: China | collected 2065 ... | reverse complement strand
AAGACGGTGAATATCCGCAGTATGGGCTCCCAGCATGTCGGGGTCTTCTACGACGGTCTCCAGCTAGGCAATGCGCAGAACGGGCAGATCGACCTCGGGCGCTTCTCCCTGGACAACATGGAGTCGGTCTCTATATATAATGGTCAGCGCAGCACCATCCTCCAGCCCGCCAAGAGCTTTGCCTCCGCGGCGGCGCTCTATATGACTACCCGACGCCCCGATGTATCAGCCTCCAAACGGGATCATCTGAAGGCCTCCCTCAAGGTGGGCTCTTTCTCCACGATCAATCCCTCCATCCTCTGGGAGCGTCGACTGAGCCCCTCTCTTGACCTCTCCATCAGTAGCGAATACCTCTACACCTCAGGGCGCTACAGCTTCTCCTACAAGAAGAAGAACGGCTACGACACTACCAGTATCCGACACAACGGCGACGTGCGCTCCCTTCGCTTCGAGGCGGGGCTCTTCGGCCGTATCGACGAAGGGGAATGGCGAGCCAAAGCCTACCTCTACCGCTCAGAGCGAGGCTACCCCGGAGCCTTCGTCCGTGAAGAGCCGGGGAAGTTCAAGCACGAGGATCGCCAGTGGGATACCGACCTGATGGCTCAGGGATCCCTACGTAAGAGCTTCGGACGCTATACGCTCCTCCTCAATGGGAAGTTCGCCCACGACTACCTCCACTACCTCTCTGATCCTCGGCTGGATGTGACGACGATGTACGTCAACAATCACTACTATCAGCAGGAGGCTTACCTATCATCGGCGCATCAACTTGCCCTCACCGACAGCTGGCGACTAGCGCTGTCTTCGGACCTGCAGTACAATACCCTCTCGGCCGATCTCTACGCCTTCGCCTACCCTACCCGCCTCACTGCCCTCACCGCCCTTGCCTCAGACTTCACCTACCGAGGGCTCAAGGCACAGGCCAGCCTCCTCCACACCTACGTACACGACTGGACGAAGGCTAAGGACGGACAAGCACCCGAGAAGAGCGAGTGGACTCCTACCTTCATCCTCAGCTACAAACCGTGGTCACAGCACGAACTGAGCGTGAGAGGCTTCTACAAGCGGATATTCCGCATGCCTACCTTCAACGATCTCTACTATACCTTCATTGGGAATAAATACCTTCGACCCGAGTACACCACCCAGTACGACCTAGGGCTGGTCTATACCAAGCCCTTCAGTCGGGGCGTACTCCGCTCGCTCGAAGTGCAGGTAGACGGCTACCTGAACTATGTCGATGACAAGATCATCGCTATGCCCACCTCCAACCAGTTCCAGTGGACGATGGTCAACCTCGGTCACGTCCGTATCCGAGGTATAGACCTTGCTCTGGAGACGGGGTGGCGCTTTGATAAGGTACGTGCTTCGACACGCCTGACCTACACCTACCAGCGAGCCCAAGACCTTACCGATCCCTCCGACACCTACTACGGAGGGCAGATCCCCTACATCCCTTGGCATAGTGGCTCGGCCATCGTATCTCTTGCCTGGGGAGGATGGGACCTCAACTACAGCTTCATCTATACAGGAGAGCGCTACGACGCCAGTGCCAACATCCGGGAGAACTATACCCGCCCTTGGTACACCAGCGATCTCTCCCTCTCCCGCCTCTTCACCCTGAAGAAGCACAGCCTACGACTCACCGCCGAGGTCAACAACCTCCTCAACCAGCAGTACGAAGTCGTACGCTCCTATCCGATGCCTGGTATCAACACCAAGCTCAAGATCGACTATACTCTATGACCACCGCCCTAGCTATGAAGACTTCATCCATCACTCGCCTACTCCTCTGGGTAGGTATCTTTGCCCTCTCCCTCTCCTCCTGTCGCAAGGAGGATGAGATCATCCCCTCCACCGAACAGAAAGGGGGCGAAGCAGGACCTGCCGGCCCTATCAAGGGCTTCTTCCTACTCAATGAGGCGAACATGGGCTCTAATAAGTCCACCCTCGACTACTACGACTACGAGACCGGTAAGTACACCCGTAATATCTACGCCGAACGTAACCCCGGAGTCGTCAAGGAGCTCGGTGACGTAGGCAACGACCTACAGATATACGGAGGTAGGATGTATGCTGTCATCAATTGTTCGAATATGGTGGAGGTGATAGACAAGCATACGGTAAAGCATATAGGTAGATTCACCGTGCCCAACTGCCGATATATCGTATTCGACGGTGGCAAGGCTTACGTCTCTTCGTATGCGGGACCCGTCGACCCGTCGCAATCGCAGCTCGGATATGTGGTGGAGATAGATACCGCCACCCTCAAAGAGACCCGACGTGTAACCGTCGGCTACCAACCCGAGCAGATGCAGATAGTAGACGGCAAGTTGTACGTTGCCAATTCGGGGGGGTACAATGCCCCTAATTATGAGAAGACGGTATCGGTGGTCGACTTGGCTTCTTTTACCGAAATAAAGAAGATAGAGGTAGGAATCAATCTGAATCTGATACAAAAAGACCGCAAGGGCAATCTTTACATATCGTCGCGAGGAAATTACAAGGATATCTCGTCAAATATATACCGACTCGATACACGTACGGAGCAGGTTACTTCTCTGGGGATAACGGCGAGTAGTTTTGTCGTTTTGGGCGATTCGCTCTTTGCAGTATCACTCGAATACCCCAAGAAGAAGACTACTTACATACTCTATGATCTCGAAAAGAATGTAGTTTTGAGTAACCGATTCGTGTCTTCGGAGATAGCTACATCTATCAAAGTGCCATACCATATAGCCTTCGACGAACGGCGACAGTATATTTATATCTGCGATGCCAAAGACTATACGTCGCCCGGCGAGTTGCTTTGTTTCGACCTGTATGGTAATTTACTGTGGCGGCAGACTACGGGCGATATTCCCGCAGCCATCGCTTTCCTTCGATAAGCTTTGAGAGTAAAGTTGATATAAAAAAACATCAAGTTAGTAATTTTGTTTGTTTGCAGAGACATATCGTTCGGCGATGTGTCTCTGTGTATATTCAATAGGCGAAGTTATAAAAAAGAGAAAAAGGAGATTTGAAGAAAAGTGACTTTCACAAACTCCACGTAACATACACTTTTTTATATCCAATACTTATACCTATACACCGAGCAACGTCGGCTCTAAAAATATTTTTGTAATTTTGTCTGCCCATTCATTACGATGGGGAAAATGATAATATAGAGTTTTATGGGAGAATTACGTTGGAAACGGATTTATGATACGGCAGAGGAAGAAGACGGTTTCAGGATTCTTGTCGATCGTCTCTGGCCTCGGGGAATAAGCAAAGCAGATGCACAACTTGGCGATTGGGCTCGGGACGTTGCTCCGTCGGCTGCGTTACGCAGTGCCTTTCATAAGAACGAGACGGATTATAAGACCTTTGCCGAATCGTACGAAAAAGAACTGCACGACAACGACGAGATGACCGAGTTTATCAAAGAGATAAAAAACAAACTGAAAACAGGTAACGTAACGTTGTTGTACGCAAGCCGAGAGCCAGAACATAGCCAAATTCCAGTCTTGCGAAGTTTTATCGAAAAAAGGCTAAAAGAATAACCGCTATACGGCAAGGTAACAATACCAATCCTTTTCGTTCCGAATGATTTCGATAGATAGTATTACAGTGGAATTTGGCGGCAATACCCTGTTTGAGAACGTCTCTTTTCTGATAAAAGAAAAAGAGAAGATAGCTCTCATCGGTCGCAATGGAGCAGGAAAGACAACGCTTTTGAAGCTGATTGCAGGCGAAATGTCGCCGACACGCGGCAATATATCGAGACCCAAAAACCTTACGATAGGCTACCTGCCGCAGCATATCAAGGTAAACGACTCGAAGACCGTACGCGAGGAGACACTCACGGCTTTCGAGAATATTTTTGCCATACGAGCGAATATTGCAACCCTCACTGCCGAGCTCAACGAGCGAGACGACTTCCACTCAGCCGAATACGGCAAACTTATAGAAGAGCTTGGTTACCAAAACGAACGGTTGCAGATGTTCGACTCCGACAATATCGAGGCCGAGACCGAAAAGACTTTGATAGGATTGGGATTTCGTCGTAACGATTTCGAGCGACGAACTTCCGAATTTAGCGGCGGCTGGCGTATGCGTATAGAGTTGGCAAAGATACTTCTTTGCAAGCCCGACCTGCTACTGCTTGACGAACCGACAAACCACCTCGATATAGAGAGTATCAACTGGCTCGAGTCTTTTCTGAAAAACTCCAAGAGTGCCCTACTGCTTGTAAGCCACGACAAGGCTTTCGTCGATGCCGTAACCACACGTACGATAGAGATTTCGTTAGGTAAAATATACGATTACAAGGCGAACTATTCGCGATACCTCGAGCTTAGGGCTATCGACAGAGAAAATCAGATACGTGCCTACGAAAACCAGCAAAAGCTCATAGCCGATACACAGGATTTTATCAATCGTTTTCGTTATAAGCCGACAAAGGCGGTTCAGGTGCAGAGCCGTATCAAGCAACTCTCGAAGATTGATCGTATCGAGGTGGAGGACATTGACCGCACGGCGATGCACTTCTCCTTCCTCCCCGCGGTGACGTCGGGTGCTTACCCTGTGATCATCGATAGCCTCACGAAGCGCTACGGCGAGCACACCGTCTTTTCGGATGTGAATATGACCATCGAGCGCGGAGAGAAGGTCGCTTTCGTCGGGAAGAATGGCTCGGGGAAGTCCACTCTCATCAAGTGTATCATGGGAGAAGTCAGCGACTACACGGGCACGCTCAAGCTCGGGCACAACGTCGAGATCGGCTACTTCGCCCAGACGCAGAGCCAAGAGTTGGACGGGAACTACACCGTCTACGAGACTATCGACCGCGAAGCGCAGGGCGATATTCGCTTACGCATCAATGACCTCCTCGGGGCCTTTATGTTCGGCGGTGAGGAGTCGGAGAAGAAGGTCTCCGTCCTCAGTGGGGGCGAGCGTGGTCGTGTAGCCCTGATCAAGCTCCTCCTTCGCCCCGCAAACCTCCTCATCCTCGACGAGCCGACGAACCACCTCGACATCCGCTCGAAGAATGTCCTGAAGGAAGCCATCCTTAACTTCACGGGTACGGTCATCATCGTCTCGCACGACCGCGAGTTCCTCGACGGCTTGGTGTCGCGTGTCTACGAGTTTCGCTCGGGGCATGTGACCGAGCACATCGGCGGTATCTATGATTGGCTGGAGAAGCGTGACCGTGAGGACGGCACTTCGGTCAGCAACCCACGAGCCGCCACACCCGAGCAGCGGGAGACGAAGGCTCCTGAGTCCACGACGGGAGCGCAGGACTACCAGCGCCAGAAGGAGGCGGCTAAGGAGCGTCGTGCCCTCGAGCGTGAGCTGAAGGCCCAGGAGGAGCGCAGTGAAGCCATTGATGCCGAGCTGAGTGCTCTGGAGGAGAAGCTCGCCGATCCCGCCCATGCCACGGACGCCAAGCTCTTCGAGCAGTACAGCCAGCTGAAGAAGGAGCAGGAGCAAGTCCTCGCCCGCTGGGAAGAGCTCAGTATGCAGCTCGAAGGCTAAGCCATTTCCCCGAAGAAAAATCCCCTCTTTTTGTACAGCGGAAGAGCTCCGTATATACGGCGGGAAATTTCGGTATATAGGGAAATAAATTTTCGTATATGCAGAAATATTTTTTCCGTATATACACAAATATATTTTCGTATATACGGAAATTTAGCCCCCTCCGCACCGCGGAGAATCTCCCTTCGCGAGGCGCTCCCTTTCGCGCTCTTGCCGCACTCGGAGAGGGGACGAAGCTGCAGAAAATAGTACTTTTGCACCTGTATGGAATCAAATGTAAGAGAGGCGGAGAGCCTCTATACGAAAGAGATCTTAGAGTTCGCTGCAGTTGGCGTCCGCTATGCCGCGCTTCTGGAGCAGGCTTCCGAGCGTGACGCTCTCGTCGAGCAACTGGTGGCGCTCCTACCCCAGCTCTACTCGGTGACGCTGCACCTTCCCTCCTATTTCTACAGTCCCGAAGCCGATTATATCGAAGAATATATCACCGAAGGTGCCTATGAGGCCGTGCGCAGTCGCGTCTCGTCGCTCCTCGGTGAGGACGACGCATACCTCTCGGCGCAGTCCGAAGAGATGACCTACAGCGACACGCCGATAGCTGCCTTCGTCTCCGAAGGCCTCTCGGATGTCTATCAACAGGTAGGCAATCTCCTCGGGATCCTACGCGACGAGAATGAAGAGGCACTCCCCGCAGCTGTCGGGCGCTGCCGCCACTACTTCCACGAATATTGGGGGCAGGCACTCCTCGAGTCGCTCACAGCCCTTCATCGTATCTACACCTCCCAGTTACAGACACAGGATGACGACAAAGACGAGCCCGAAGAGTCCTTCGGGGAAGAAGACGGCGAAGAAGCCCTCTTCGACCTCCGCTTCTAAAAAGCGCACCACTGTCGAGAAGGCAGCGCCCCAAGAGAAGGAGCGCCCTGTACGCCGCTCGAGCGCCAAGCCCTCGCCCTTCGCTCCGGTCTACTCTTATCCCCCTTCGATCACGGACGAGGAGCTACAGTCGCTTACCTTGGCACGCTGCCCCGCTCCCATCACCATCATAGAGACCCGCGAAGAGGCACGTCGTGTCGCGATGCGCTTGCGTCGTGCTGGCATCCTCGGTATCGACACCGAGACGCGTCCAAGCTTCACAGCTGGCGTTCGCTACGAGGTCTCCCTCCTTCAGATAGCCACCGAAGAGGAGTGCTTCCTCTTCCGCCTCAATAAGATGGGCTTGCCCAAGAGCCTTATCTCCCTACTCGAAGACCCAGCGATTATCAAGGTAGGGCTTAGCCTGCGCGATGATATCACCGCCCTCTCGCGTCGTGAAGTCTTCACCCCAGGCTCCTTCGTCGAGCTCCAGAAGCTCTGCGGTGGCTACGGTATCCGCGAGCTGGGCCTGCAGAAGATCTATGCGATCCTCTTCGCTGAGCGTATGAGCAAGTCGCAGCGTATGAGCGACTGGGAGGCGAAGCAGCTTAGCCCAGCACAAGCGCACTATGCCGCCCTCGACGCTTGGGCATCCCTGCGGATCTACACGACCCTTATGGCGCTCCCCGCTCCATCACCTACTCAATTTGCCCTGATATAAATGAGCTATCCTACGCTACGCCTACATCCTCGCAAGGAGGAGTCCGTCCTGCGCTTCCACCCCTGGATCTTCTCGGGTGCCATCGCTTCCTTCTCCGCCCCTGTGGAAGATGGCGACTTAGTCTCCGTCGTCGATAGCAAGGGGCGTCCCTTAGGTACGGGGCACTTCGGTGGAGGAAGTATCGCAGTGCGACTGCTGAGCTTCGATGCCGAGGAAGTTATTGACCGAGCCTTCTACAAGCGTCGCCTGGAGGCTGCGCTTCGTCTGCGCCTCTCGTGTGACCTCGTTCGCCCCGTCGGCTCCAGCGATAGTCCCAATACGACCTACCGCCTCGTGCACGGCGAAGGAGATAGTCTCCCTGGGCTCATCATCGACATCTATGACCGTACGGCCGTAGTCCAAGCGCACAGCCTCGGGATGCATCAGGCACGCCAGACTATCGCCGAAGTGCTGTGGGAGGTCTTCGCTGAGGCAGGCGATCCCGTCCTCCCTCTTGAGGGTGTCTATTATAAGTCTGAGACGACGCTGCCCACTCGTGATATGCGCGAACTCGCTTCGGACGGCTTCCTTATCGGGCATACCGAGGCAGCGCCCATCTATGAGAACGGCGTGCGCTTCACTCCCGATTGGCTTAAGGGCCAGAAGACGGGCTTCTTCATCGACCAGCGTGACAACCGCGCTCTTGTAGCTCACTACGCTAAGGGGCGCACCGTCCTCAATGCCTTCTGCTACACGGGGGGCTTCTCGATCTATGCTCTCCACGCGGGTGCAAAGCGCGTTGATTCATTGGATAGCTCGGCCAAGGCGATGTACCTCACCGAGCAGCACGTGGCCCTGAACTTCGGTGCGGATTGCCCCCGCCACCACTCTGTCACGGAGGATGCTTTCGACTACTTAGAGCGTATGCGCGAGGGCGAGTATGACCTGATCATCCTCGATCCGCCCGCCTTCGCTAAGCACCGCAAGGTCCTACGTAATGCCCTCATAGGTTATCGTAAGATTAATAGCATCGCTTTCAAGAAGGTCGCCCCAGGCGGGATCGTCTTCACCTTCAGCTGCTCACAGGCGGTATCGAAGGAAGAATTCCGCTTGACGGTCTTCACCGCAGCGGCTGCCTCGGGGCGTAAGGTGCGCATCCTACACCAGCTCACTCAGCCCGTTGACCACCCCATCAACATCTACCATCCCGAAGGCGAATACCTCAAAGGCCTCGTTCTCTACGTTGAATAGGAGAGCCTGAAGGTATATTTCCCCTTCCCCAAGCTTCATCATCAATGAAAGTAAAGCACCTCATCGAGGAGAATTCTCTCCTCTGCCACTTCGTCGCAGAGATGCGCGATATAGAGATACAGAAGGATGCCATGCGCTTCCGTCGCAATGTCGAGCGCGTCGGTGAGATTATGGCCTATGAACTGAGTAAGAAGCTCCACTATACGGAGCGTGATGTGCAGACACCGCTCGGCGTCGCTCGCTGTGCTCAGATCTCAGACCAGATCGTCATCGGTACGATCCTGCGTGCAGGCCTTACGCTGCATCAGGGCTTCCTCAACTACTTTGATAAGGCAGAGAATGCCTTCATCTCGGCTTATCGTAAGTACAAGGATCGCCTGAACTTCGATATCTTCATCGAGTACATCGCTTCGCCTTCTCTTGAGGGGAAGACGCTACTGCTCGTAGACCCGATGCTCGCTACGGGGAGCTCTATGGAGCTCGCCTATCGTGCGCTCTTGACTAAGGGCACCCCCAAGGAGGTGCACCTCGTCTCGATTATCTCCAGCCAGCAGGCTGTAGATACGCTCTGCGAGTCTTTCCCAGACGACAATGTGACGCTCTGGGTAGCTGCTATCGATCCCGTCCTCGATGACCACGCCTATATCGTCCCAGGCTTAGGGGACGCTGGAGACCTGGCCTATGGGGAGAAGCTCTAAGTCGCCCGATTACCTCCTTCGTTTTTGGCTACTGGCTCTGGCGGTGACGCTGGGGCTCCTTCTGCTCTACTTCCTGCCAGATAACATCTTCGGCTGGGAGCCGAACAAGGTGGACTTGCTCTCTGACCTACGTCGTGAGCAGGTAGACTCTCTTGCTAATAAGAGCGAAGATGCTGTAGCTCTTAGTCAGCAGGCGCGTAGTACGGACAAGAAGGTCCAGGAGCGTGAGCGCATCCATCGTGAGCTGGAAGCTCAAGCAAAGGCGGCTACACCTGACTCGGCGATGTCAGCTGAGAAGCTGGACTCGACTATCCATCCTACAAGTATCCTTGTCGATATGACGCCCGCTCACGACGGCCTGCAGCATTTCTTTGCGCAGCTTCGTCGTCGTAGCTCGCTGGGGCGTCCTGTACGTATCGCTGTCCTTGGAGACTCCTTTATCGAAGGAGATATCTTCACGAGCAGTATACGTAGCCAGCTGCAGGCTCGCTATGGTGGCTCTGGGGTAGGATGGCTTCCTTTGACTTCGGAGACAGCAGGCTTCCGTCGTACAGTTCGCCACGAGTTTAAGGGCTGGAAAGAATATAATCAGCTTCACTCCAAGGGACGCTATCCGCTCCCGAGCCACTACTATACGGGCTCTGTCGGGGACTGGGTGCGCTACACCCTTCCTAAGGGAGCTCGTCCCTGCAATGAAGCGGTCATCTATTATAAGGCTCCATCAGGAGCTACCCTTGAGGTCTCTACGAACTCCGAGGAAGCTGCTACACTTGAGCTCCCATCTACCGAGACGCTGAGTGCTTGTCGCCTCGCTTCAGGCTCGATCAGTTCTGTACGCTTCACCCTCACGGGCGGAGCTTCTGGCTTCGTCTGCTATGGTGTCTCGCTGGATGGAACTTCAGGGGTAAGCGTCGATAACTTCTCTATACGCGGGAACTCGGGGCTCATCTTAGCTTCGCTTGATGCTGAGCTTAATAAGGCTTTCTTTGCAGAGCGCCCCTATGACCTCATCGTCCTGCAGTACGGCCTCAATACGATCTCTCCGAAGCAACTTGATTACTCGGGCTATACCAAGCAACTGGGTAAGGCTATTGATCACCTTCGTGCAACGACGGGGCGTGCCGACTATCTCTTGCTTGGTGTATCGGACCGCGGTGTCAAGGCCTCGGGTGGGGCAGTAGTCACGATGCCTGCCGCTCTTGCTTTAGAGCGTGCACAGATCCGTCTCTCTGCCGATAAGGGCGTGGTCTTCTGGAGTACGCGAGAGGCTGTCGGTCGTCTTGGTGGTATCGGTAAGCTCGCCAGCAAGGGGTGGGCTGCCAAGGACTACACCCACCTCTCTCATCGCGGGGGTGACGAGCTCGCTCGTCAGTTCCTCGATGCCTTCTTCCTCGAAGAAAAGTACTATGATGCGATCAAGTAAGCGTGCAGCATTTCTCCTCACGGTAGGAGTGCTGGGGATTGCTGGATCTCTATTTGCTGCTGGTCCAGTGCCAAAGAGCGAGCCGAACTTCTATGCTCCCACAGGCTACTTTGCGAGCTTAGCTCAGGAACTGCGTGTAGCAGCAAAAAATGGTAGCACGGTCTCCATTGTTCAGCTCGGCGATAGTCATATCCAAGCAGGGCATACGACGGCCCCACTGCGTGCCTCGCTGCAAGCTTCCTTCGGTGATGCAGGACGAGGCTGGATAGGCTGGTACGCGCTCTATGGCTCCAATTCTCCACGGGACTACCGAGTTACCTCGTCTGGATTTGGTTGGCAACGTGAGCTCATCCTCAAGCCCGAGGGCACGCGTCCTATGGGCTTAGGGGGCTATGTGCTCTCTACGCGTCCTAGTAGCCGATTTACCATTGGGGTTACCTCTTCGGATCACCCTTTCCGACAGATGCACCTTGTTCGCACTGCTTCTTCGCTCCCCTTGACCGCATTCCCTCTTGCCGAGCTCCGCACAGGACGCTTCTCTACGGGAGCCTACGTAGTAGATACGCTTTCTTGGCGCTCACCCTATACGAGTGTCACACTCACGGGGGCGGAGGAGAATGATGCGGATGAAGCTGTCTATGCGGGCTGTGTCCTTCTATCTGGGAAGGGTGGTGTCCTTGTCCATGATATTGGTATTAATGGAGCTGCTTACCGACACTATGCGCTCGCTGACTATGTCGAGCAGCTTTCTTTGCTGGAGCCTCAACTGCTCATCCTCTCAATGGGAACGAATGACTGCTACAGTACGCGCTTCCAGATGGCAGACTTCGCCGAGAGCCTTGAGCAAATGCTTATGCTGGTTAAGGAAATCTTACCTAAGACAAAGATCCTACTGACAACCCCTCCCCCTAGCTTCTTTCGCCAAGCCTCTACGCACTATGTCGTCACGGGACGTCGGCGTAAGCACTGCAAGAAGGTGACTACTATGACCTATCGATTCAATGAGAATGCAGCGCGTGTCTCAGAGGAGATCATGCGTCGTGCAGAGCTGCATGGTGTAGCTGCCTTCGACCTCTTCTCTGCTATGGGAGGGCAATCAGGGATCAATTCCTGGATCGCCGATGGCCTGATGGCAGGTGATCGTGTGCACTATAGCCGTGATGGCTATGAGCGGCAGGGACGACTTATCACCTCGGCGCTGGAGCGTGCACTCTCTATTCGCTAACCCTTTTACGACGAATGACCTTCTTCGATACAATCGACTGGGGGAGACTCCCCGATGTACTGCGCTTTGACCGCGAGAGTCCAATGATCTTCTCCTCGGGACTCTTCCTCTTCTGTGCGCTCTTTTTCCTGCCGATCTACATGCTCCTTCGGAAGACGACGACGCTACGCATTATCTACGTCGCTCTCTTCTCACTTTTCTTCTACTACGAGAGTAGTGGGGAGTATGTCTTGATCCTCCTCTTCGCCGCCACGATGGACTACTTCATTGGGCGGGCTATGGGGCAGAGCGAAGATCCACGTCATCGCAAGCGCCTCTTGATCACGAGCGTTTGCGTGAACCTTGGGATGCTCTCATACTTCAAGTACTTCTATTTCCTCTTAGATCTTCTACAGATGGCCCTTGCTTCACTGGGGCTATCCTCGCCTCTTGATGTGCCACTAGAGGCACGTGACTATTTCA
>ERZ773043.1708-NODE-1708-length-12129-cov-11.153636_pt1 | contig 12129 bp, 9 predicted proteins | sample MGYA00580636_ERZ773043 | MGnify/ENA primary metagenome ERZ773043 (study PRJEB29015, sample SAMEA2737992) | human oral metagenome | biome: human oral; feature: human-associated habitat; material: dental | place: China | collected 2065 ... | reverse complement strand
CGTCGGGGACGACGGGACAGCAGGTGTCGCGGATTTTCCTTGACCGCAAAACGGCAGCGAACCAGCAAAAGACACTTGTGCGCATTGTCTCTGATCGGATCGGGGGCAGCCGCATGCCAATGATCATTCTCGACTGTCCCTCTGTCGTCAAGAATCGTGCGATGTTCTCGGCACGTGGCGCGGGGATTCTCGGTTTTTCAATCTTCGGACGAAAGAAGCTCTACGCGCTGAATGACGCGATGGAGCTGCAGCTGGATGCGATTCGTGACTTTCTTGCAGAGAACGCGGGGCAGCGCATTCTGCTTTTCGGCTTCACATTTATGGTATGGCAGCATTTCTATCAGGCTCTGCAGGCTGCAGGCGAGCGGCTTGACCTCTCGAACGCCGTGCTGATTCACGGCGGCGGTTGGAAAAAGCTCACCGCCGAGGCGGTTACGCCCGCGGCGTTTCGCGCGGCGCTGCGTGCGGTCTGCGGCAATCTTGATGTTGCGGACTACTACGGCATGGTGGAGCAGACGGGCTGCATTCATCTCGAATGCGCAGAGGGTCACCTCCATACAAGCACGTACGCCGATGTCATTGTGCGCCGTCCGCTTGACTTCTCGCCCGCAGATTTCGGCGAGCGCGGCATCATCGAGGTTATTTCCCTCCTGCCGGAGTCGTACCCGGGGCACGCACTCCTAACGGAGGATGAGGGCGTGCTGCTCGGTGAGGACGACTGTCCGTGCGGGCGCAAGGGGAAGTATTTCAAGGTGCTCGGCAGGCTGAAAGAGGCTGAGCTGAGGGGGTGCAGCGATACCTATGCAGCAGCATTTTGACAGCGTGACCTATGAGCTCGGCAGTGCGGAAATCGAAATGCAGATGGCGGATGTTCGCCCGCTTCCCATTTTTTCGGCGGAAGCTGTTGCCTTTCTCACCGCTCTCTCGGCACGGATTCTTGCCGATGCGGAGGCGAAGGCGTACCCAGATGTCGTGACGCTCGGCTTTTGGTGCCGCCCCGCCGCGCTGCGGCAAATGCAGAGAACCTACGAAGCAGAAGTGAATCGGCTCGGGCGCGGCATTGTCTTTCACATCGCGCCCTCCAATGTGGCCGTGAACTTCTCCTACTCTTGCCTTGCGGCATTTCTCGCGGGAAATGCGAGCATTGTGCGTCTGCCGTCGAAGGACTTTCCACAGGTCGATGTTCTCTGTCGGATTTTCGCAGAGACGCTTGCGGAGTTTCCAGCGCTCTTTCCATACTTCCTTTTTGTCCGCTACGGACACGTGCAGGAGGTGAACGAGCACTATTCGCGGATGTGTCAGACCCGTGTCATATGGGGCGGGGATGCGACGATTGACGCGATACGCCGCGCAGTGCTTCCGCCGCGCGCCAATGAAATCACGTTTGCCGACCGCCACTCGCTTGCTGTGATTGATGCCCCTGCTTATCTCGCTGCAGAGGACAAGGAACGGATTGCGCAGGACTTTTACAACGACACGTACCTCAGCGATCAAAACGCCTGTACCGCGCCCCACTTTGTCGTATGGCTCGGCGCAGCAGAAAAGGTCAAGGCGGCGCAGGATCTGTTTTGGCGCACCCTGCATGCGCTTGTGAAGGATCGCTACATGTTGCAAGGCGTCCAGACGGTGGACAAGCTGACGCAGCTCTATCGGATTGGCGCGTACGCTGCGGCGCGTCAAGTTCCCATGGAGGACAACCTTATTACGTGCGTCTGCGTGGCAGAGCTGACGGAGGAGCTTGCCGCGTATAAGGCGGGCAGCGGCTTCTTTATTGAATATCGGGCACAGGAACTTGCAGAGATACGACCGCTGTGCGGCATTTCGTGCCAGACGCTTTCGTATTACGGCGTGGAACGGGACAGCCTCTTGCGGGTGGTTCTCGCCATGCGTCCCGCAGGTGTCGATCGTATCGTACCGATGGGGCGCACGATGGACTTTGCGCTTGTCTGGGACGGTGTTGATCTCATTCGGACAATGAGCCGTGTGATACAGATGATCTGACTGATTAATTATTGAAGCAAATGGAAGAGGTTTTTTATGAACGAAAAAAAAATTGCTGTCATAGCACAATGTGAGGTAGATGGAGCCTCTGCCATACGCCCGTATCTCTCTGCGATTGATGTGCCACATGGCTATGAGGTGGAGCTGATTGAAGTGTCTGCACATGAGCGAGTTGCGGATGTCTATCAACACGCTATGGAACAAAGTGATGCGAAATACAAGATCTACCTTGCGCCGGGGAGCATCCTGCTGCGGCTGAATTTTTTTGAGGAAATGCTGCGCGTATTTGAGGAGCCCGCCATCGGCATTATGGGGATCGTTGGCACAGCACAGCTCTCGACATCGGGGGAGCTTGGCGCATCGCCGATGCTCAAGGGCAGACTGCTCTATACCGATGATACCGCCTTTCATGGAGCGGCGGTCGAGAGGGCGACGGAGGAGGTCATGGCGGTAAGCAGCGATCTGATCGCCACACAGTACGATATTCCGTGGCGCAGTGACCTTTTCCATAGCAATTGCTTTTTTGCAGAAGCGCAGTGCATCGAATTTCGTCGTAAGGGGTATCGTACGGTGGTTCCGCAGCAGGATGCACCATGGCTGCTCACACGCAAGCGGGCGTATGCGGCGGATGAAGAGAGCCGCAATATGTTTCTCGATACGTATTCAAAGGATGTTTATCCACTTGTCTCGATCGTTATTCCAACGTTTGAGCGACCGCATTACTTCCGTCTCGCTCTTGAGAGCGTGCTAGCGCAGACCTACCGCAACCTGGACATCTTCATCACGGACAACTCACACAACACGGAGACGGCGGACATGATGCGGCGGGATTTCGCAGACGACCCACGCATTCACTACGAGCACCATCCCTCCTACGGAGTATACGAGAATTGGGCATGCGCCCGCAGATACGACAATAAAGATGCAGACTATGTCAACTGGTTGATGGACGACGATCTCTTCCTACCGGATAAAATAGAGGTCATGATGGACTGTTTCTTTGCACACCCCGATCTCAGCCTTGTCACATCATATCGGGAGCTGATCGATGCGGATGGAAATAAGCTGCCGGATCTTCCTGCAACAAGACCAATTGCTCAGGAACTCACAAAATTCAGCGGAGAAACAATTGGAGCAAATCTTCTTGTCCATCTGACTAATTTTGTTGGCGAACCGACCACGGCACTGCTCAAAAAGAAATTTATGCTGGATGGACATGATCTGGGGTTTTCGGGCAGGGAGGGAAAATATCTCATATCGGATTTCCCAACGTGGCTTTGCATGCTCAGTCAGAGTAATATGATGTACTTCCCGCGACCACTCAGTAAATTTCGCCTGCACGGCGGCAATGAGCAGCTGAGTGTACAGAGCCGTATCCGTGGCACGATCAGCTGGGCCCTGGTGATTCGGCATGCGATTGAACGAAATCTGTTCCTCCATGAACTCAGCACACGTCGCATGGCAATTGCGGGGTGGCTCGTGATAGCGAGCCGGTTACTTGAAGCCGTAACAAAGATTCCGGAAGCTTGGGAGGATACGGAACTGCAGGATCTGCTGTGCGTGCATGCAGCAATGGCGGAGGCACTTCGCACGGACTGTCGCATTGCGTTCGATATTGACACAACGCTCGTATTGCATATGGATGAGGACTGATAATCTATGCAGAGGGGAGGCCGGACATGAGCATCATGGTGAAGCGGTCGTCGATGACTGCGTATACTGTGAAAAGCAGAGCTGTTTGACAGAAAAATGGACGGATCGAACAACCTTTGTTTTGTAAGTGACTCCTAAACAATGGGAAGAAGGTAGGACGTATGGAAGTTTCATTTGAAGAAGCTGTTCGCATTGTCGCAAGCTCCCTTCTATTTGACGAAGCATGGTATCGCAAGACCTATCGGGTTGATGCAAAGGAGAATGCGGCGGCACATTATCTGACGGAAGGCTACGCGAAGGGATGGAATCCATCTCAATACTTCTCAACTGAAATGTATCTCTTAGAAAATCCAAATATTCGATGGGGAGGGACAAACCCTCTGCTTCACTATGAAATAGTCGGACATCGTGTAGGCTTGTATCGTGGACATATCCCGGAAGGTATCCTGCAGCGATACCGCCAATGTGCCTGCTGTGGAAACTATGTTTCTGCATACTTGCCCCTCCCCTCGTTTTATTTGGAGGAGATAAGCAAATACGGCGGAAAACCAGGGCATCCTGAAATGGTAAATATGACGGATTATCTCTGTCCATGGTGTTACTCTGCTGACAGGGATCGCGCCTATGCCGTTTGGATGAAGCGGGAACTGACGGAGGATTTTTCCGGCACGATTCTTGATATTGCGCCCGCCCCATCGCTTTCATCCTTCATACGGAAGAACTTTCCAAAAGCTGATTACAAGACGGCGGATCTCTCTATGGAGCAGGTGGATTATCACCTCGATATTATGGACATGAACTGCCTTGCAGACGAGAGTGTCGATTTCTTTATCTGTTCCCACGTCTTGGAGCATGTGCGTGATGATCGAAAAGCGATGCGTGAACTGCACCGTATCCTGAAAAAGACGGGATGTGGTATTCTCGTTGTGCCGATTGACCTCAGTCAGACAGAAATCGACGAGGATCCCGATTGCACGGACATTGGTGAACGATGGCGGCGCTTCGGGCAGGATGACCATATCCGAATGTATAGCCGAGCAGGATACCTTGCGCGGTTAGCGGAGGCGGGGTTTCACGTGCTTCAATTCCAAAAGAAGTATTTTGGAACACAGGCAATGTATGAAAATGCGTTAACAGAAACAGCAACGGTCTATATCGTTGTAAAATAAGAAGGAACATAGGGGAGGCGGAACATGAGCATCTTGGTGACGCGGTCGTCGATGCCGCCGATGGAGGAGTACATCGCGGAGATTCGCGATATATGGCAGTCGCGATGGCTGACCAATATGGGCGCAAAGCATCAGGACCTTCAAGCAGCCCTGCGAAATTTTTTCGGTGCGGCGCAGGTCGAGCTCCTTACGAACGGGCACATGGCACTCGAACTCTCGCTGCAAGCGCTGAATCTTTCGGGCGAGGTCATCACGACACCGTTCACGTTTGCCTCGACGACGCACACGATTGTGCGCAACGGCCTGGAGCCGGTATTCTGTGATATCGACCCGAATGACTACACCATGGATGTAACGAAGCTTGAGCGCCTAGTTACAGACCGCACATCCGCGATCATGCCCGTTCATGTCTACGGAAATGTCTGCCGCGTGGAGGAAATCGAGCGCATTGCCCGCAGATATGGGTTGAAGGTGATCTACGATGCCGCGCATTCCTTCGGCGTGCGCTATTGGGGCAAGAGTACGGCTGTATTCGGCGACGTCGCGTGCTTCAGCTTTCACGCAACGAAGGTCTTTCACACCATCGAGGGCGGCGCGGCGTGTTTTCGCGATGAGGAGCTTGGGAAAAGGCTGTACCGCTTGAAGAACTTTGGCATTCGCGATGCAGAGTGCGTCGACGGTGTCGGTTCGAATGCGAAGATGAACGAGTTCTGTGCAGCGATGGGGCTGTGCAATCTGCGTCATGTCAACGATGATATTGCACGGCGCAAGGCGGTCGCAGAGCGCTATCGTGAGCGACTGGAAGAAGTCTGCGGCATACAGCTGAATCCAGTCCAAGAGAATGTTACGCCGAACTATGCTTACTTCCCTGTCGTGTTTCATGAACGTGAATTCGGCAGGACGCGCAATGAGGTGTTTGACGCGCTGCAGCAGGCGGATATCTACAGCAGAAAGTATTTCTATCCGCTCACGAATACATTCGAGTGCTTCCACGGCAAGTACGATGTGGAACAGACGCCGGTCGCGCGTCATATTGCGAATCGCGTTCTGACCCTGCCGATCTATCCGGAACTGGAGGAGGCGGCAGTAGATCGTATTTGTGACGTGATCCTTTCCTGCAAAGCGTGACAGCGGACATATCCTTGCAAAATACATCGTTTTGTGCTAATCTTATCGTTGCAATTCATAGAGCCAACAGCATTGACGATGTGCGGACGCCCTCGTCCCCTCGGGACGGGGGCGTTTCTTTCGGGAGGAACAGACAGATGAGCCAGGAATCCGGTGCAAATATTCCAAAGACATACGACCCGCAGAGCTTTGAGCGCAAATGGTACGCGTACTGGGAAGAACACAATCTTTTTCACGATGCGGCGGACGAGACGCGTGAGCCATACAGTGTGGTGATTCCGCCGCCGAATGTGACGGGACAGCTCCACATGGGGCATGCACTCGACAACACGCTGCAGGATATTCTCGTGCGCTATCAGCGGATGCGCGGCAAGAACGTTGTCTGGATTCCGGGCTGCGACCACGCGGGCATTGCGACACAGGCAAAGGTCGAGGAGAGCCTGCGTGCGGAGGGGACGAACCGCTTCGAACTCGGGCGCGAGAAATTCCTCGAACGTGTCTGGGATTGGAAGCAGCAGTACGGCGACCGCATCATGTATCAGCTGCGCATGCTCGGTGCGTCCTGCGACTGGGCGCGTGAGCGCTTCACGATGGACGTGGGGTGCTCGCGCGCGGTGCGCGAGGTGTTCGTGAACCTCTATGAAGAGGGGCTGATCTATCAGGGCACGCGCATCACGAATTGGTGCCCGAGCTGCTCGACGGCGATCTCCGACATCGAGGTCGACCATGAGACGGAGGAGGGGCATCTCTGGCATCTGCGCTACCAGATCGAGGGGTCAGACGACTACGTTGAGATTGCGACGACGCGTCCCGAGACGATGTTCGGCGATACGGGTGTCGCGGTGCACCCCGACGATGAACGCTACAAGCATCTCGTGGGCAAGACGCTGATCCTGCCCGTGGTGGAGCGTCGCATTCCTCTCTTTGCGGATGCGTACGTCGATCCCGCATTTGGTACGGGCGCGGTCAAGGTGACGCCGGCGCACGATCCGAACGACTTTGAGATGGGGCTGCGCCACAATCTTGAACAGGTGGTCGTCATCAATGCGGACGGCACAATGGGGGAGGGCGCGGGCAAATACGCGGGGCTTGACCGCTATGAATGCCGCAAGAGGCTCGTGCAGGAGCTCGCGGAGATCGGCGCACTCGTCCGCACGGAGAAGCATGAGCACGCCGTCGGGCACTGCTCGCGCTGCAAGACGACGATCGAGCCGCTCGTCTCGAAGCAGTGGTTCGTCCGCATGGAGGATCTCGCGAAACCGGCGATTGCAGCAGTGAAGGACGGGCGCGTCCGCTTTGTCCCCGAACGCTTTACGAAAATCTATGAAAACTGGCTTGAGAATATCCGCGACTGGTGCATCTCGCGTCAGCTTTGGTGGGGGCACCGCATTCCCGCGTGGCACTGCGCGGACTGCGGCGAGACCTCTGTTTCGCGTACCGATATTACGGCGTGTACGTACTGCGGCAGCACGCACATCCATCAGGATGAGGACGTGCTCGATACGTGGTTCAGCTCCGCACTCTGGCCGTTTGAGACGCTGGGCTGGCCCGAGCAGACAGTGGATCTGCGCCATTTCTATCCGACGGCGACACTCGTCACGGGCTACGATATCATCTTCTTCTGGGTGGCTCGTATGGTCATGATGGGGCTGCGGTTCGGCGGCGATGTGCCGTTCCGCGACGTGTTCATCCACGGGCTTGTCCGCGACAGCGAGGGGCGCAAGATGTCGAAGTCGCTCGGCAACGGCATCGACCCTGTGGAGGTCATCGAGAAGTACGGCGCGGACACGCTGCGCTTCATGCTCATCACGGGCAATACGCCGGGCAACGATATGCGCTTCTATTGGGAGCGTGTCGAGGCGGCGCGCAATTTTGCAAATAAGATCTGGAATGCGTCGCGCTATATGCTGATGAATCTCGAGGGCGCGGACGATGCGTTTGTGCCCGAGGAGAGCGACTATACGCTTGCCGACCGCTGGATTCTCACACGCTCTGGCGAGACGGCGCGTGCAGTAACGGCGAACCTCGAGAACTATGAGCTTGGCGAGGCGGGACGCGCCATCTATGAGTTCCTGTGGAGCGAGTTCTGTGACTGGTACATCGAGCTGACCAAGGCACGTCTCTATGACAAGGAGAATGTGCGTGCAAAGAACACGGCACTCTATGTCCTGCGTACGGTTCTGGAGCGAACGATGCGCCTCCTGCATCCCTTTATGCCGTTCCTTACCGAGGAAATCTGGCAGAAATTGCCGCACGAGGGGCGCAGCATTATGCGTGCACCGTGGCCCGAGGTCGATGAAAAGGAAATTGACGCAGAGGCAGAGGCGGCAATGACCGCGATCATGGAGGTCATCAAGGTGACGCGCAACCTGCGTGCGGAGCTCGGCACGCCCCCGGGCAAAAAGAGCACGCTCCTTCTGCGCGTGCGCGATGCGGCACTTGCCGATGTATTTGCGGCGCATACGGACTATTTCCACGCGCTCGCCTCGGCCTCCGAGGTGACCTTCCTCGCAGAGGATGCGCCCGATCCGGAGAACGTCGTCACGGGCGCACTGGCGGGGGCGGCGGTCTATCTGCCGCTCGCGGGGCTCATCGACGTGGAGAAGGAGACGGCGCGTCTGACGAAGGAGCGTGACAATCTTGAGAAGGAGATTGCACGCCTTTCGGGTAAACTCACGAACGCGGGCTTTACATCGAAGGCTCCTGCAGCCGTCGTTGCGGCGGAGCGCGAAAAGCTCGCGGGATATGAGGAGAAGATCGGGCTCATCCGCAGCCGCCTCGCGGATCTGGCAAAGCTCTGAGGTGTGCCGATGAACTATGCGGAGGCACTTCTCTATCTCGATGAACTGAATACGTTCGGCATCCGCCTCGGGCTCGCACGCATGGAGGAACTCTGTGCGCGCCTTGGGAACCCGGAGCGCAGCTATCAGGTGATCCACATTGCGGGGACGAACGGCAAGGGTTCTGTCACGCAGATGATGGATGCCGTCTGCCGTGCGGCGGGGATTCGTTCGGGACGGTACCTCTCGCCGCATCTCGTCTCCTACACGGAGCGCATGAGTGTGGATGGACACGATATTTCCGAGGAGCGGTTTGCCGAACTCCTCACGCGTGTGCGCACGGCTGCGGACGAGATGGTCGCGGCGGGGCACGAGCACCCGACACAGTTCGAGGCGCTGACCGCACTTGCGTTTCTCTATTTTGCTGAGGAGCGGGTCGAGATTGCCGTCGTTGAGACGGGGCTGGGCGGGCTGCTCGACTCGACAAATGTTGTCGAACCTGCGCTCACGATCATTACAAATATTGCGATGGACCACGCCGACCGCTGCGGCGGCACTCTCGCGGGCATCGCGGAACACAAGGCGGGCATCATCAAGGAGGGCGTGCCCGTCATCACAGCGGCGACGGGAGAGCCTCTTGCGATCATCGAGCGGCGTGCGGAGGAGCTCGGCGCGGATATCTTTGTCTGCGGCGAGGATTTCTCTGCCGTGCTGCAGCATTCCCCCGAGAGCGGGCAGCAGGTCGCATTCCACTCTCTTATCTGCCGCGAGAGCGAGCCCTATGCGCTGGCGCTTGCAGGCGGCTATCAGGCAGAGAATGCGGCGCTCGTCATCATGGCGGCAAAGCTGATGGAGCGTGAGGACCCTCGCGTCACGGAGGCTGCCGTCCGTACAGCGCTGCGTACGGTGCGCCATCCCGCGCGGTTTGAAATCCTCATGCAGGAGAACTTGCCCATTGTCATCGACGGCGCACACAACCCTGCGGGGATGCGCGCACTGCGTGCAGGGCTTGATTGCTATTTCCCCGATGTGCCGCGCGTCTTCCTGCTCGGCATCCTAAAGGACAAGGATATCGACGCCATGCTTGCAGCGCTCCTGCGGCCCGGCGATCAGGTCGTCACGGTGCGTCCGAATTCGGAGCGTGCGGCGGGGGCGGATGTGGTCGCCGCGGTTGCACTTGGCATAGGGGCCGATACCCATGCGTGCAGTGATCCGCGGACGGCGCTCGCGGAGGCCGAGGTGCGCGCGCGCACTGCGCATGCCATCCTCGTTGCGGCCGGCTCACTCTATCTCGTCGGCGGCATTCGCGCACTGCTCATGGCTGGGAGGTGACGGCATGGCAGAGGATATCCAGGAGCGTCGACGCGCGCGGCGCAGACAGCGCTGGGGCGGACGCATGGCGCGCATGATGATGTATGCCGTCATCGCTGAGGCGTTCCTCATCCCGCTCGCACCGCTCGCGGCGATGGTTGTGCTGCTTCTTGGCTGCGGAGCAATGCTCCTGCGGCTGCGGATCGACCGCAACTTTCACCTGCGCCGTCTGCCGTACGATGCGCCCGCACTCCTCTTCGTCGTGATCGGGCTGCTGTCCGTGGCGGTCGCGCCGGACAAGGCGTTCAGCTTCTATAACTTTTACCATCTCGTGCCCATCTACGCGCTGACTTACCTGCTCGCGGGACAGACCCTGCGGAAAACGCGTGAGCTGCAGCGCGTTGTGAGCGCCATGGCACTGTCGGCAGGGATCGTTATTCTCTACGGCTTCTATCAGTTCATTTTCGGCATTGACATCTCCGCGATGAAATGGGTGGACGGGGAGTCCTTCCCCGAACTCTCGAAACGCGTCTTTTCAACGTGGGAGAATCCGAACATCCTCGCGGGCTATCTTGACGTCGTTGCCTGCATTGCCGTGGGGCTTGCAACTGCGCTTACGCGCGGCTGGCGCATCCTCGCGCTCGTTCTGCTCGTTGCCGCGATCGCATGTCTCGGCATGACGTATGCGCGCGGGGCGTGTCTTGTCATCGCCGTCGTGCTTGCGGGCTACGGTGCGCTGCGCGACTGGCGTGTGCTCCTCGGCATTGTCGTCATCGGTGCAGGGGCACTTCTCGCCGATCCCGTACTCGCCGATCGGCTGCTCTCTGTCTTTACGCGTGTGGATACCTCCTCAGAGATGCGGCTTGCGTTTTGGGAGAGCACGGTCGCGATGATTCTCGATCATCCCTTCCTGGGGATCGGGTGGGGGATGTACTTCATGGTTTACCCTGATTATGACTTCTATCTGCAGGGAGCCCCTGTGCAGGTTGTCCATGCGCACAATATGTACCTGAACTATGCTGCCGAAATCGGTGTTCCGGGGGCACTCTCGTTCCTCTGGTTCTTCTTCGGCTCGCTCATCCTTGCTTTTCGGCTGCCCAAGCGCGTACCTCCGTGGGAGGAAGTGCTTGCCGCACATGAACACGAGTGGAAAACCGTCGCCGATGTGAGGGCGGCACTTTCACGTTGGCGCAGACGACGCTTCGTTGAGGGGGTGTCCCTCGGCCTCGGACTGGCGTTTATTTCCGTTGCGCTCAACGGCATCACGGATCACCTGCTCTTTAATATACCGTCCTCCATGCTGCTTTGGATGCTTGCGGCCATGACGGCGGCGGCACATGCGATTGCGGGGGAGATGAAGGAAGCGTGACTATGCAGGAAACTCTATCGATATCGAAGGCGACCGTCGACCGTCTGCCGCGCTACTATCGCTGTCTGCGCCAACTGACCGATGAGGGCGTGGAGATTGCCTCCTCGGAGGAGCTTGGCCGCCGCCTCGCCATCAACCCCGAACAGATTCGGAAAGACCTGGCGTTCTTTGGACAGTTCGGCAAGAAGGGCGTGGGCTACTATGTTGCGGAGCTCAAGGAGAGCATCGGCAATATTCTGGGACTTGACCACCATTGGAGCGTTGCGATCATCGGCATGGGACATCTCGGTGCTGCGCTTGCGAACTATCAGGGAATCGCTCGTCTCGGTTTTCGACTTGCTGCGATTTTCGACGCGAATCCGACTGTCATCGGCACGCACATCGGCGAGCACCGCGTTGAGGACATCGCCGATCTCGCTGAGATCATCGCCGAACGTGCGATTCAGATCGGTGTCATTGCCGTGCCTGCCGAAGCGGCACAGAGCATTGCAGATCGCCTCGTTGCGGCGGGCATCCGTGGAATCTGGAACTTTGCACCCGTGAAACTTCAAGTACCTCCCGGCATCGCGTTTGTCAGCGAGGATCTTTCCGTGGGGCTCAGTTCGCTTTCGTATTATCTGACGCATATGACGGGAGACGAAGACCGTCTGTCAGAAAAAATAAGGAATCGCTGATAAAATAGACCCTCAGATTGGCGTAGATTTTTCGTCCGAACAAG
>ERZ773043.1696-NODE-1696-length-12177-cov-17.216466_pt1 | contig 12177 bp, 8 predicted proteins | sample MGYA00580636_ERZ773043 | MGnify/ENA primary metagenome ERZ773043 (study PRJEB29015, sample SAMEA2737992) | human oral metagenome | biome: human oral; feature: human-associated habitat; material: dental | place: China | collected 2065 ... | reverse complement strand
ACTACCTTAACCCACCGTCTAAAGCCGGTGGGATTGCGGTAGCATTATTTCAATATACTGTCTCAACAATCTTTCTTATTATTTACTGCCTATTAAAACCTAAGACATAGTATAAAAACCGCTGCATTATTTACATTACTTATAACTGTCTGATTCTTATTTTTAATCCCACCAATAAATATCTCTCACCACTTCAACATGACCGTCTTTTACATCTATATCATACACTCCTGATACAGCTGTGGAATCACTGTCATAATAAGAAGAATTAAACCACTTATAACCATTGCCGCCATTTGAATTATTATAAATAGTTGCACCGCTTGGTATTCTTGTATAAGCATCAATGTATGCTCCTATCTTCCTTCCTCCAAATTTTGCTGAAGTTCCCGAAATAAAATACCTGTCATAAGTTCTTATTATGTTATCATAGCCTGTAGTATTGGTAAAATCATTTATATTTACAACTTTTCCCCTTTCCCAAGCTCCGCTGCGTCCAAGCCAGTAACCGTCATCACTTAGGGTGTCGGAAAGCATATATCCGTCTGAATTAAAGAAATACCACTTACCGTCTTTATCCTGAAACCACTCGGATTTAGGATATGTACCGTTATCCCTCTTATACCACCAGCCTTTATTATCCTTTACCCAACCGGCGGCGAATACATTGCCGGCAAAAAGTAAAGCCGTTGTAAGTGCAAGTACAAATGTAAAAACTATTCTTTTACGCATAAAACCACCTCCCGGATTTTATATCATTGACATACTGAACCTTGCAAGCCGCCGGATCAAAGCACCAACAGTAATAAAAAGTATTTCATACCATTATATATCCCCCGGAAGCCTCAAATATCAATGACAAAACTTATTGTATTTATATGGATACAATAATATCATACCTGCTTGATATTTATAATAAATTATATATTAAAAAGCATTACAGTTTTTTAACTATTTATACTCTCCGCATTATGGCAGGCAACCCTATGTCCGCCCTCGATTTCCCTTAGTTTAGGGCATTCTTTTTCACAGATCTTAGTTTTATATATACATCTTGGAGCAAAGCGGCAGGCATTTGAGTCGGCAAATACTTGTGATACCTCTCCTGAAATTTTAACCTTTTCATTTATATTCTTTTTTGACGGATCGGGGCTTGGGACAGCTGAAAGCAAAGCCTTTGTATAAGGGTGTAGAGGCTTTTTGAATAAGCTTTTACTGTTTGCAATCTCAACCAAAGAGCCAAGATACATAACCCCTATTCTATTACTTATATACCTTACCATAGAAAGATCATGGGCTGTAAAAAGGTAGGTAAGCCCGAATTCTTTTTGCAAGTCCTGAAGCAGATTTACCACCTGTGCCTGAATTGACACATCAAGTGCCGCTATAGGCTCATCACACATGATAAATTCAGGATTTACCAGTAAGGCTCTGGCAATACCTATCCTCTGTCTTTGCCCTCCTGAAAACTCATAGGGGAATTTTATCAAATCTTCCTCACTCATACCGACTTTATTAAGTATAAGCTTGATTCTTTCATACATATCACTCTTTTTGATCTTAAGGTTCTTAAGCGGCTCACTTAAAATCTCTTCCACATTCCAAAAAGGATTTAGAGAAGAATAGGGATCTTGAAATATTATTTGCATGCTGTTTTGCATTGATTTAATCTGATTTAACTTCTTGTCAGTGATATCTTCTCCCTTATAATATATCTTGCCGGCAGTAGGCTCATACATCCTTATAAGAGTTTTACCCAGTGTGGACTTACCGCAGCCGGACTCTCCTACCAAACCGAAGGTTTCACCCTTATATATATCAAGATCAATATCATCCACCGCTCTGATATACTTCTTTTTTCCTCCTAAAAAAGAACTGACCGGAAAATACTTCTTCAAACCCTTTGCAGATATCAATACATTATTTTCCATATTTTTGCCTCCTGAAAGCATGTTCAAGTTCTTCTTCATTCAGAAAACACATGGAAGTATGTGTTTTACTAAAAGCTTTTAAGGGCGGTCTTTTACTGCCACATATATCCATTCTAAACTCACAGCGCTCTGCAAACGGACAACCCTTTGGCGGATCTATAAGTGATGGCGGAAAGCCCTCTATGGACTTAAGCCTTTCACCCTCATCCATATCTATACTCGGTATAGCCTGTAAAAGAGCCATAGTATAGGGGTGTTTAGGCTTATAGAATATTTCTTCTATACTTCCCGTTTCCATAACTAAACCGCCGTACATTATTACAACCCTGTCACAGGTTTCAGCCACAACTCCCAGATCATGAGTAATAAGTATTACAGAAGTACCGACATCCTTTGACATGGTTTTTATCAAATTGAGTATCTGTGCCTGTATGGTAACATCCAAGGCAGTTGTAGGCTCATCTGCAATAAGTAGTTTAGGATTACAGGAAAGTGCCATGGCTATAAGCACTCTTTGTCTCATACCCCCTGAAAATTCATGCGGATACCTTTTTGAACTTTCTTTAGGAAAGGGAATACCCACCCTCTCAAGCATCTCAAGGGCTTTTTCCCCGGCTTCTTTTTTTGAAAGGGCACTGTTTCTTACTATAACCTCTTCAAGCTGCTTACCGACTCTTATAACCGGATTGAGAGCAGTCATGGGATCTTGAAAAATCATGGTAATATCCTTGCCCCTGATTTTTTGATACTCCCTTTCGCTTAAGTTATTTAAGTTTTTATCTCCCAGACTAAGAACATCCGCACTTAATAAAGCATTATCCGCAAGTATGCCGATAACAGCCTTCATAGCAACTGACTTGCCGCTTCCCGACTCACCTACTATACCTACGATCTCGCCTTCATTTACCTCTATATCTACTCCTCGTACCGCATGAACCTTTCTTTCTCTGCTCTTAAATACTACTGCTAGGTTTTTTACTTTTAACACTTTATCAGACATCTTTTTCTCCTGACATTACGGCAGGCTCGGCAAACACACGAAGTACCTCACCAAGTTTATTAAATGAAAATACCGTCAGTATTATAAGTATACCCGGTATAACAGCCATGTAAGGGGCTTTTTGTAAAAATTTCTGAGCATTTTGAAGCAGACTCCCCCAACTTGACATAGGTGCGGCTATACCTCTGCCAAGGAAACTTAAAGCACTTTCTACCATTATGGAAGAGGCTATAGCTGCTGTTGATGCAGTAATCATAGTCGGAAGCACCGCCGGCAATATATGCGAATACATGACCTTCCACGGGCTTATCCCTATAAATGCAGCATACTTTACATAATCCCTCTCTTTTATCGAAAGAACCTCGGAGCGTACAAGCCTTGCTATTTCCATCCAGCTAAGCAGTCCTATTACAAGTATCAGCGATACAAAGCCTCGTCCGAACACCATTCCCACTACCATAACCATTATAATCCAGGGAATTGCCGAAAGCACATCTACAGCCCTCATAAGTATAGAGTCAACTATGCCGCCAAAGTAGCCTGATATCATTCCTATGAGTATGCCTATAAAAATAGAGGTAAACATAGCCAAAACCCCTACTGCAAGGGAAACTCTTCCACCATACAAAACCCTTATAAAGTAGTCTCTGCCTATATCATCTGTTCCGAACCAGTGCATGGCGGAAGGAGCTTTAAGACTTCCTGTAACATCTATGGCATTGGGGTCTATATTTATAAATATAACAAATATACTTATAAGCACAATTATAAGCACATACACTAATGCAAACAGTGCCTGTTTATTGCTTTTTAATTCAAAAACCAGATTGTCAAGTCTTCTGTTTCTTTGTTTTAACTTCATTAAAAATCCTCTTTTGCACTTTATAATCAGTTTTTACCAAGCTTTATCCTCGGATCAACTATGCAATACAATATATCCGATAAAAGATTGCCTATTATTACAAGACTTCCCGACAGCACAAGCACAGCCATAACTATAGGATAATCCATGGCTTCCACTGCCTTAACAAAATAAAGCCCTATTCCGGGCCAGGAAAATACGGTCTCCGTAATTACCGCACCGGTTACCAGTAGCGGCAGCGCCATACCAAGCTTGGTAACCAAGGGTAGCAATACATTTTTGGCAACATGCTTAAAAAGTATCTCGCTCTTTCCTGCACCGAAAGCCTTTTGTAACAACACATAATCTTCTTTTAGCTGACTTATGGCAGATGCCCTTACATACCTTGTAAGGTCGGGTAAAAATGCTATAATCAAAACTATGTAGGGCATAAAAAAGTGCCTCAAATAGTCTGTCAAAGAATCTTCTTTTCCTATGGTATGCATACCTAAAAGCGGAAAAATCTTAAACTTATAGCCTAAAAAATATATCATTATCATTCCAATCCAAAAAGTAGGAACAGCAAGACCTATTGAACAAAATCCGTCTATTAGTTTGTCTTGCCATTTATTTCTATTATTAGCCGCAATAAGTCCGAGAATTATTGCCAGAATATAGGCGGTAAGATAAGAGGGCAAAACAAGTTTTGCCGTTGCCGGAATACGGATTTTTAAATCATATTTTATACTTGTATGAGACAGGAGAGAGTTACCGAACTCTCCCCTGCAAATATTGTTTAACCACCTTATATACTGTATGTGCATAGGATCATTTAACCCATACTCTTCCCTTATTGCTTCCCTCTCCTGATTAGTCATCTTGCTGTTGGTCATGGAATCAACCACATCATAAGGAGCTATGTGCATTAATGAAAAACATATAAGTGTGATTAAAAACAGTAATGGTACTGCCTGAGCAATACGCTTAATTATATACTTTAACATCTTCTACCTTACTTGAATTTAAGCTTTGCCAAATCTCCGAATGTATATATAGGAACAAGCATAGCCTCTTCAGGATCTACATTGGACTTTGTGATCAAAGTTCTTAAATTAGTACCGAGCGGATAATATATAGCTTCTTCAGATACGAGTCTTTGTACCTTTTTATATATTTCCTGACGCTTTGTATCATCTAAAGTAGCATTGCCCTCTGCAAAAAGATTGTCAATCTCTTCACTGTGATAATTCATTCTGTTATCCTTTTTAGATGAGAAAAGCATAGCGAAGGTGTCAGGGTCACTTCCCATAACATAACCGCCTATAAACATATCATACTCTGTGCTTTCAAGGTCATTGGTAGCCTTAATATAGCCTGCATCATTGGTTCCTGCAAGCTCCACCTCTATACCTACAGCCTTAAGCTCTGACTGTATTGCAAGAGCCATCTTTTCAAGCACCGGAGAATTACTTATATAGCAAAGCTTTAACTTGGTGGCTCCACCTGCAACAAGCTCCTTAGCCTTATCTACATTCTGATCCCACTTTTCAACATCATCTGTGTAATACTTGTTGTCATATGGAAGGAAGGAATAACCAAGTTCATAGAAACTCTTGTCAGTATATGCCGCAAGCATTATCTCATCTCTGTTAAGCGCCTGTAATATACCCTCACGATACTTCTTATCCTTCATAGAATCACAAGCAACATTAAGTCTTATATAGGGCACCCTTCCCTCACTGTAGTTATGAATTGTAAAAGCTTCATTATTCTTATAAGGATCAAGCATATCAGGTGATGCTACATAGGCATCCGCCTCTCCACCCTGCATAGATAAGGTTGCGGTATCGGACTTTTCTATAATTCTGTAAATAAGATTTTCTATATAGGGTTTACCCTTTACATAGTCGGGATTTGCCTTGAACTTAAGATACTCTCCGGTCTTATACTCTTCAAGTACATAAGGACCTGCACCGACTACCTTTTCTTCAAGCAGATTTATCTCTGTAGAAGACTTACCTTCAAATATATGCTTAGGTATTATACTAACCTCATCAGAAAGCATTTCCATAGCACTCGCACTTACTGAAGGAAGTTTAAAAAGTACTGTTGTATCATCTACTTTTTCAAGCTCTATAGGCTTATCATCAACAAAAAGATTCTGAGTTGTTGCGTTTATCTTATCATAGGTAAATACTATATCGTCCGCTGTCAGAGCTTCTCCGTCACTCCATTTAAGCCCCTCTTTAAGCTTCATGGTATAGCTGAGACCGTCTTCTGAGGGTTCCATGCTTTTGGCTAAAATATAATCAATAGTTCCGTCTCCGTATATATGATAAGCCGGCGCATATGCCGCATGGCAGGTCATCAGACTGTATCTGTCATCTGCGGTAAGCGGATTAAGTGTATTACCCAAGTCTCCGTCTATTATGTAGGTAAATGTATCACTTGTTTGAGCCTGTGGCTGTTCGCCACCCTCACTGCCTTGAACCTCTGAACTTGCCGCCTGTGAATCACTTCCGCTTTCACTGGAAGTTGTGTTACCGCCTGAACATGCCGCCACTAAAGCTGATACGGCAAATACTGACATAAGTGTTAATAGCCTTTTCTTCATCCTTATTCCTCCTATTAATTCTATTACTATAATTTTTCTTTTCCCTCACAGCTTAACTGTCAGGATTAAAAAGTATTATTAGTATACAAAAATATTCACACGGGCTTATTATATACATATTTACCTAAAATTGCAAGTTATCCTACGGTTTTTACAGCATTTTCCCTTATATTTTCAATTTTTGCCATAAGAGTTCTTACCGTCTTTGCATCAAAAAGCTTGGTAACACTTACAGGTTTATCAAAAGGAGGCTTTTGTAAGTCCGTAACATCCTCCATATAACCGTTTTGTTCGATATGGTTTATAACCTTATTGACAAAGGCTATCTGTCTTTGATTTAAGGACTCATTATTAATAAACTCGGAAAAAGCTTCCATAGCCGCTTCATGCTCAAGCTTTGCTATCTTTCTTACAAGCAAGCCGAAAGGTGTATCTTTGTACTCTCTTTTATAGTCCTCACTGCTGCCCAGCTCCTTGGTAAGTACCCTTTCAAGCTCCTCATAGTCTCCCTTTGAAAGTGCTATATTGTGTGTAAGCTTGTATATGGGCAGGGCATCTTTATTATCTTCCACATAACGATTGACCTTCTTCCTGTAATCTTCAAAATTATAGGCAGCTCCAAGTGTTGCACCTTCTTTTTCTTCAATAACCACATCCTTGAGATTGGTAATAATGCTACTTTTTGCATCGTTATCAACAACAAACTTTATCAAATCCCTAAGACTTCTTCGACTATACTCAAAGCTAAGAATATCTTTTTCCTCCCAATACTTATCCGTATTGATTTTTTTAATCTCTTCAAGTTTATCCTTAACTTGAGGTATGCTGATACGCCCTTCAAGTGCAAGCGCAGTTTCACAAAGTACATTTTTAATACTGCCAAACTCCGTCTTTGAATTTATATCCGCAAGTATCAAACCATACATAAAATTGTCAAAACGCTTTGCATACTCATCACCATCCTTTAATACTATAAGAGGCGCTATATGTGTACTAAGTTCCAATTTATCTCCATCACTTATACAGGTAAATGCATTTGTCTTGTTATACTTTTCCACATATTTAAGCCTTAATTTAACGGATACTAAATTTTTATCAAGTTGTGCTATACTTCTACAACACTCCTCTATAAGAGCAACTCTCCACTCCTGATAATTATCCTCAACATAGGTGCTTTTTTGCATGGCTATTATAAGCTCTATTTTTTTATTAAATATATTTTCGGAAAGGGACTTTGTTTCTTTACCCTTGTATCCGTTTGCGTGTACTTTAAAATATTCAAAATTACCGCAATAGTCAAATATCAAAAACCTGCGTTTTCCGCTATACTCACCATCAATCTTATCGGTAAACAGGATATTTGGAGCAAGTCTTGTACCTCTTCCTATCATTTGCCAAAACTTGGTCTTAGACCTTACCTTCTTAAAAAATACCAAATTCACACATTCCGGTACATCGATACCGGTGTCCATCATGTCAACCGATACCGCAATCCTTGGATCTTTATCGGGATTTTTGAAATCATCTATAATAGTTTGAGCATGTGAATCATTACATATGACCCTTTGGGCAAAACCTCCGTTATAATAAGGATAGAGCTTATTAAAACGCTCTACTATAAACTCGGCATGTTTTTTATTTTGGGCAAATATAATAGTCTTGCCAAGTTTATCCCCACCTGCAACCTTAATACCTCTTTCCATCAAGTCTTGTAAAACTTCATCAACAGTATCCGCATTAAACACAAACTTATTAAGTTTCTCAGAAGGTATAAAATCCGGAACATAATCATCTTCCGCAAAATCATCCTCGAACCTTTCCTTGTCTTCTTGAGATAACTGTGCATAAGTTATACCCCCTTCCATAAATTTAGTCTTAACCTCATAGGTGTAATAGGGTACAAGTACATTGTCCTTTTCAACTGCCGTCTCATAATCATAGGCATAGGTAGGCACTCCATGCTCCATCTCAAAAAAGTCATAGGTATTTCTGTCTACATCGGTCTTTGGGGTAGCGGTAAGTCCCACCGTCAAAGCATCAAAATATTCAAATATCGCCCTGTACTTATTAAATATACTCCTATGACTCTCATCTATAATAATCAAATCAAAATGTGCAGGTGTAAATAAACTTACTCCCTCCCTCGTCTTGCAATTATCTATTGCATTTAACATAGTAGGATATGTGGAAAATACTATTCTTGCATTACGCTCGTCTTTATTTGAACAAAGATTACATAAAGACATATGCGGAAGATAATTTTTAAAATCATCCTTTGCCTGCTTAACCAGTGCAGTCCTGTCTGCAAGGAATAAAATATTGGTAACATAGCCGCCACGACTTAACACATCTGCAAGGCTGGATGCCGTTCTGGTCTTTCCGGTACCGGTAGCCATTACAAGCAGACTGCTTCTAAATCCCTGTTCAATATGGTCGCAAACTGCCCTGATAGCTTCCTTTTGATAGTATCTGTCTGTAATCTTATCATTGATAACGATTTTATCTAATTTTTTTCTTTCTTCACGCCTATTAATAAGCTTTTGTAAATCATCCTTACTGAAAAATCCGCTTACTCTTCTTTGAGGACCGGTTTTATCATCCCAAAAATAAGTTTCAAATCCGTTACTTGTAAACATTATAGGTCTTCTGCCAAACTTCTTTTCAAGACAGTCCGCATAAAGTACAGCCTGCTTTCTTCCCACATTGGGGTCTTTACTGCTTCGCTTAGCTTCAATAAGGGCTAGAGGAAGACCGTCTTTTCCAAAAAGCACATAGTCCGCATAGCCTTTTTGCCCTACTACTCCTGCCATATCTTCTACAGGGTACTCCTGCCACACATCAGTTTCAGCACCTTCTATAGTCCAACCAAGGTCTTTTAAGTCTATGTCTATATATCGCTTTCTTGTAGTAAATTCTGTAATATCCTCAGGTTCAAATGTTCTCTCAACTTTGTTTTGTTCCTTGGTTTTCGTATAGGTAGCAGACAGTTCTTCTATTTGTTTACGAAGTTTTTCTATTTCGGCATCTTTTTCACCAAGTAAACTTTCCTGCTCTTTTATCTTTTTCGTATCTATAATAACTTTTTCTTTAGGAATAAGTTTTTCATCAAAATGTCTCTCTTCATAAGCAGAGCCGTAACAATAATCTATCCACTGTATAAATTCGAAAAGTATTTCCAGTGTAAGTAAGGCTTCTCCCGCACTTATAAATTTTTCCGAATGTACGGCATTATTTCCCACTTTTATAAGTGTAGGCAGTTTCGCCCAAGTGTTAGAATCAAGAGCAAATCTGAAACTCGGCTCATGTATAAGTGATTGAAGATTGTCTTTATATGGCATTCGTATGGAAAAGTCTGCCGAGTATACCCACTTGACACCCAGTTCCAAGGCTTTTCTGCTTCCCACTGCACACATCGCAGGTGCGGTAGCAAAAACCTTTTCAGCTTCTATCGCAGCCGCCGCAAATAAGGCATATTCTTTTTTATCTTTCAGAAAACCGAAATTCGACATAATGTTTACTCCTATATATGCTTAATTTAATAAACAAGTAAATCTTAAAATAATCTTTAATAAAAAGTACTTATTATCATTATACATTATTTATCAATTGTCTCAAGAGATTATATAAAAATACTAGGCAGAAAGGTGTGAAAAAGAGGAATATTTCGATTTGTCGATTGATGAGACATAATCAGCAAATTTATTTTGCAATTCTATTGGTGGTCGGTAAATCTTAATCTGAGATATTGCACTAAGAACTAAATCTTTGTTAGCAATCCCTTTTGTCAATTTCTGAGACTGTTTATAGCAGTAATCCCCATTTAGCATATTTTCAAAAAAAATACCATTTAGATTTACTTTATCAAATTTAAGAACAGCAACATGAACCCAATTTGCAAATTTATTATCAATATCAATCAACTTAGCAATTCCTGTTGTTCCACCTTTGCTGTAAAGCATATCTCCTTTTTCAGGATGACATTTCTTTATTGCATCATTATAGTCTTCATCAGAAATATACCTTGCTGTAGATAAATCTATATATCCATTAACAATATTTCTAACTGAAATAAACGGATGTCCACTATTTTCTTTTCCAATGTCAGGCAAAGATTTATGTGGTCCATCCTTTATATAAAAACATTCATTTCCAATAGTAGTTTCATTCCATCCCTTCGGATTCGTAGATGGATCCCCAAACATCTCTATAAATAGGGATTTCAATAAAAAATCCAATTGTTCTATTTGTTTGTTCTTTTTTTCTATAATTAAGCTTATTTTATCAAGTACTTCAACTATGTATTTTTGTTTTTCACTGTCAGGATAATAAATTTTTGTTTCTTTTAACCACTTAAAATGTCTGTTATACCCTGTATTCGGTATGCTTACATTTAATAAAGCGTAATATAAATACTTATAATTTATTTCTTTCAATCTACTTCTAATTATTTTTACACCATCCGCTCCTATAAAAAATGGTATATCTATATATTTTATTAATCTAGTATGATCTCCAAATATAATAGCCGGTACCTCTTTAAATATACCATCTTCAATATCTGTATAACCTGAAATTTTCTTTTGTCCTTGATCTACTATAGGATACTTACCCTCACTTAAATACTGGTCTGTTTTTATTTTAGTTCCATATTTCGTTTCATCTATAAATAACTCATCAAATTTTTTATACATTAATACTTCCTCACAATTCAACAAAAATATATATGTTATTGTAATACATTTATATTAAAATTATACCAAAAAAGTCTCTATTATCTAAATACACCAATTATAAAAAGTTATTATTAAACTCAAACTTCTTACACACGTAATGTGTAATGAACATTAGAAATTAAATATTTCAGCCAATAAAACCACCATCTGTATATAGTATGAGTAAAGATAGGTGAGTGATTTTAGTATATGAACAAATTCTATTCCCCTATCTATTCATCAAAAGCAATAGATGATTTAAAAGAAATCTATTCCTACATATTTCTTACCCTTTTAGAGCCGCTTACTGCCCAAAATCAGTTCAACAAAATAAGAAGAACATTAAATCCTTTGATTTTACGCCCCTTCAGTATCCTCCTATAGATTACAAAGCTTGGAAGGTTAAATTTCACCTCGGTATAACACCTTCCACTATTTAAATCTGCACACTCTATTTGCCTTATCCGTCCCAAGTAACATGCACACTATAAATGATATTATTAGTAGCACTACCAATATGCTTATCTCGCCAAATTTTTCTATACTCACATTTTTTAATACCAAGTAATCAAAAGCATCTCTGATCGGTCTATGTAGTGCAAATATCGGCAAACTATATACTCCGAATCTGATTAAAAAAGAAGTTAAAAAATTTTCTTTTTTACAAAATATAATAAAAACTAAATAAGCAATACTTAAAGCATACTAAATGTGTACTATACGCAGGGGATTTAATACACCCTTAAAGATGGGCAAAACATCCTCTCTGGCTATACGATATCTTCATTGTCCGTAGAAAGTTCAGCTGTACGGTCAAGGTAAGGAAAGAAAATAATGAAAGTAAGAACAACTATAACTCTCTATTATTATATCTTGCTTCCTTTCATCTACAAAACTGAATATCTTTTACTATAAACCTTTTTGTAACTATACGCACATTTATATTATATTTTCTAGTTCATGTAAATTCCTAATGGTATATGTTGGACTTAATAAAGTGGTATTTTCTTCATTTTTCGGATTATACCAACAGGTATCAATTCCTATATTATGACCACCTTGTATATCACTTGTCAGTG
>ERZ773043.1695-NODE-1695-length-12179-cov-34.228143_pt1 | contig 12179 bp, 14 predicted proteins | sample MGYA00580636_ERZ773043 | MGnify/ENA primary metagenome ERZ773043 (study PRJEB29015, sample SAMEA2737992) | human oral metagenome | biome: human oral; feature: human-associated habitat; material: dental | place: China | collected 2065 ... | reverse complement strand
CTTTTCTGTGTAGGCTAGGAGTGTGGCGAAAAAAGCGAGACCGGCGACGCTGCGCTTGAGAGTTATCAAAGATTCGGACTCGATCGCCCATTTAAGTAAACATCCGACCGTTATCATAGTTGCGAAATACATAATCGCACGTACCCGTGGATTCCAGGGGCTTTCGGCTGGGGACTGTTCTGCAGCGTCCTGGACGGAAGGGACTTTTTGATCGCTCATGTTCACATCATAATTATGTGATTTCAGAGTTGCAAATTACGATGATCGGCTGGTGGTGCCACGCATTGAACATGTAACTCGAAGGAGTCAAGAGGAAATGATAAATTATAACTTATGGTCATCCCGACGATGAAATTGCTATAATTTAATCGTATATGTCTTCCACCCAAACCCTGTCATTCCACCGCGGCATCCATCGACTCAAAGCCGCGTAGTTGGTCGTCTCTATGACGCTGGCCAGCATCGTCCCATGATGCTCAACGCTTGGCTGTCCCCGTTGTAGTTGGGTGATTGGTAGTGGCTGCAGCGCGCCCGCATGCTAAGGGCTTCAGCCAAGAAGCCCTGGCCCACGCCGCCGGCATCTCCACTTACACCTACCAAAAGTTCGAGAAGGGCGAGTCTCGCCCCGGCACCCCCATGAACCCACGCCTGCGCACCCTCATCGCACTTGCGGAAGCGCTGGATGTGCGGGTGGAGGAGCTGGTGGGAGAGCTAAGCGAGTAGGTTGCGTCTCCTAAGACAGCTGCAGCAACTCGTGGAACTGCTCACGTTGCAGCGGCAGATACGCTCCATCGTTCCACCTGCTCGCGAGAACAGGCAGAGTCGACCTAGGTTCTTGATTCGTTAGTCGACCCCTCAGTCGAAAATTGCTACTTCTCCCGCTTCTTAGCCGTCAGTGAGAACGGCCCCCACGAGGACGGTGCCTCTCTCCGCAAAGTCAAATTCCGATTCTTACGATCCCACTGCACTGAGAACTCGAACCGGGTTGCCGTTTCCTCACCCTCATCCGTCCCGTGAGTCCATGTGACTGACGCAGGCATCTCCTCGGTATTTACTTCTTCAGGAATACCTGAAGCAACATCACGGTATTCATGGACGAAGTGCCGCTCCTCGCCCGTTTCTTCCACCGTCACAGAGGTTCCCGACATACTCCACACCCCCTGAGCGATCTCTTTCTCATCCCCATCTCTCCGCTTAGCCTGCAACTCCCACTTTCCCTCACTTACTGTAAGAACTGCAGTCTTCCAACTCTCCGTATCATCAAAAGAAATATCCCAGGTGCCAGCGGCGAACTTCTTGAATGCCAAGGTAGAGCCGGAGCAGCCAGTCAGAGGCGCAATAGCCGCACCAGCAACCACGATCGACAGGTACTTGATCGTCTCACGACGACCAAGAGCGTGAGTGAGAAAACGAATCTGCTGCCGCATAGCTCGAATCCTTCAAGGTAGGGTGGGAAGCGGGCGTTGAGAAGCACCCGTAACTACCCAAGAAGATCTACACCTGCCATCGGAACTTTCCACAGTTGATATATGTCAGCACCCATCAATCCTTCTATCTTTCTCACCAACCCTGAGCATGTTTGAGAAGTACCGCATCATCCAAGATGCCGCTACGTCAGCGGCTTCGACCGCCTGGAGCGTCAGGCCCTGCCAACAACCCAGTCCAGACACCGAACAGGAGTGACAGTGACGAGGTCACACCACTACCTGCGCAACCTCGTCGCCCTGGCAACGGTGCTGGACATGCGGGTGGAGGAGTTGGTGGGAGGGGTCCCTGGCTATCATGCCTCCATGAGCCAACGTGCAGCCCTCCCCCAGGGCCATCCCACCAACAACAATCTGGCGCGGTGCGCCATACAATCATGAATATTGCGTCTTTCAGCGTCGATACTGCCGCCGGCCTTGTCACTGCGCTGACTGGCCTGATCGCTGCCGCTGTGGCCGTCACGCAGCTGTCCTACCGCCACCGCATGATGCGGACCGCCACCTGGGCACATGAGCAGGTCTCCTCAGCCACCGGTAAGCGCAAGCAGCACTTGGCGGACATGCAGCGCTGGGCGCAGTCTGAGGCGGTGGCAGCGACGATGATTCCGGCAAACGTGTTTGTGGAACCACTATTTACCGCGATGCTAGTTTTGCTGACGCCCGTTCTGCGCGACCCACCATTGTATCCTTTCACGCTAACCGCGTTCCTCGTTTAAGCCCTGCAGTACCGGAGAACAATTCGACTGTATCTCAAACGCCAGCGGTGCGCCGTAGATTATTATGAAGGCCGAGTAGTCCAGCCTGCACACATTGGCCTCCTTTTCCAGATGGAAGGCGGCACGCGCAAGGAGTTTCTCTGGGCCTGCATCATCTCTGCCGAGTTAACAGCCGTGTCGCTCTTGCTCGCAAGATACGTTCACCATGAGCACAAAACGATGCTTCAATTGGCAATTGGTGTTTGTGTCGAAGCCATCAATTCCGTCGCTGACATTCGACGCAAAAACAGGCCCGTTTCTTGCGCGGGTATAGCATGCCATAGTAAACTAACATAGCGATCGCGTCATCATAGATTTCCTAATCATGCGGCATGCGCAGTTAATTATTGTGCGTGATTATCGGAAACAAGTTCCTGACAGTGTATCCGACACCTTACCACACGCATCAATGCTCAGACATAGACCACGCCTTTTCGAGGCCGGAAGTGTCGCCCTTCTTCGTACCTCTCGCGGTGGTAGCTCGTTGCTGAGTGTCTGGGTAACGTAAGGCATGAGCACGTTGCTAGATCACGATTTGGATACGAATAGCCTGGTAAAATACGCGTTACCTCGGCGCACACTCTACGGCACTATGATTGGCATACATCCATAGCGTTTCAACGATGAGAGCGCACTAGAGTACTCCCATCATTGTAGCGCACGTATATCTCTACCAGAAAGGTATCGACAGAATGCGTATCGACAGAATATCCATAAAAAACTATCGGAGGCTTGAGGACGTCGACCTTGACGTTCGAGAACATCTTGTCTTGATCGGAGCTAATGACGTTGGTAAAACTTCATTTCTTCGTCTTATAGACCTCGTACTCGGCTCAACTGCGCACCTATATCAGCGAATCGGTATTGAGGACTTGCGTTCTGTTGAGGAGAAGCTCATCGCCGAGGTTCGATTCCGAGACTTCTCGGACGCAGAACGAGCGTTATTCCATAGAGAAATAGATATCGCATCGAGAGTATGTGAAGCGGACATTCCCGAAGAGACGCTGCGTGTTCGCCTCGAAGTCGAGCGAGACCCTGATGATGATCAATCTGTGATAATTCGACGCTGGTGTCCAGGACGCGGTGAAGAGCGGAATCCGTCCCGCGAGCAAATCAATGCTTTTGGGTGGCGCTATCTTCCTGCAACACGGCAGGTTTCTGCATCGTCAATTGAAGGACCAAATGGCGTGATTCAGGCTCTACTACAGGCGGTAGAACCTGAACTCGGTGCGGAAAAAGAAAAACTCGTTAGTCTCTTGGAGTCATTCAATAGGAAGTTAGAAAATAACGCCTCCATCGTCAATCTTCGGCATGGTATGGCGGATCGACTATCGAGTTCTATGCCGCGTTCGATTAACGCTGACGATTTAGCCGTACGAACAAGTACGGACCCTTCTGAAGCGGTGCTTGAAGATGCGTCAGTCTACTTCAAGCACGATGGCACATACGCTTCGATTACCGAACAATCGGACGGAATTCGGCAACTTATATCCATGACACTATTTGATCTCGCCGAAAATGCGGCCAATGTTGTTGCTATCGATGAACCTGAAATCCATCTTCATCCGCAAAGTCAGCGCACCGTTGCGAAACTCTTGTCGGGGAGCGCTAACCAAAAAATAATCGTCACCCATTCTCCCTACATCGTTCAGCGCTTCGACCCTACGCAGATCGTCGTCGTACGCCCAGATGGCTCGTGTAAACAGATTGATTCCTGCGAATCTCCGAATGCCGCGCTGCAAGCACATTGGTGGAACCCTAAGATGCTAGAAGCTTTGACGGCGCGTTATGTGATTGTGGTGGAAGGCGTTGCAGATCAAGTAGTTGTCGAAGCCGCAGCACATGCGAAAGGCATCCTCCTCGACAAAATTGGGGCGGTCATATTCGAGCTAGGTGGAGCAGAAAAGTTCCCTAATCTGCACAAATTTCTCGGCAGTAATGGATTTGAAGTTAAGGTTCTGGGCCTGGTTGACGAGAAAGAGAAAGGTAAATGGCTTGGAGCCTTCGGGGGACGCCCGAAGAACGTGATCGACAAGTCCGTGTTCATTTCGACTAGTGATCTTGAAGATGAGTATTGTCAAGGCATTCCGGTCGACGTGATAGTCGATCGGCTTATCGCTAATCACGTTGCCAACGATGAGCAAGCCATCTTTGCTTCCTGCAAAGTCAACGATAAAGAATCGATCACCCCTGAGCATCTTGCTAAATATTGCCGCAAAAATAAAGTGCCGGCCGCTTTGGCAATTACACGCAATCTGACACAAACGGAAACGGCATCTATATCTAGCATCCACAGGCTACTCACCGAACTCGAAAGGCTCAGCGAGCAATGAATCATGCCATCTCAGAATTTGACGCAGCTTACACGAGTTCGAAAACTAACTTACTTGTCGTTGCTCCACCAGGCTGCGGAAAAACGGAGTTGCTTGCGCGGCGAGCGGAGTATCTCATTAGCCGGCTGTCGTCGGGTCAAAAAATACTTGCTTTGACATTTTCTAATAAGGCTCGCGATAATCTCAAGGCTAGATTATCTAAGACCCTCAGTCGCGAAAGAATGTCTCGTTACATCGAGGTGCGCAACTTTCATGGGCACGCAGCGGAAATAGTCCGCTCACATGGCGCAACGCTTGGCGTATCTACCGACTATATTTTGCCAGGCAAACGCAGTCAGGACAATGCTATCGACGCTAGCCTCAATGGTTTACGGAATAAAGATGATCTCGATTTTAGGCGTGCCGTCACTGAAGCACTTCGTGACGCTAAACAGAAGTTGAGTGATGATGCTGTTGTCCTACAAGAATTAGAACGTACAAACCGCTACGCTGCTCAGGTGGAACAGTATCGGCAGTGCAATGACATTATGCTGTACGACGATCTGCTACGCCATGCCCAACGACTGCTTCATGTCGACGGTGTCGCTCATCTCTATAAATGCCACTATGGTGCAATTTTGGTCGACGAGTTTCAAGACTTGTCGCCGCAGCAACTAGATATAGCACTCCTTACATGCGCTACGAATCGTACGTTTGCTGGAGATCCACTACAAGGAATTTACAGTTGGGCGGGAGCTCGTCCGGAGTTTGTGGAGCGTCGTTTGCGTGAGATTTGCGGAGATCCTCTCGGTCTCGGCGTGTCATATCGATCTTCACCACGTGTTCTTAGTCTACTTGGGCGGGTTTCTGGAAGTCTGGGTGGCGCGAAGTTGCTGGCGAACCAACCTGGACAGTGGCATGATGGTGGTTGCGTCGCGGGCGGCGCGTTTTCTACAGCAGAAGCAGAAGCATCGGCTATTCGAAGTGCTGCGACTAACATTGTAACGCGGTTTCCTGCAGCTACAGTAGGGATAATCTGCCGCAATGGTTGGCGCCGCAAGGAAATCGATAACGAGTTCTTAAAGACGAATACAGCCTGCACGCGATGGGATATTGAAATTGACAACCCATCTATCGTCGAGATTATTCGTAATTCTTTAGATCGCCTTGGCAGAACGGTGACTTGGGAGAGGCTGGAGCGCGACCTGCTCGGTTCTACCTATGCCACTGATGTGGAAACTTCTGCCGAGATACGTGAGGCACTTACCCAGATACAAACACTCACTGGTAGTCATCACGAGAGGCTTGCTGACGTTGTGTCCCAGTTGCGTATCCGGAATAGCGACGAGGCGATACCTGCAGGTATTCATTTGCTCAATGCTCATGTCGGCAAAGGGCAGCAGTTTGACTGGGTATTCATTCCAGGATTAGAAGAGGGGAATATTCCAAGTTTTCATGCCAAAAGAGATGCTGCACTTCTCGAAGAGCATAGAGTTCTTCTTGTTATGATCTCACGTGCACGGACTGGCGTGGTCGTCAGTCGGGCTGCACAGCGACTTTCGAAGGCAGGAAACTATTACCATCTCAATCCAAGTCGTTGGTGCGAAGAGCTCCAAGATGAGGTTACGCGAACCTTTGAGGGCTTAGAAGGTTACATTGCGAGTATGCCAGGTAGCAGTTAGTCAGGTGACTGACCATTGTGCTTTAATGCACCGATTTCTGTGTAAGCCTGTCTCGCCCGTTCCTGGAAGGCGGGGTCAATCGGGGCGGTGTGCAGTGTCTTTCTCGCCTGCTTGAGATACCGAGCCACGGTGGTGCGGTGAAAATCGAAGCGCTTGGCGATCTGTGCGACCGTCTGCCCCGCCTGGTGGAACGCCACCCTCGTCCGCCAGCTGCGCGCGGAGGTAGCGATGAATCCGCCGCGGTGGAATGGTGGAGGACTGGCGGTGGACAGAGATGTAGAAGTGGAACCCCGTGTGTCAGGCAAGCGCCTCCATTCGCTGGCGCTTGGCCTGCTGGATGTACTTGCCGACTGTGCTCAGTGCCACGTCATACTTCTTGGCGATCTCCGTGTAGGTCAAGCCACGGTCGAGGTGGTCGGCCACCAGCTGCTCGATGCCTCGCTGCCCGAACCGCACCAGGAGGCTGCGCTGCTTGAGGTCTGCCCGCTGCTCGGTCTGCCTGCCACCAGCCAGCGCAGCCTCTAGCGTGCGCCTAGTCGCCACCAGTGTGTAGCCGTATCTGGAATAAGCCTGCAAGATCTCCGCTCAAGCACTGAAACGCCAACGAAAACCCACCAAAGCGTCAGTCAGGTGGGTTTGGCGACGTTCTCGTTGCCGGCATGTTCGGTGACCACTGAGTGCAAACTGATGATTCTCCAGCCTGAGAACCAGTCCCGCGTCGTTCTGACGTTGCGGTTAACCATCGCGGCGATGGTGTCTATGTCAACACCGCGAGAGGTGTAGGGGACAGACTCGGCCTTAGTTCGGCGAATATATCATGATAGGCAATGGAGATACCTTCCGAAATATCGACTCCACGAATAAGGGGAAGGCATGACAGAAGACTCTTTGGCCACACCAATCAGCGCGCGGCAGTGGATCGGGTTGTGCGCGTTGGCTGGAGGGTACTTCATTGCACTCCTTGACCTGACAATTATTAACCTCACAATTCCTTCGCTAACACAGGATTTGCGCGCATCCGCAGCTCAGGTGTTCTGGACGGTCAACAGTTACGGTCTCGTTCTTGCGCTAGCAACCATCCCGTCAGGTCGTTTAGGTGATCGATTCGGGCACCGACGCCTGTTCCTTCTGGGTACGCTCATCTTGGCAACCGCCAGCCTCGCCTGCGGGATTTCTACCTCTCCTTTCGTTTTGATTGCCGGACGGTTTCTTCAGGGACTCGGTGCCGGCATGCTGGTACCGCAGACTCTCACGCTCATCAGTGTCACCTTCCCTGAAAAGGTTCGTGGGCGCGCAGTCGGCATATGGGGAGCAATTGCAGGAACTGCGTCCGTCGTCGGCCCTCTTGCAGGCGGACTGTTGATTGACGGCCTCAGCTGGCGCTGGGTCTTCTTCATCAATCCCCCGATTGCAGTTCTCATCGTGGTTCTAGGCCTGCAAAGTCTTCCAGCCGAAGCGACCCGGTCCGCGAGGCTTGACCTCGTGGGCACCTTCCTTGCAGGCGTCGGCCTTGTGGCACTCCTCTACGGATGCCTGCAAGGCCCCTATGCGGGCTGGGATCTGCCGACAATTGCTTGCCTACCGTTCGCTGTGTTCTGCTTGTTCGCATTCTTCTGCTATGAACGTCGGGTAGATCCGGTGCACGCAATTTTTCCGAAGTCTCTTCGTCAGAATCCACGGTTCCTCACCGCCTCGGTGTTCGGCCTCTTTGCTTCCTTTGGCGTGTTCGCTTTGACCTTCCTCGTATCGAACTACATCCAGTCTGTGATAGGTCAAGCGGCGTTCTGGGCAGGGGTGGTTCTCGCGCCAGCATTGATTGCATCTGTGCTCACAGCACCTATTGCGGGTCGCTGGATTGACAGAGGGAAAGCCTCTTGTTCTACAGATCGGCTTCGGAGGCTCAGCGTTGGGAACCGCTTTGAGCATACTGATTACTGCTACGGAGGCTTCTTGGATGTGGTTCCTAGGAGCTACCCTCGTTTTCGGTATCGGAAATGGGTTCGTGATCGCGCCACTGACAACAGTAGGTATGTCTGCACTTAGGAGTGATGAGTTCGGTGCTGCTTCATCTTTCCTCAATGTTCTTCGTCAAACCGGCCCCGTGCTAGGGGGAGCCGTTATTGGCCTCTTGATCCAGTTGCTTGCTGCTGTGCCTACCGAATCCGACCCGCTGGGACTCTCAAGTGTGACCGTTGCTTGGGTGTTGGGTGCGCCCTTGCTGCTATTTGTTGTCGGAACCTTTGTGTATTCGTTTGTTCCAAAGTCGATAGTGTCAGCAATTGATTGAGGCGGTGCCGTCCCCTGGGGACACCACGAGCGTGTAGCCGTATCTGGAGTAAGCCGGCAAGATCTCCGCTCAGAACTTGAGAACTTACTCGAACCCTCGGCAGCGGGTGTGCTGCCGAGGGTTCGAGTGTTGTGGGAGTGGGGAGATGGGAACGGCTATGGCGCGATCGTCAGGTGGAGACTTCGGGATGCGCTCGGGTCAGCTGTAAAAGTGGACTGGATTGTACTTTCCTCCATTCAGAGGGTTGTGTGCCTGATAGAAGTAGCGAGTGTCCTCGAAGGCTCGTGCTAGGCTGACGCATTTTGTGGCCCCTGGGCCGACTGAAATATGATAGTTCGGCCCTCGTCGCCCGTTCGATGGTGCTACGGTGACTCCCGCATAATCCGTGGCAGTACTTGTGACGCAGAATCGGTCGTTGGCGTCGTCGTAACTGACCTTTGTGTATCCTCCTGTGCCATAGTCGGTTGGTCCGAAGGAGTTGGCAGACGCTGGTGCGGCTACGGCAGCTGCTCCTAGAAATGCTGAGCTGACTGCTGCGGTCTTGATGAGGTTTCGCTTTGTGAATCGCATGGGGATCCTTCTGTGTGGCGTTGAGGTCGAGGATGACGTCGCGTTCTTTCTTGCGCCACCATGAAACCGCAGAACTCGCCCTGAAGGTAGGGGGATCAATCCCCTGTGGTTCGCGTGTGAGGTGCGGTTGTGGGGCGTGCTCGATCCCTCGGCGGCCGATGTGCTGCCGAGGGATCGAACCTTGTAGGGGGAGGGATGTGCTGTGATCTTCGGGGGTGCTTCGGGTTGCTCTTGGATCAGCTGTAGAAGTTGACCGGGCTGGCGCCACCTATTTTGAAATAGTAGTAGCTATTCTCGTATGCGCGTTCCAGGCTGATGCATTTTGTTTGACCTCTAAGGACGTAGAAATTAAACTCTGGACCGCGACCTCTTGTTGCGGGGTAAATACGGACGTTTGTTGGGAAGAATGGGTGACCGGCTCCGGTGACGCAAAACTGATCAGCTCCATCGTTGTAGCTCACCATTGCCTGTCCGCCGGTGCCGTAGTCTGTCGGTCCGAATGAGTTCGCTGACGCGGGTGCTGCAACCGCTAGTGCTCCAACAAAAGCTGAGCCGATGGCTGCGGTCTTGATGAGGTTTCGCTTTGTGAGTCGCATGGTGACGTCCTCCTTTGGGTGGGGATTGAAGTTGAGGCGACTTGATGTTTGTCGTCGCATGACTATGAGACCTCAAAAATAGTGAGAACGGTAGGGGGATCAATCCCTTGTGGCCTACCTACAACAAACTCCGGTGTGCAGAGCGGTTGTTTCGCACCGGCGTTGTGTGCTGGCTACATGTGGCTGGGCAGCCTGCCGCGCTGGCTGCCTGGAGGGCTGCGCTGGGGCGGCCTCGGCTTCGTCGTCGTTGACCGACGATGCTCGCCCGAGCCTCCTGCTCCGGTTGACCTGGCTCTGCGGTTTGCCCACGGGGGCGTCCTCCCGGTAGGCTGCCCGTGCGTCCCACGGCACGGGCTGTGGGAAGGCGATGGAGATGTCGCATAGTGGCCTAGTGCGCCTCCCTGCTAAGGAGGTTGGGGTGGAAGCCCCTCGGGAGTTCGAATCTCCCCATCTCCGCAAGAACGGAAGCCCCGGCACGCAGCAGCGTGGCCGGGGCTTCGGCGTTGGTCCAGCCATGGCTGCCGAGGGGGCTGTGCCCGGCCGGCTTCCTTCGTCCCGACCGAGTGGTCGACGCCCCTCAGGTCGAGGGCTACGCTGACAGCGATCCATCGAGCATGCTGGGAGTGAGTGGGCCTTGGCCAGCACGCACAACCGAAAGCAGTCGGCCGTCGGGTATGCGCTTATCGGCGGCTTCGTCCTCCTCTTCATCCTCCTCAACTGGGCGGGCCCCGGGAGGATCCTGTTGCTCGTGTCCGCGGTGACCGTCCTGGTGGCCCTGCTGTTCATCAGGACCCGGTCGCGAGCAGCTATGCTCGCCGCAGTCATCCTCATGGTGGCCCTGCCGTTTGCTGCCCTGCGGACGCATGCCGGCTCCGCCGCAGGAGCCACCGGCCCGTTGGTGATGCTCGTCGGAGTCGCCTGCTGGAGGCGCTGGAAGCCTCGGAACGGCTCGCGTCCCCGTGACGCCCACGAATCGGCTGCGGCGACCACATGCCGCCAAGCAGGGTAGGACATGTCCGCCCCCTTTAGAAGCCGTGTTGACTCACGTTGCAAGTTTCCCACCGGTTAGTCTTCCGGGGTCGGATAAAGACGGCATCGACTGGCCGCATTTTCGACTCGCCCTGTCAGCATGAATGAGCCGAAGCCTCAGTCAAGGAGAACTTGTGACCGAGAAAACACCGCAGGACGTTGTTGCCCACCATCTCGCCGCGCTGGAGCAAGGTAACCTCGCCAATTTGATGGCTGACTACGCGGAGCACGCCGTCATGATGTTCCCAGACCGCAGCTTGCGTGGCCACGACTCGATCAAGGATTTCTTCGCTGAGGCTCTGGACCAGTACGGCCGGCAAGCGCTTGCCGGAGTCGAGGTCCTCCGCCAGGACAGCGAAGGGGACATCGTCTACGTCGTCTGGGTGCAGCACCCCGACACCCCTCAGACGATGCGCGGCTGTGACACCTACCAGGTGAAGGATGACCGCATCGTCCTGCAGGCAGTGTTTGACGCCTGACATCCACTGAGGACTACCTGGAAAGAATAGAGAGGAAAGAATATGTCGATGGATGAGCTGACAGTGCTCCTGGACAAGCAGGCCATCAAAGAGGTCACCGACCTTTTCTCCACACTCGATGACGAGAAAGCCGTTGCCGAGCAGATGAAGCTGCTCACCGATGACGCCGAAATCACAGCCTATATGGGTGACTCCCTTTACTCCTCCATGCGGGGCAAGGCTGATATTGAAAGCACTTTCACTCGCCTGCTCGGAGATTTCGACGGCGTGTATCACCTGAACGGTCAGCTCACTCTGAACCGGCTGACGAGGGATGAGGCTGAGGGGATGCTCTACTGCCACGTTGTACTTGTCGAGAAGCAGAATGATAAAACCATCATTCACAACAACTACGGTCGTTACGAGGACAGCTACGTTAAACGAGACGGGCGCTGGCTGCTGAGGAAGCGCACCGCTCGCTTCACTGTCACCGACAGCCGTGAACAGGAGGGGGCGGCCTCCGAGTGAGGCTGGGCGCACTTGACCGAACCCTGGAGTCAGCCCCGCTCAGAGTGTTCGCCTCTGGCCGATCGGGGTGCCTACGTGTCCTCCCGGGCCGATCCGGGATAGCGTGATGCTGTACCCGACTGAGAGGGAACTCATGTCTGACCACGACGCAACCCAGCCTCCGGCCTCCGGAACGCCCCGTCCCGGTGAAGGGGACGAGTTCAACGCCCGGACCGTCCTCATCAACCAGGAGCTGCTCGACGCCGCACGTTCCGAGTCGCAGCCGGCAGCCGGGCAGGTTCCCGGCTCTGCACCCGGTGCGGTACCTGGCGCTCAGGCTCAGGCCGGCTCGTGGCGCCCCGCACAGCCCGACCTTCCCGCCGGGCCTCCCCCCGAGGAACAGACGCGCGCCTACCCCGCAGGCGCTGGACGGGCGGCCGCGCAGCCGGCAACTGCCCTCCAAGCCGACCCCTCTTCCAAGAAACCAGAAGCCCGCACC
>ERZ773043.1694-NODE-1694-length-12186-cov-3.746517_pt1 | contig 12186 bp, 10 predicted proteins | sample MGYA00580636_ERZ773043 | MGnify/ENA primary metagenome ERZ773043 (study PRJEB29015, sample SAMEA2737992) | human oral metagenome | biome: human oral; feature: human-associated habitat; material: dental | place: China | collected 2065 ... | reverse complement strand
CCCGCCGTTGTCCCAACGCGCCTTCCTACCAAAGCCAAGAGAGATCAGGGTCCTCTTTTTTAGACGGTAGTGAAGAACCTGCTCATTCTGCGGGGCGTCCGCGGCAGCAGGGGCCCGCTCACCCTGCGGGGCGTCCGCGGCAGCAGGGGCCCGCTCACCCTGCGGGACGTCCGCAGCAGCACTGTCGCGCTCATCGTGGGCTTTCGCCTTCGGCTCTAGGGGAAACTTGTCACACACATAGCTGAAGAGATAACGAACCTCGTCCTGAGCCTTATCCCAATATTCGGAGCTATCCAATAAGTTCCTGAGACGGTCATAGTCTGCTTCAATGTCTTTCTGGGACTTACGCACGCCCAAGACAAAGGGAATAAAACAGAACTCGTAATTTTTTACGACAACGTTCACTGCATCCAGACCTCTCATATGCAATCTCGGCTCGAGGACATACGGCATGCCTACGTCCAGCAACTCATTTCTTATTCCAACTCCTGCCGGGTTTAACGATGGAGTTCTGGAAGTAGAAGCATCCATCCATTCGCCGCCTTCTCAGGCAGCATGGGCAAAACACGGCCTATGCTAGGTTGCAAAGCCCCCCCTCCCCCAGAGCCCATGGTCTTGTTGCCCGCAAACCATTGATGCGATGCCCTGCTGTTCGGCTTACCCCTGCCGTCGTCCCCTTTCGGATACGACACATCGAAGCCCTTTGCAAGCTCGAAGTTCGTAATGACCATGAAGTCCTGGAAGGCCTCATCCTGATTGAAGTGGTTCGTTAACAGGCAGTCCTTAACAGGCACATCTCGCACGGTGTATAAGACATCAACAGGGGAGCGCGTAACCACGAAGTCCACCCCCACCTTCACGCATCGACGGGCAGAGTTGGCACCTCGATGTCGGCTCGAGCGCGTGACCACGGAGTCCACCCTCACCTTCACGCTCCCAAGACCGAGGGGCTTGCCACACCCGATCTTGTGCATCTGAGCGCCATCGAGGCTGTTCTCTCCTATGCAGAGCGTCCAGACGAGCTTGTCGAGCTGCTCACGCGTGATGCCCTCAAAATACACGTCAAAGCAGAACTCTGAGCCAGAACGAAGCAGCTCGGTCTCTATCGTGCGCTCAGCGGCCTTTCCCACAAGTGCCTTGGACTCTTGGCTGCACGACGAGAGAATCTCATCGTCACTTTTGCGGCAATGCAGGTAGAACTTACGTCCACGGAGCATTACGGAATCACTCCCGATGAGCAGCTCCCTTGTAGGGTTACCAGACTTGGTGTTGTACCCTGTCACCATGTAGTCGTACGTCCAGACAAGTGCCTTACGGGGACGCTTCGGACGCTCCGTATAGAACTCGACTGCGGACGGTTTTGGGGAGGCGAGCTCCTTGAGAATGCGTCTCTCTGTTGTGCCCTCATGAGTGATGACGGCATCCGTGAACCGAAGCTTGGACGCGCGGGCGCCAGCTGGCCCCACCAAGCCAAAAAGGCGGCATCCCTCGCACGCCTGATCAGGATCCGTACAGCGTGCGTGATCCCCCAGGAGATTACTCACCGTATTGTGGTACACGGAACGTGAGATCTGAGCAGGTGAGAGATAGACTAACTTGGAGTTACCCTTCGACACCTCTTCATAGAAGAGGGGCGTGTATGACCCGTCTCTCTTTGGCCGCACGTCCTCATAGAACATCTCGTTGTCTGGATTGTTCTTCTTATAGATACTGAGGTTCTCTTCGTAGGCGGCGACGGCCTCCTCGAGACCAGACACCGCAAGGGGGTTCTGCTTCCCGAACGCGAACGGCTGCAGGCCGCCACCCAAAAGCACAGGCCATATGCGCAAGATCTCTCCCGGGTAAAGCTTACCCGCCTTCAACAACAACTTGCGATATGCAGTTACCTTATTGCAGTGAACTTTGTATGAAGGGGCTTTTAACCACGTACGTAGAGGTATATTTTTTGTGATATGATCAATTTTTATGATTGCTCTACAGGTTGCCGAGTAGAGAACCCATTTTTTTTTCTCAAAGACAAGCAGGCCGGGCTTTCGTGCAATGGGGTGTCTCGAGGAGAGGGTATTGTCGTTATTGACAGAGAGGCAGGCGTTGTCAAGCGCCTCGAATGCCGAACGGATCACACCCCTGATCTCGCTTCCGGGAATGGCCAGCTGCTCGCCCCTCTCCCCATAGTTCGCCCTGAAGAATGGCCAGAACTCAGGGGAACCCGCCTGCTTTGATCCCGCCTGCTTTGAACCCTCCTGCTTTGATCCCGCATCGGGCATGCCAAGCGGAGTTCTTGTCCGAAGCGTGCAGGAGATACGACCCCAGAGCCTCCCACCCTCATCCGTAGACGCACGAGCCACGGGACCTGAGGAAAGTCGGACGAAGTTATAGGGATTCACGAAGCGTGATTTAGGATCCGCAGTCCATTTTTTTATCGGCAATCCTTTTTTATTTGTGGTCCCTTTTGCCATGGCTACTCCTCCACATCTGACGTGTCGTCGTGACTGATTCCCACAATTCGAAAGTCAGACACGTGCGCGAGCCCGTCCTCATCGTAGCTCACGTAGTTGCGGATCTTCAGGAACCTCGCTGCAGCAACCGGTAGCCTGTATCGACCCCCTCCGATTGAAGACTGGAAATTTCCCTGACGCGTCTTCTCGTCGATGTCGAGGTATTGGATCTCATCCAGGCATGACTCAGGCAGAAGCCCCTCGTCATCGACAATGCGTACGGTAAGGGGTGTGCCCGGGGCTATGGAGTCGCGAAGTGCGTGAATCTCCGCTTGTCTGTTATACGCTCGCAGTTCGAGGAGGCGCGACGGGTCATGCTCCACAAGCTCTGGATCGACGTTGCTCGCATGAAACTCCTCTGGCGTCTCCCACCACACACCCCCCGCGAAGCAGGACAGTATGCCGTCAGCGAAAAACGAGCTCCCACTGTCACCACACACGAGATCGACCAGCTCGTGAACCCCCATAGACTCAGTCATCGTGTGCCGCCTCCTTAGCTTTGCCAGCCGTCCCAGCAGACGCAGCGCTCTTCTTGGCAAACGCGCATACGCTGTCGACAAGGGACGCAATATCTGGCTCGACGAACCCCAACTTGCCCCGCTTGAGAAACTGTTGCTCAAAGTCATGCATGGACTTGCCCTTGATGCTCAGGCTGATGTCCTTGACCTCGAAGATGCCATGACCAACGGCACCCAAGCCCCCTACGCAGAGAAGACCGTTGGCCACATCTGCCAGCACGGGAAGCAAAAGGCGCATGGCGTCGCGTAAAGCAACCTGGCCCTGAGCAATGCGCACTACGAGCTTGCAATTGCCACCATAATAGGTGCGTAGCGTGAAGAGGGCCCCATCCTTCGTCCCACCAGTGAAGCGGTCGATCGAGTTTCTCGTGATCTCCTTCCAGGTGCCGCCAGAGAGCGGCGTCTCCGAGATGCTCACCTGCGAGCGCTGCGCATGCGTCTGCCCCTTAACCTTCCTCACGCAACCAAACAGCTCATCTACTGCCCTGGCATCCCCGGACAGCACGGCACAGCGCTCTCGGATGGCGCCTGCCCAACTGGTTCCCGGAATGATAGGCTGGTCTTCATGCTTGCCATCCGGATCTGAACTGCGCACATAGAGCTGGCTGAAGTCGGGGCGACCGGGCTCCGTGGAGTACTCACGCACCGAGATGGCCCCACACTGTGCGAGCGAGAGCGTGATGACGGCGTCCGCAGAAGGGTCACCCTCAAGGGAGATGGAGGAGTCGTCCGGCCAGTGACCATCGTTAAACTGGTCAAACTCAAGCCACTGACCCCGTTGCCCCACATTATTCAGGTCGAAGAGCCTCATCTGACAGTTGACGACCCCTACCTCACCCATGCCACGCGTACTCTTGGCGCCAAGTCGAAGCGCCCCAGAATTGAGTGCCGACAGGAAGCGCACGATGTCCCCTTGGCCAAACAGATCATTGCCGATCACCTCGAGATGCCATACGAAACGAGCACCCGGCTCAACGATCTGACGGTCAAACTTGAGGCCTTCCTTCGCAACCCCATGCTCAAGCGCCACGTTGTCCCTCAGGGAGACGCTACGATTTCCCTCGGTCCATACGGCATCATAGACGCGGAGCGCGCCCTCGCCCACCTCACGGCTACCGAAGATCGCTTCGGCACGCTCGGGGTCAAGCGTGTGACGCATCACCCCAGCGAGTGAGGTCGCCGGTATGAGCGGACGCCCACGACCATCGAGGACGACGTCGCTATCGGTCAGGACGCTATTCGCACAGCCGATGGAGAGTGCGGACTTCAGCTCAAGCTCAACCCGATAGTAGCTGCGAGTTCTACCTACCATCAACTACCTCACCTCCGAAGCCTGCTGGGCCGCAGCCTGCTTGGTAAAGTACTTGCCCAGCACGAGAAACAGGACTATGCACTCCTGCTCTAGGGCCCACTCAACCGTGCTCAGAACACCAAGACTCTTCCGACAGGATATCCCAAGAAGCTCCATTGCCCTCTGCCTCCTTGAGTCAGACTTGATGCTTGCGAGCCTCCCGTCAAACTCCCCTCGCGACTTGGACTCTTGCGCCATTCGCATGAGACGTCCGACAAAGGCTGGGTTGAGCAGGTCTTCGGACACGCCAAACCGCTTGCGATGTCTCCGAGCATACGCGACGGTAGACATCCGGGCTTTCTCTCGCAGGTCATCTGCCTGCTGTGGCACAGACCCTGGCGCCGATGCGCCCGCCGCCGTGATGAAGCCATCGTGCGCGCTCAGACGGTCAAGTAGCATGCGACCCAAGCCCTCGGCCTGCCTCTGCCCGATGCGCACCAAGGCGGGCAGGCTCGCGCAGTCTCTCTGTGCCGTGAACACGATGGCGCTGCCTGCCGCGATCATCCTCACCCACGGCTTCTTCTGGTTCCACTTTGCGTTGTACCCCCCTACGGCCACCCCTTCGATGCTTGACCCCAAGACGAGCTCCCCAGCGTCTGGGAGCACGTCGGCCATCTTCCCAAGAGCCCGGCGCAGGTTGCGTACCAGCTCGGAAAAGTCCGTGCTGTACGAACCGTTCTGCCCCATGATGAGTATGTTCGAGTCGCATCGATAGGCAAGCCTCTCGCCCCTGCGCACCGCCTGCACCTGGGGGGCGCGGTCGCGCTCGGGACCACTGACAAGCGAGCAGCGGGAATACTGCGCCGTCTTGCTCCTCCCGAAGCGGATGCCGCCATCCTGGTCGGCCTGAGAGAGCTCAGCCGCAAGGGCTGCGAGTAACTTTGGGTCATCGCTCTCCACAACACCCGCGAGCTCCTGGCCCGCAGAGAGGCAGTGCTGCGTGTATAGCGTCCCCTCACCCTGCCTGCTATGGTGATAGACGATCTCTGTCCGCATGTCCACGGGATGAAGGTTCGAGTCCACAAAGCCTCCCCGGAGCGGCTTGAGCGCAGCTTTGTCTGCCGACTTCTCGACATCACCCAGCAGCAGGTACTTGCCATCGTGCTTCCCTCCCTTCACGCGGCCGACAAACGTTGGGGCGGGCGTGCAGCGCTTGTTGTCCGCCCCCACGGGGTGCAGGGCAGAGAACCGCACCTTTCCCTGAAGAAACAGCTCATCGAAGAGCTTGCTACCACGCATCCTTCCGGCGAAGAAGCCCAGGACAGACGTACCGGGAACGTACTCGAGGCCTTCGCTGCCCTTGCGCTGGGGAAGCATGAGGGGTGTATCGAGCCTCACGCGATAGGAGAAGCGTTTCGTGCCCCTTGGAAGCCTCGCTGCGTTCGCGGCTTTGCGCTTCCCCTGTGCCCTTGCCAACCCAAGCTCCATGCGCACGGCACCAAAGCCGCGGTTGCGCATGAGGCCGATGTTCCTCGTCGCTTTGCAGGCGTCTGCCAGAAGCGTCCGATCCTTCGCGTCAAAGCTGACGTCTGCCACAAACGTGAGCGACTGACGACCGTCAGCCGCCCAGGGATCCGTGCGATGTACGATACGCACGAAGCGCAGGCTGTTCTTCTTTGCAGTCCCATCGTCATTCATCGAGGTCTGGGCACGTTCACCCACAAGCCGCCGCAGCGTGTCCGCGCCAACCCTGCCATCCGGACCCAGCCGCTGCTCGACCGGTTTACCCCCAAGCTCGCGTATGGTCGCATCACCGATGTGCAGGCTCCCTCCCTCGGAACCTCCCGCCACGCCAAACAGGTGGTCGATGCGACCATCCCGCTCGTTGCCACCATCAGGGTAGAGCAGCGTCGCACCCTCACGAAGGCAGCCCTTCAGGCGTCGGGCAGGAATGAGCGGAAGACCGTTGTTCCCAAAGCAGATGTCAATGTCGATGCCGCTCGAAAAGCCATCGCCGCTCGCCGCGCAGAGATCTGACTTAAGCTGCACGATGATCACGCCAGTCTTACACCCCATAGCCCTCACCCATTTCCTTCCTTGAGAAGCGCAGGTCAAAGATGTCCCAGAAACTCGTCACGTCAAAGAGAAGCCTCCGCAGGGCCTCATCACCCAAGAAGCCCGCCTGCTGGGCCAGCTCCTCAACCCTTTGGATGGCCCTGTAATCTTTAGCCTTGATGCGCTCGTACTCAAGTGCAAACCATGAGTCGCCCTGTAGGACGGATTGGTTAAGCTTCTTGATGTCGGCCCTGCTCACTTGGCTCGCAGCAAGGGTCTCCCCAGCATGCAGAAAGGCGTCGTAGCCAAGCCCCCGTTTGAGGGGGCGGGCGACCAGGCCCTCCTCCTGCGCGTCGCGTATCTGCCTAAGGCTTCCCGTGATACCCGAGCGGCAGTAGTGGAAGTCAACGTAGCTCGCGGTTGGCGCACCATTGGCCTGCTCCTCTCGGTTGCGTCTCTTGCCTGAGTCGCAGCAGGACTCCGCTATCTCGTATACCTCACGGAAGGGGTCATGGGAGTGGCAGACGGCCATGCCGGCGCACGCGTGATAGCCCGTGCCCTCGAGCGCCTTGAAGTAGGCGTCGATGGCAAACGGGGCAGCATGGGCGTTGCAGATGAGGGTTATCTCGTCCCCATGGTCGATGACGATGCGATACGAGCGCTGGCGCTCGTCTTGCATCTCAAGCGCGGCCTTCATCGCGGCCTCGGGACCTTCGACAAGACTGCTGTGCACGCTCTGGGAGAACGCCCGCATGCCCTCCACGGTGCCCCCCTGCTCCTTGAGCCTCTCCCCGATGGAGTTACCGTCAAAGTACACGACGGCAATGAGGCTGTCATCATCCTTCATCGTACCTATGTCGTCAATGTACTTGCCACGCTCGCGCCACTCGTCGCCCTCGCTCTTGGCCTTCTGCTCGAACGCCCCCACCTTGCACATGGCCTCACGGGAGAGCTCCTGTCGGTCACCACCCCTGTAAACACGCCTGACTATGGGTTGAAACGTAACCGCATCCACCTGTGTGAAGGGAAGCACGTTGCAGGGGACTTCGAGCGTCCCGGTACGTTTCTTCCGGTTGAGTACCTCATACAGCCGCTCGCGGTTGTGGGCAAAGCTGAGCCCTGGCTGGACGCCATCTGCCTCCCACTCCACGCATGCGGCAACCATGCCAAGCGAGTACGCCTCGTCGAGAACGATGCGGGAGAACACCCTGTTTGCCGCAACATAGTCCTCCCTGCTGCGATACGCCACGCAGAGGTTACCGCCTCCCTCATAGACGATAACTCCCATCTCGCCATCGTCAAAGACGGGAATACCTGCCTCATCCACAAGGGGGCGCGCGTCTTGGTCACGCCAGTCATCCCGAATCGTGCCGGGCAGCCCATCTGCCTTCAAGAAGCGTCCGAACATACCGGCGAGCAGCTCGGACGCACCGGTGATCTCTCTCATCCTGTTGGTACGATAGATGTATTCTTGCTTGCCCCTAAAGTCGTAGATCGCAAGCACGGGTACGACATCACTCATGTGCCCTCTTCTCCCCTCATCGCCAGACGTGCCACAGCCCTTGCACCAGCAAGCGTCTTCGTGGCACAAAGGAACCCCGTCGCGTGACAGAACACAAGGTCCTCAATACCTGATAGCTTCCTGAGATCATCGGGGGACATCCCTCTCCATGAGGAGGGAAAGGCCCTCACCAGCTCGGGCCCCGAACTACTCCTTGGGACCCCCTGCACATTGAAGCCACCCCGCAGGGAAGGATAGATCACGAACTTGTAGCCACTGCCCACGACAGCGCGACGCCAACGTCGAAACTCCGGGAGCACGAGAACCCTGCCATCCCCCGCATCCATGAGCCTCCGTACGTATAGGACGTCCTCGTGCTCGGCCCTCAGGATGAACAAGCGTCGCTCCAACACACCCTGCGCCCACGAGGATGCCTCCGCAAAACGACGGTCATACTCATCGTCGTCGACGACGCGTATGGGATTGAAGTCCGATACGCAGCGTGAGAGCGAGTTAAACGTGCCAGAACTGTCCGCGATGTCGATGGGCCGAACGAACTCCTCGTCAAAGATGCGTGCACCCTCCTCGTCGAGCAACCGACTCCCAAAGCACTTCCATAGGAGGCCAAACGAGGAGTACGATACTCCGTCCGGTCTCTTCTTGCTTCCTCGCTGGTGGTGGTCAAACTCCCCTCCGCCGATGTCAAACGCCAAGCCGCAAAACTCTTCAGGCAGCTCTCGTACGCGCCTAATGGACACCTGTGGGTTCAGCAGGCGCAGCAATGCCGAGGCAAACACGTCATCCGCGTGAAAGACCCCCGCATGGGTCATACATGCGTCTGGCACTGTCAACATGAGACGTAGCACCTCCCTTGTGTACCGTAACCGTGGCGAAACACTCATATCTCCACCGTTCCTAGTATACTATTTCAATATAGTTGTAGGTTAGAGTTATTCAGTACGTAATCAGATCTATTGTCTGGAGGAGCCATGGAACAGCACGTCATCATTTTGGCACTGTCCACCCTCCCAGCAGGGGCGAAATCGTACAGCGAAATTGGTAGTAACGAGGGTGCAGGCACGAACGGCAACAACCTTGGTTATAGGTACGTATGTCCCAACCCCAATCCTAACGAGCCCACTCACTACGTCTATGGGAAGCAAACCAACGAGGCGCCCGTACGCTATCTCATCGGCAGGGCGCATGGGGATGGCAATAGGGTGACAAAAGTGGTCTATCTCTGCTCCCATGAATGCCAAGAGGCGTCCATACTCATGGAAGAGGGGGGTTTGGCCCGATGTAGTGCAGAGCAAGTCTTTCAAAGCTCTATTAAGAGGTACTGCAGTGAGCTTGGGGTAAACTGGGCGACTATGGATGGCTTCTTTGTTCCGATCACCTACAAACCAAAGGACTCAGCTGCCTCGCTGGGTGAGCTCATCTCGCAGACCAACGGCGATGTAGTCGTGGATGTGGACACGACTGGTGGATTGCGTGATGCCATCAACCTCATGACGCTCGCCATCCAGACGGTGCGCTTGCGCTCGAGGGACACGACGGACACGCGGGGCATACGCCTGGGAACCCTTGTCTACGGAAACTTCCTGGAACCAAAAAGCATCGAGGTGCAAGACGAGCAGTACGGACTCATCGAGCTCGTGAACGCCATCGACAGCTTTACCCGTTACGGCAAGGCAGAGGCGCTAAAGGGCTACTTCGCGAGCATCCAGACGAGCGAGACGCTCAAAGAGCTCTGCAGCGAGATGATGCTCTTCTCGGAGGATCTCTCGCTTTGTCGCACTGACAAGATCGTGACCAGAGGCAGAGAGATTCATAGGTTGCTTGATAAACTTGAGCAGTCTACTGACGAGCCGGGTAAGCTCTGCACAGGAGAACTGCTCTTCCGAAGCCTCGTACCCTCGATCCGCGAGGAGTTCGTGGGGCATCGCGGTGCCGGCGGGGCAAAGTCGATCGTCGAGGCCATCCGCTGGTGCACAGAGCGCCAGATGCTCCAACAGGCACTCTCCCTTTTCAGTGAGGAAGTCCCTGAGTATCTTGAGCTAAAAGGCTACGTCACCTGGGGTGGGACAAAATCCCAGCTCGATAAGTCCAAGAAGATGAGCAGGTTAAAGGAAGCATGCTATTGCTATAGGGGTAAGAGAAGCAAGATTATAAAGAATCCGAACTACCGTGCCTTTAAAGACCGTCTAATTAAGACAAAGGTGAACACATGCCTGCATGACGCCTGGACACAGGCCTACTGCTGCTACGCCGCAGAGCAACTCGCTGATCCCGCGTTCATGACCATAAACCCAGAGGGCCGAGAGGCAGTACCAGCGATTCTCATCTGGTATGCTCATCTGCTTCCCATTCGCAATGAGATCACGCATGCCGACGAGAATGCGAGCAGTGATGACAGGTCTACCTTCAACGAGGTTGCCAAACAGGCCTTTGGGGATGATGCCGAGAAGATTCACTGCACGTACGTGGAGAAGGGCAAGGACTCAGGGAGGCACGTACCCTCTCTTCAGCACGATATCACCAAGGCCCTAGAGGCGCTTGAAAACGAAGTGTTCCTGCGCCTCACACCCAAAGCATCGTACCTCTTTGGCCAAGATGAGGAGGCTGTGACGCATGAGAATCTCTAGGCGCTGTGGATGTGCGCATATGGACAGAGGCAACCTAACTCGAGAGGCGCGCTGACATGAGGGCACTCAGGATCACCCTCTGCACAGAGGGACCCATCGAGCTGCCGTTGGCATACAACGAGCTCGTGCAGGGACTGCTCTACAGCTGCTGGCACGAGCACTTCCCGAAGCTGCACGACGTCGGCTACGGAGACCTACGATCGTTTCGACCACTCACCTTCAGCAGGCTGACGGGTCGATGCAAAACAGATGGGAAGAGGAGGCTCGTCCGCTTTGACGACACCCTGGCGTTTGAGCTACGCTCACCCTTCGAGGAACTGATTGAGCAGGCTGCCATCGAGCTCTCAAGACGCGAGAGCGTGAGGCTTGGACCACACAAGCTCAAGGTCACGAACCTCGAGGCGGCAGACAGGCTCCTCTTTCCCCAACGTGCAATCATCCGCCTCGTCACGCCAGTCGTCGCATACGTCACGCTAAAGGACGGCCATACCCAGTTCTACTCCCCTGAAGAGGACGAGTGGGTACGGCACATCCAGAAGAACGCAAGGTGGAAGATGGGTGTGCTTGGCCTCGAAGGAGCGACTGAACTCCAGCTGACACCTCTTGCGGACACACTCAGGAAGCAGGTCACGCGCTTCAAGAGGACCATGGTCACCGGGTGGATGGGCAAGGTTGCCCTAGCCTGCGACCCCAATATGATGGCGACCCTCTACTATCTGGGCATGGGGTCAAAGAACGCCCAGGGCTTCGGCATGTTCGACATCCTTGACCGCCCGCTGCAGACAATGGATGCGCTCCCATGACGCGGCCCAGGAATGGTCATTCCCGCCAATGGGGCGCACAAGCACACAGGCCATGCCCCTTTCGTCCGCCTCAGAGAGGTGCTGAGTCCTGGTCATATCCGCCCCCTGGCAAGAGCCTCATCGATCAGACGGGTTCGTTGCGGCCCACACATCTGCAGCTCGTGCACAGCAGTCATAGTCTCAAAAAATGTTCCCCGACGAGGCGAAGCTGGTAGGCGCTCGTTTGCTTCGCGACTTGGTGCTGACTCTCGAGGATGACCTGCTTGATGGCCTGAACGAACCCCTCATAGTCAGCCAGGCCTGACTCATTCTGTCCTGTGCTCTCAGTCGCCATTCCCCACGCCGTCCTCAGGTCGATCTTCTGTCGCGTCTTTTCCTCCGCGCGCGCAAATATAGTGAGAGCGTTGAGCTTGAGCGTATCGGTAAGGATGCGGTCGAACGGAAAGCCATAGCCAGAACGGGCGGCCGCGTACTTAAACTCGATCTTGCTCATTGTATGTCAACACCCTCGGCGTCTGAGAGTCCTTGCTGCTCGGCAAAGAACTCCTTCTGGCGCTCTATCTCGCCGCGCAGCTCTTCCTGCGTGGGCAGGTAGGTGAGGTATTTTGCTGCGAAGAGCTGATCAGACCCATTGAGCACAGAGAAGTGGGCCACGTTCTTGTCTGTCTCGGTGCAGAGCAAGATGCCGAGCGTCGGGTTGTCGTCGGGGGCCTTCCGTAGCTCGTCATACATACGCACGTACATGTCCATCTGACCGATGTCCTGGTGGGCAAGCTGGCCCGTCTTGAGATCGATGAGCACGAAGCACTTAAGAACGTAATTGTAGAAGACGAGATCTATATAGAAGTCGTTCATCTCGGTACGAATGTGCTGCT
>ERZ773043.1693-NODE-1693-length-12188-cov-10.787769_pt1 | contig 12188 bp, 9 predicted proteins | sample MGYA00580636_ERZ773043 | MGnify/ENA primary metagenome ERZ773043 (study PRJEB29015, sample SAMEA2737992) | human oral metagenome | biome: human oral; feature: human-associated habitat; material: dental | place: China | collected 2065 ... | reverse complement strand
AGCAGCGGGGCACAGGCCAGCCCAGGCGCGCCGACCCAGCCCAGCCCGTGGCCACAGCCGGGCGCGGGCGCAGGTCCAAAGCCGCAGGGCCCCTCAAGAATGGGTCCGCAGGCCACCACGGCCCCACCTGAGACAGGTACGCGGGGAGCCACAACTCCGAAAGCCCCCTCGAGCACAGGCACACAACCGGACGCAAAAGCCCAGACAAACGCAACCCCCACAGCCCAGACGAGCGCAGATGAAGCACGGCCGAGTGCAAGCACTGAAGCCCAGCCAAGTCCCTGGAGGCCCGCACCCAAGACACGATCGAACGCCCTGACACAGGAGCGGAAAGCGCATTCATCTCTAAGTGCGTCCACGTCAGAGTCAGACGCCGATTCTCATGACATGCAGGAGCGAAAGGGCCCGTGGAGACCTGCCCCTAAGACGCCGATGAGTGCTCGGGCATGGGGTACACAGGCGCAGCCGGGCGCGGACGCAGGTCAAAAGGCGCAGCCGCAACCAAGCCCATGGGCACAGGCAGGGGCGGACACAGGTCCAAAGACAGAGGCACAGGCACGCCCCTGGGCGCAACCAGGCGCAAGCGCGCAGGCTCCCTCGAGCCTGAGCCCACATACCAGCACGACCCAGCCCTCAGGCACAGATGACCAAGCGATCGCGGCTCCGAAAGCCGAGCCAGACACGGGTACACAGGATGCGCAGACGCACGCAAGCGAGTGGATGTCAACGCCCATAGCACGACCTAGCTCAAAGGCACGAGACACACAGGCCCAACCGCCCACGGCCGCGCAGTCAAGTACCAGCCCCACGGGCGCGCAGACACGGCCGGGAGCGGGCACCCAAGCAGCGCAAACACCCACCATGAAGCTGCCGCAGGACTCGCCCACCCCGGACCAAGCTACACCCTTTGGTACGCCGACGCAGTCCACGTGGCAGCCGACGTCTTCCCTCCCCGACCAGGCCATGCCAACCAACATGCCATCCAAGGATACGAACGCGCAGACGCGCAAGAGGGGGCGCGGTTCCCTCCTTGTGGCGGCACTCGCGCTCGTCGCCGTCATAGCTGCAGTCTGGTTTTTCGTTCTCCCCGCCATCTCCGGAACCGCAGCCAACGCCAAGATCTCGCAAGTGCTTACGGGAAGCGGCGACGTTAGTGCCGTCCTGCCAAACGCGATCTGCAAAAACGTTTCCGGGAACCAGCCCATGTACTTCTCGAACGAAGCGATGGCTCAGTTTATCACCAACAAGGCCAATGGCCTCGAGCGCCAAGCACCAAAGGATCTCGACGGGCTCCTGCAACTGAGCGACCAAGAGCTTGACCAGCTCAATGGACAGTGGGCCCTTGCCAACTTCGATTACCGCAGTTCAAGCTCATCTACTCTCTCCGCATCGAGCACGGGCATCGTCGCATACATGACCGTCGTGAAGACCAGTGGCCTCACAAGCCAGCAGCTTGTTGATACGATCCAGAAGTCCGGCCTCGACTTCGACCACGCGGGCGCGGTCGAAGTCACGACAATTGACTTGCAGCGCTTTATCGACTCCACCCCCATCAATGCCTATGTCGGTAACAGTAAGTACGGTCTCGACCTCTACGATATCGTGAGAGGCGACAAGATCTCCAACTACACGAAGGCAAAGAGCGTCCATACAGCTTTATTCACAGGCCGCGCAAGCATGGGGTGGGCCGTCTCGATAGAGTACGACAACTACAGCATCATCGTACTCCTAAGTGGCACACCTGAGGCTATTCAGGAGAGCAGCGACCTCAAGGGCTTCGCCGACCTGTACAACTCGATGCAGTCTGACTACTACGTGCGCTAGAACACGAAAAGCGGGCCGATGCTGCAAGCCACAGACATATGCAAGGGCTACGGGGAGCGCCTGGTCTTAGATCAGGTCTCCCTTTCCTTTGCAGACACCGGTCTCGTCTGCATCTTGGGACGCTCGGGCTGCGGCAAGACAACGCTCCTCAATATCTTGGGTGGCCTCGAGGGCGACTTTGAGGGAGAACTCGAAATCGATGGCAGGTCCACGAGGGACTTTCTCGAGACGGACTGGGACAGGTACAGGGGACAAGACGTCGGCTTCGTGTTCCAAGACGCGTCTCTCATCGGCTATCTGAGCGTAGGCGACAACGTGCGCTGCGCCCTCGACCTCAAAAACATCAGCAGTCCTGAGGTCGAGGGTCCTGTCGGCGGTGATCCAGACGCAGCTGTGGCCCAGGCGCTCGAGGCTGTCGGTCTGGGAGACTTTCAGGACAGAATGCCCAGCGAGCTCTCGGGCGGGGAGACCCAGCGCGTCGCCATCGCCCGGGCCATAGTCAAGGGTCCGCGTATCCTGCTCGCAGACGAACCCACAGGTTCGCTTGACCTCGCGAGCGGGGAGGGCGTTATGTGCACCCTCTCCACCATCGCCCAAGACTGTCTCGTCGTTATCGTGACGCATGACCAGGGGCTTGCCGAGCGCTACGCCGATCGCATCATCAGGCTGGGAGAGGGTACGGTCGAGAGCGACCTGACTCGGTCCGGGCCAGTGTCTGACGCCTGCGGGTCGCGCGCGGCAAAGGCTGACGACGCAGGTGATGGGGGCCTTGGGAACCTAAGGCGCCCAAGGCATCCGGGGCGCGCTGGCATGTTTGCCCGTCTCATACGACAGCACCTGGGTAACAAGCTCCAACGCGCGCTCATCACGCTACTCGTCGCAACCATAGGCATCACGGGCACGGGCCTGACCTTTGCCGTCCAGAGCGGGGCACACGCCTACATGGACCGCATAGGCATCGCCTCCTTAGCCAGTAACCCGCTGGTCCTCAGGCAGAACGGCACGCAGGCGTCGCTCGTGGGCGTCGCGCTCAGTGCCCTTGATACGCTCCATGGCAACGACCAGCAAGGCGGTGATGCCCCCAGCGAGGTGACGCTCAGCCATGTGGCCCAGAAGGTTGCGGCAACAGCCCTCGCGCACAGCAAGAAGAGCGACCTCGAGCAGTTCATGCGCTACGTGGACTCAGACCGTTCGCACATCCGGCAGAATGCCTATGACGTCCAGCGCCACTATGACGTCGGCATCAACCTCTATGACGCCAACGGTAGGCAGATCGTCCAGGATGGCAGGGTGACTATCCTCGACAACCTCTCGCTTGATCACATCTTTGGCAAGGATGGTGAGAGGGCCGTCTCGGACATCCTGCCTGACGCAGCGTCGCTGCTGCGCGAGATCCCCTACAACGAGGAAACGGGCGCCAGTCCCTACGAGGTCATGGCCGGCCACATGCCCAACTCCTACGACGAAGCCGTCATCATCTGCGACCATGACGGACGCGTGTCCGACTACTTCGCCTATGCCACTGGCTTGGCAGACCTCGAGGGCATCCGCGAGGTGTCCGTTGACCTTATGATGGGCAAGGATGTCCACATTCCGGGCCTTGATGACGCATATTCCTTCGAGAGGCTGTTGGGACTCGAGTTTGGCATCGTGCCCCAGAGCGACTACTACTACAAGGGTGACGGAGGCTGGGACCTTGCCAATGGCAACGCCAGGCGTATGAAGGACGTCCTCGCAAGCGCCCCGAAACTCAGGATCGTCGGCGTCGTGCGTGCGTCTGACAAGATAGCCAGTGTCCCCGAGGTAGGCGCCATAGGCTACAGTTCCGAGCTTATCCCGTGGATCATAGATCACAACAGCTCGAGCGAGATAGCGCGTCAGCAGGCGGGCAGCCCCAACGTGGACGTCTTCACCGGAGTGGACTTCGCGTCCGAGTCGAGGGGTTCCAACCGCGCGATGGAGGCAGAGCGTACCAGAAATGCGCTCCTCTCGGCCATCGACAGCTCCCTGCTCTCGCAAAGAAAGCTCGACTACCTCAAGAGCCTCAATGACGAGCAGGTCATGGCCCTGGGCGATCGCTTTAAGGACTACTTTGACGCCTCAGGCAGACTCTATGTGTCGCAGGACGACGTGCGCAAGGTCGCCGCGCTTCCTGACGACCAGTTCACGGCCATCATCGAGTCATATGCACCCGCAACCCTGAATCATGCCTATCAAGAGAACATGGACAAGCTCGGTGTGGCCGACTTACACGAACCGACATCAGTCCAGATCTTCCCATCGAGCGTGGAGGGGCGCGAGCAGATTATCCGTGAGCTTGACTCCTATAACGCCACCCTCGCAGACGGTGAGGCACCCGTGACCTATGCCAGCCTCAACCAGGCCGAGGTCGATCAGGTAACGAGCGTCATCAACCTCGTGAGCTGGGCACTTATCATCCTCATGATCTTGGCCTTGGGACTGAGCGCCATCATGATCTTTTCGGTGACATCCGTGGCTGTCATCGAACGGCGCCGAGAGATCGGCATCCTGCGCGCGCTGGGAGCATCGAGGCGTGATGTCGTCTTACTGTTCTGCTGGGAAAACGTAACCGTGGGGATGTGCGCGGGCATCCTCGGCGCACTCCTTGCCCTGTTGCTGTCTGTCCCGCTGTCCCTCGTCGTCCAAAGTCTGACGAAAGAGGCAGCTCTGGTATCCCCCTCACCGCTTATCATCCCCGTCTCGGTGGTAGTGGGGATGACGTTAAGTCTCGTCTCGGGCCTTACGCCCACCTTGCGTGCGACACAAACGGACCCTGCCCACGCGCTCAGACAGGGCTGACGCACGAGACTGACCTAAGTTCACCTACAACTCGCCGAGGACCCACCCGAGAAGCTTACCTCTCCGGGCAAACTCCAGGCAAAGTTCCCGGGCGGCTGCCCTTGGACTGCCGCCCGGGAACTCATGGCTACTCTGCGGAGGTCTCCTCAACGGGCGCGACCTCGGTCGTCGCCTCGGTGGCCTCCACAGCTCCGGCCTCGGGTGCCTCGGGGGCCTTGGCAGCGTCCGCCTCAACAGTCTTGGCCTCGGACCTCTTGGCGTACTCAGCGGCACGCTTGGCCTTCTCGGCAGCCTTGGCCTCCTTGGCGGCCTTCTTCGCGGCAGCAGCCTCGGCGGCCTTCGCGGCCTTCTCGGCCTTGGCCTCCTGGGCCCTCTTGAGCTGGGCTGCGGCGGCACCACCAAACTTGTCAGAGAAGCGCTGGACACGCCCACCGGTGTCAACGAGCTTCTGCTGGCCGGTATAGAAGGGATGGCACTTGTCACAGAGATCTATGGTCATCTCGCTCTTCGTGGAGCGGGTGACCCAGGTGTTGCCACAGGTGCAACGAACGGTGCATTCCACGTACTTGGGATGGATACCTTGCTTCATGTTGGAACTCCCTTGGTTGGCCTGGTTTCCGACCAGGCGAGGATGGTACGCCCTTGGGGCCTTCCCTTAGGCTTCGAGCCGTATCACTGTATCAGATTTGTTCGCTCATGCCGATGCAGACGTAGTCAGATTGTGAAGACGGGGTGCAGAGCGCTAAGCTAGACGCAAAACGGAAGCGCTCTTGATCACCTGGCGCCGGCACGTGGCGCCCCGCACTGGTTGGAGACCAGCATGCTTCTCACAGTGGACATCGGCAACACGCAGACAACGCTTGGGCTCTTTAATGAGGCAGGACAGCTCCTGCGTCAGTGGCGCATGGCATCGGACAAGACCGACACGGCTGACGAGCTGCACGAGAGGCTCTTCGGCTACTTTTTGATGCTTGGCCTCGACCTCGCGGACGTGAGGCACGTGGCCATTGCCAGCGTCGTGCCCGTGCTGACACGAGAGTGGCACTACATGCTCGGCCATATCCTCGAGCAAGAGGACGTGCTCACGGTAGATGCGACGCGCGACTGCGGGATCAAGATCGCCATGCCAGACCCGCGCCAGGTCGGTGCCGACCGCATCGCCAACGCAGTGGCTGCGCGGGCATCCTATGGGGCGCCGGTCATCGTAGTCGACTTTGGAACGGCAACGAACATCGACGTCGTGGATGGGTGCGGTGCCTTTCGGGGAGGTGCCATCATGCCGGGCCTCATGCTCTCGGCACGCGCGCTCTTCTCGCAGGCGGCACGCCTCTCGAGCGTGAGCCTCGTCGTGCCAGCGCACGCCTTGGGCACCGACACCGAGACGGCCGTGCAGTCAGGGATAGTGATAGGTGCGGCGGCACAGGCAGAGGGCCTCGTCAGGCGCATCGTGGGCGAGCTGAGGGCGGAGGATCCCGGACTGAGCAAGGTGCCAATCGTGGGCACTGGGGGCCTTGTGCGGGAGATCGCGCGGGCGACAAATCTGTTTGATGCCCTCGATCCCGACCTCACCGTACGGGGCATCTACCAGATATGGGAGCATCGCGCCAAGAAACGCGAGGGCTAGGCTGGTAGGGGTGCACGGCAGGCTCTGTCCACCCGGTCACACCTGAACCGCCACCGCACCATCGCGACCCTCGCTACTCCTCCCGCCAATCGAGCTCACCCAGCTCGGAGACCACATGGCCCACACGCTCCTCTGGAGCATAGACGGGAACGCCCGCATGCATCAGGAAGCGTACCGGATCATGCAGGAGATCCTCCATCGGAACGAGGACGTAGTCCCTCTCGCCCAGATGCGGATGGGGCAGCGTGAGCCTCTTGCCCGCATGCTGCTCCCCCTCGACGAAGACGAGGTCACAGTCAATGGTGCGAGGCCCGTGACCGACGAGCTTGGGATCGCGCACACGCTTGAGCTCATCCTCCACGCCGAGCAGGGCATCGAGCAGCACAAGCGGATGGAGCTCCGTGCGAATCTCCGCTACGGCATTGGCAACCGGCGTCGCGATGTTGTAGGCCGGCTCGGTCTCGTACGCACGGCTCACCAAGACAACCCGGGTAAGCGGAATCTTGTTGATGAGCTTGACCGCATGGGTAAGGTTACCCACGCGGTCACCCACGTTCGACCCAAGTGACACGAAGGCCTGACGTGCGTCGGCCTTGGCGACGGACCAGTAGCCATTGATGGCCTGCACCGTCGCCGCAACATCATGTACGCGCACAATACGTGAGCCATCCTCTATGGCAGAGAGGCACATGCCGACGCTGGCCGCATCCCGCTCCCGTGCATCCCGGATGCCCGACACCGCACCGACCGAGCGCTTGCGCGAGAGGGCAGTGATGACCGGATAGCCCATGGAGACGAGCTTTCTCGTGGCTCGCTCGATGACGATGTCCTCATCGGCAGACTTGTCAAAGCCAGGACCAGGATCTATACAGATGCGATCGTGACTCACGCCGGCACGCATGAGCGTGCGGGCCTGGTCGCCCAGAAAGCCCATGACCTCACGCATGAGAGGGGCCTCCTCGGGCAGGGTGAAGCGGCGCGTGCTGGTGGGTACCGTGCGCGGCTGTACCGGGCGACGCGAACGGAGGCGCGGGGAGTCGAGCGTCACGGAACGACGGGTACTCACGCCTCTGATCTTGCTCCAATGCATGATGATGCAGCCGCAGTTCGACTCGGCCGCCACGCGCGCCATTGCAGGATCACTAAAGCCCGAGACGTCGTTGATGATGGAGACACCAAGACGCACCGCAATCTTGGCGATGGCGGCATGACGGGTGTCAATGGACACGATCGCCGTGGGGGCCTCCGCGAGGATACCGCGGATGACGGGAATGACGCGATTGCCCTCCTCCTCGGGGTCTACGGGCGTATGACCCGGACGCGTTGACTCACCGCCCACGTCGATGATATCGGCGCCCTCATCGAGCATCTGGAGCGCCCGGGCAATGGCCGCCTGGGGATCGAGGTTCTCCCCACCATCCGAGAAGGAATCTGGTGTGACGTTAAGGATGCCCATGACGCGCGGACGCGTCAGTGACAGCTCATGTCTGCCACAGCACCAGATTGAGTAATCCTCTCGAAGCATGGGTCGAACCTCCCGGGGCAAGGATGCCGCGCACCGTGCACAACAGCACAATTGTCTCACTGATTGTAGCTTCTTACACCCCTATCGCAAAATCACGATGCCCCGGACCACCTCACGCCCATTCGGCGTGAGCCAAGCGCGCATGCCCGTCACTACCAATCGAACGCCCCTGCGATGTCACAGTCGCACACGAGGTCTGCCCGACCATCCTGCGGGGTTCCCCCCATGTTGCATATCACGAGGTCATCCCCAGAGAAGTACTGCACGAGCCCTGCGGCCGGATACACGACAAGCGACGTCCCGCCGATGATTAGCATGTCACAGTGCGAGATGGCGTCCACTGCAGCCACGATGTCCCTCTCGTCGAGCGCCTCCTCATAGAGCACCACGTCGGGCTTCACGCGACCACCACAATTCTCGCAGACAGGCACGCCCTCGGTTGACAGCACCCATTCCTGCGAGTAGACGGTACCGCAGTTCTGGCAGACGTTGCGGTGTGTTGAGCCATGCAGCTCTATCACGTGCTTGGAGCCCGCCGCCTGGTGCAGGCCATCGATGTTTTGCGTGATGACGGCGCTCAGCTTGCCCTCAGCTTCAAGCTGAGCGAGCTTCTTGTGCGCCTGGTTGGGGCGGGCCTCGGGCGCGCACATCATCTTGCGGTAGAAGTCGAAGAACTCCTCGGGGTGTTGCAGGTAGAAGTGGTGACTCAGCAGCTCCTCGGGCGAGTAGCTGGTCGAGAAGTGCTGGTTGTAGAGGCCGGTGGGGCTCCTGAAGTCAGGTATGCCGCTTGCCGTCGAGACGCCCGCACCACCAAAGAAAACCACGTCTTTCGCCCGCTCGACCCTCCCTCTGAGCTGCTTTGCCGCCTCAGCCGCGTTGGTGATCGTCTGTGCCATACCCGCCTCCCGTCATAGCCTTCACTTCCAGTATCCTACCGCGCCTCGAGCGAGCGCGTCGCGGGCATTCGACGGTTTTGCGCAGACGGCAGCCCCCTCGTCGAGGAAATTGGGGAAACTGTAGACAACAAGACCGAGGAAGAGAGGCCTTATCCCATGACAGCACTCGACACCAACATATCGGACTGCGCCCTCGTCTTCGAGGGTGGCGGCTATCGCGGTGCCTATACGGCAGGGTTTGCCCGCGTCCTCCTCGAGCAACAGTTCCACTTCGGCTTCGTGTGCGGTCTCTCTGCGGGGGCAAGCCACACCGTCGATTACACCTCACGCGACCTGCATCGAACACGCGCGGCGTTTCTCGCTCGGAAGCCAGCGGGCGTGCAGATTGGCGGCATACGGTCGATCGCCCAGGGCACGGGCCTCTTCAACGCCGATTACCTCTATGCGGGTTGCGTCGAGGATGGCTTTCTGCCCTTTGACTGGGAGACGTTTTGCGCAAACCCCGCTCAGGTTCGCATTCAGACGTTCGAGCGTGACACCGGCAGAACCGTAACGTTTGGCAAAGAGGACATGCCGGATGTCATGACCATGATCAACCTCGTGCGCGCAAGCTCCACCCTGCCGGGCGCCATGAAGCCGCTTCCCGTAAACGGCAGGGTGCTGCTGGACGGTGGTTTGGGCAAGGGGGCCGGCATCCCTGTCAGACTGGCTGAGGAGGCAGGTTACCGACGATTCCTCTTTGTGGCGACGCGTCCCAAGGGCTATCGCAAGCAGCCCCCCACCAAGCGCGAGTTGCGCATGCAGAGCCTCGTCTCACGCGACTACCCCTATCTGCGCAACGCCATGCTCACCCGCTGGGAGCGCTACAACGAGGAACTCGCCCGCGTGGAGCGGCTCGCACGGGAGGGGCGCTGCCTCATCGTCTATCCCGACGCCATGCCCGTCGAGAGCGACACGCTGAGCACGGCAAGGCTAATCGAGGCCTACGACCGGGGTCACGCGCAGGGCATGCGCGACCTGCCGATATGGCGCGAGTTTCTCTTTGGGTCCGCCGACGCTGGCCCGCATCCCGATCCCGCCGCGATTCAGGCCCAGATCCGCGAGGCGGATGGTGATGACGGGTACATCGTCATCGAGCCGTAGGCATGGCCTGTGCGAGAGACCACACACGCAAAGGGATGGAGGACCCTCCCTGACCTCAGACGGTAGGGTATGAGGCCCGGGGTTGCCGCAAGAAAGTCAGGCGCACCCAGACCGTCCCTGTCAACCAGACACGACTTCCCAGCAGAAGGAGACATTGTGAGCGATACGCCCAGTACCCCCACGACCGACTCAGACACCGACGCGCGCGAGCTCACGCTCGTATCGTGGAACGTAAACGGCCTGCGCGCCGTACTCAAGAAGGAGCCAAGCTTTGCCGAGGTCTTCAACTCCTGCTCGGCAGACGTCTTCGCCATCCAGGAGACCAAGCTCCAGGAGGGGCAGGTGGACCTTGACATCCCAGGCTACGTGCAGACCTGGAGCTTCGCCAAGCGCAAGGGCTACTCGGGCACGGCGGTCTTCAGCAGGGAGGAGCCCCTACAGGTGGTGCGCCAGATAGGATCTCCCGTGGCAGAGGACGAGGGCCGCGTCTGCGCCCTGGAGTTCACAGGCTACTGGTTCGTGAATGTCTACACGCCTAACTCGAAGAACGGTCTGGCTCGCCTCGACGAGCGCATGCTGTGGGACGAGCGCTACCGTAGCTTCCTGGCCGGACTCGCCAAAGAGAAGCCGGTCGTGAGCTGCGGGGACTTCAATGTCGCGCACGAGGAGATAGACCTCAGAAACCCCGACACCAACCACCAGAACGCCGGTTTTTCGGACCAGGAGCGCGAGGGCTTCACGCGCCTTCTGGACGCCGGCTTCACGGACAGCTTCCGTAAGCTCTATCCCGATCGAGCGGATGCCTACAGCTGGTGGAGCTACCGCATGCGCGCCCGCGAGAGAAACGTGGGTTGGCGCATCGACTACTTCCTTGTGAGCGATGACGCAGCCGGTCGCATTACGGGGGCATCCATACTCGATGATGTCTACGGCAGCGACCACTGCCCCGTGGAGCTACGCATCAGGCTGTAGGGCCGTGGGGCGGGCGTGGGGCGGGCGCTCGACGCGACCGTTCGTGCTCCTCAGGGCGTGGGGCGGCGCAACGAAGGCAGGGGTATGCGGGCACGTCACGCGCGACTCACGGCACGACGGCGCGACGTAGCGCCTCAAGGAAGCTGTCCGCGTCCGTTGTCGCGATGAGCTCCTGCGGAAAGTGCAGGTCCTCAAGCAGGCCGCGCACCCGCCCCAGACGACCAACGTCGTAGCTGATGTGGGCATCGGAGCCCGTCGAGACCATGCAGCCAAGCTCGGCCGCCCGACTCGCGATCGCACGACACGAGGCCGCAGCCTCGGTATGGTTGGCAAGGGTGGCCTCGTTTATCTCGACCATCTTGCCATGCTCCCTGGCAGACATGAGCACGGCGTCAACGTCAAAGGGAACTCCCGATCGTCCCAGATGGCCCAAGATGAGGACCTTTGGGTCCTCGAGCGCCCGTAGGTACATCTCGGTGGTCTTCGCGAGCGTCGCGCCCTTGGTGAAGTCATCGTTGTGAACCGAGGCGATCACGTAGTCACAGTCTTTGAACACGCGCTCCTTGAGCGTGGTGGACTCGGGAAGGAGCGTGCCGTTTATCTCCCGCTCGACCGCAACGTCCCAGCCAAAGAGGTGACCCTCGAGGTCCACGATATCCGCCTCGCAGCCATGCAGCAGGCGTACACCACACCACTCGCATGGCCAACAGTGGTAGTTGATGAAGTACTGATGGTCGCGCAGATCATGCACATGCGCCCGCCTCGTATCTTCGACCTCAGGAAACAACATCGACGAGTAGTGGTCGGTGGAGCCAAGGAGCCCTATGCCGAGCTCGGCGGCAGCCCGGACGTTCTCCTCGACAGTGGAGTAGGCATGACGCGAGTAGATCGTATGCGTATGTGTGTCGCAGCGTATGTGAAGCATGAACGTCCCCCTCGGCTATAGCGCACGGCATCGGGGCGAGGCACCCTGTTCTTGTGCCTCACCGATACCCCCTACGATACAGCAGCAGAGACGTTCGAGATGTCCAACAGACCGACGGTCGTTCCTGCTGCCCCGTACCTGAGTCAGACTGACCCGACGCCAACGGTCTGACCCGACAGCGAGGGAGCATGGAATAATCGCTAGGGGCTACGTCTTAGAAGTTTACCTTGAAACTCTTTGCGAAACCAATCGAATCGTAATAGCATGGAATAATCGCTAGGGGCTACGTCTTAGAAGAGGCTTCATGAGTTCGTGTGGGTGGGCAGTTGCGTCACCGCCAGGACAGCGTGGGCGTCACCGCCCTGGCGGTGACGCAGGAGTGTACACAGATCGGCCAAAATGGTCTCTCGGCGCCGTTTTGGGGCATTTGTGTACACTGTTGCGCCGTGGGCTTGGGTT
>ERZ773043.1691-NODE-1691-length-12193-cov-19.621025_pt1 | contig 12193 bp, 8 predicted proteins | sample MGYA00580636_ERZ773043 | MGnify/ENA primary metagenome ERZ773043 (study PRJEB29015, sample SAMEA2737992) | human oral metagenome | biome: human oral; feature: human-associated habitat; material: dental | place: China | collected 2065 ... | reverse complement strand
CTTTTCTCTATTTGAGTCAAAAATCGCCAGAATATATGGTGTTCTCGGAGGAGTTAGCGGCCTCAAATATTACGGTCAAAAAGTTTAGCACGCGTCAGCAGGTCGAGGAAACGGACGGCTGGCATAACGGGCGGTTTGAGGTGGCGAAGATCGTCGCTGAAACGCCGGACGAGGCGCACTTTCTGGTTTGCGGTAGTCTACCATTTGTGCGCGATGTTTGGCAAAAACTAACCGCCGCTGGTGTCGACGAATCACATATTTCAACGGAGACATTTTTTGAACAATGAGCGAGATGGCGACGGTTGAATTGAGATTGGCGCCGGTAGTTGCCGATGACAACGATATTGACAAATTTGATGTGTTTTCGTCGTCGAGGGACGGTGCTGAGGGCGAGGATTTTTTTTCGTCTGGTGCTGAAGAAGCGGGTGGTGCTGATGCAGATGAAGCGGTAAGCAGCCTTGACTTGGTGGCAGTCGCCAGCGGCAAAGAAAAGCTTGACACCGCGCTAAGTGATACAGACAGTAACAATAGCTCAGAAACATTGATACCAGTTGACCCCGAGTTGTGTGAGAAATTTGGAACAATTGCCTGCATTGGTTGTGACTTTGCGCTATTGTGTGCTGAACGTCAGGCGGCGATGGCGGTAAAGAGTAACGAAGACCAGCCAGATAACCAGCTCAGTACACTTGAGCAATTGCTCCAAGAAGATGAAGTGCCGGGCGAGATTGTCTGGGCGCAGCCTACGCCAGATGATGATGCTAGTAGAGAGCAGCTGCTAACTACCGAGGAAGAACAGTCAATAAACGGTAGTTCAAATGTATCTGAATCTGAGCCAGAACCCAAATCTAGACCTAAGCCTGGACCTGAACCCAAAGAGCAGCTGCTAGCAGATACTCAATCACCCCTCCGGCCGTCTAACAAACAAAAGGAATCAACTGCAGAGGCGCTGCCTCAGTTTGCAGAGTCAAGAAACTTAGAGTCTTTGAACCATGAAGTCGACGAAAGCCATGGCGATGACGAAGAAAAATCGACTACAGCTCATATAGCTAATGTAGTGAAAAAAACAACTAGCAGCGATGATGGCGGTGCTAATCTTGAGGCCAATTCCAGTTCGGCTGTTAAAGCATCGAAAGAACCTCTTGCGCAAATCGATAGCGATAATACCGATGGGTATATCAAGCAAGATGAATTACCGCGAGCAGCAGACCGTGCAGCGGATGACTCGGATAAGCTTGTTAATCGGGAAGCGGCAACAGTAAACCGCGTTGCCCAAACAACTCAGCGTTCAAACAAACATGCCGACCAGGAGGTGTCATCAGCTGTTAATACAACTGAACAAATCTCGTCAGTTAACACTCATCAGGCGATTAAAATTCCTAAGCCAGAGGGTAATGGCAGCGCCGTCGCAGCAACTCACTCTCAGAAAGAGCCAGCGATAGAAAAAGTATCAAGCACGCTAATTGATGCTAATGATACTTTAGCCGACAACGGGACTTTTACTGCGATCTATAGAGAAGACGGTACGCAAGAGCGGCCATCTCCAAAGTCAAAATCTATTAGCGCAGAGAATAATAATCTACTTAAAAAAACTACTCCCAAAAATATTACAACTAAACCTAAAAGTGATTCATCAACAGATTTTGAAGCCTCAGCTGAGATGTCTTTAGAGTCTCAAAAAACTCCGTCGATAGATAAGCAAAACCCGTTAGCTGATGATAAAAAGGATAATATTAGCTCTCCTTCCGCGGTTGAATCTGTTGATTATTCCAGAAAAACTCTGCCAGAAACTCGATTGGTAAACGATGTACAAAATACATCAGATGGAGAGGATTCAGCCGTAAAGCTTGTCGAGAAGGAAAGTGCGCCGTCAAAAAAAGCAGTTGTTAAAAATCATAATACACATTACAGTGATAGTGCTAGTGTGTTTAATCAGATAGAGCAGGTAGAAACGGTCGCAAATACTCCTTCTGTAAAATTGCCTGCAGAAACTGCTAGTTGGGCTAGCGAAAATGAAATCTTTGTAGTTGACCGGGAAGAAAGTTTTGCTAATAACCATAGAGACGAGTCTATGCAGCGTGAGGCAGTATTAATAGATAGCGATAACGACTTGCCGACTTTACCGCAGAACAAACTAACGCCAAAAGTTGATATCGAGCAAGACCTAGAGCCGAAAAATACTACTGAGATAAATATTCAATTGCGTTCTGCCCGGTCCTCTGAGCGATGGCCAAAATTGGATGAGATGGTAAATTCAGTGTTGCCACCGAGCAGGTCTTTAAATTATGAGCTATTACCTAAACCGGATGAGACGTCAAGCGGCTTGCAAGAGCATGACGAGAGACAAATCTCTGAACTATGGCCTAAGCCGGATGAGGCGTCAAATCGATTGATTGATCAAGCGGACTTTGAAGACGAAAAACTAGTTCGTCAAAAAGCTCAGCAAATAAGAATTACACAGCCAAACGAAAACGACACAATATACGTTGATTTGAGGAATGAGCATGCTAGCAGCGAGGTAGACAGTCTGCACAGCCAACCAACTGCGGACTATGCGGATCAAATAGAAATGAATAATGATAATGACTTGAATTGCCAACTAAATGATAATAGCGGCAGCCAGGCAGAAAAACTGTATGAGGTTGCTTTTGCTCATCCTTTAGCGGCGTTATGGACTGATGACAGCCGGCTAAATCCAGAAAATAACAAAATCTCAAATGGTCGCAATACCAGTGTTACTTCGTGGTTGACAAAATTGGTTGGTGCAGTAGCAGTTTATGTGGCCTGCAGTAGGCGAGAAAGTACGCTTGGTATTTCTAATTAGACATTGTAAAAACCTTAAGTTATAATAAATATATGTCCTGTGATGGTACGCCACCAGTGAATACACCAACTATTTTGAATTTTAGCGCCCCTTGGGCGTCTTTTAATTATGAGGAGATATATGAACAGTAATAAAAAAGTTAATCTTAAAAAAGTGACACTATCTGCAGTTATTATCCTGCTGACTTTAGCAGGAGTGTTGGTTTATGCGTTGTCTTGGCAAGGTGATACGAAGGACATTGAGGCGGTGGCGGATAGTTTTAAGCCGTTAGATGGTTGGCAACAAACCGACTCTAGAGTAGTCCCGCCAAGATTTTTATGTTTCTCAGGAGCTTGTCCAGAGGCGTCTAAATCTTGGACTATAAAGGATAAAATTACGCAAAATAGCGTTAAGAGGTTTATCGGAAATTCTTCGGATGTTAATAGAAACCATAGCAGGTGCGTGGATTATGATGATAGTAAAGTTTTAGACTCGTGCGAATACGTCGGAGAGAGAGGGGATTATCAGTTTAGCATAATGATTGATTACAACAACTCAATCAATAGTACTAAAGTATATTTATTTATAAGAAGAAAGGGCCAAATTTATGATTAAGCAAAAAGTATTAATCTATGTGGTATCTGTAGTAACTATAATTGCTAGTGTACTCGTCTTTGACGCTAGAGTTATGGCGAAGAAGGTCGATGATAAATGTACATTAGCTACAGCTATATTTGCTCGTGGTTCTGGGCAAGGATTTAATGCTAAAGAATCTTTAACTTTCCGTACACAGCTAGAAGGTAGAGTAGATAAAAAAACAGTTAAACTTCTACGAACTTGGTAGCGAAAGCTATGGCGGCAATCAATATCCAGCGGTTGACGTCAGTAATGTCTGGAATGGCAATGCTATTGGCGCCAAGATTAGTGGTGGTATGGGAAACACTTACGGCAAAAGCGTGAAAGAAGGTGTCGCAGAATTACGTACTTATCTAGATATTCGCCATCGAAAATGTCCTAACGAATTTTTCATTCTAGGTGGTGTTTCACAGGGTGCGCAGGTAGTTGGCCAAGCATTGCCAAGTATCTCGTCTGGCGTCAAGAATAAAATAGTCTTTAACATGCTGTTTGGCGATCCTAAATTATATTTGCCAGAGGGCGAAGGGATATTTCCGCCAGCTTGTCGTAACGAGAAATTATCAGCTTATCGGCGCGAAATTGCTAATTGCCATGTTGACAACGGCGCACTTGGTGCCCGAAAACCGTTTTTGCCGAGCGAAGATAACTCAAAAACTGGGTTATGGTGTCTAGCTAACGATTACGTTTGCGGTAGTTCAAAATTTGTTTGGGACGTTGAGGGTCATGGTAAGTACGCCAATTCCAATGGACCGATTGACGACGGTGTCCGCGAAGCGGTCAGCCGGTTAAAAAAGGTTATAAAGACTGCTCCTGCTCTACAAAGTGATACAAAGATCAATGACAAACCTATAAACAATAATATGGGCACAACTGGAACTGACGTGGTATTTGTTTTGGATACTACTGGGTCAATGTCGCCATATATTGACCAGATGAAAACATTTATTAGAAATTATAGTTCAAAAATCAAAGAAACGAACGGACGAGTTGGACTGGTTGTGTATCGTGATGATGGTGATGAGTATACTGCTAAGAAATTATCAGATTTGCAGCCAGATACCACTGATATGCTTGATAAGCTTGAAGATATCTCTATTGAGGGTGGTGACGATGAGCCAGAGGCGGCGCTGCATGCTAGTATGGTGGCCATGAACGAGATGAAGTGGCAGAAGGGAGCGACAAAAGCAATCATTCTATTGACTGATGCCGGCTATCATGAGCCAGATAAGGTTGATGGTTCGACGCTGGCGGCTGTAGCTAAACGTTCACTAGAAATTGATCCAGTCAATATTTACCCAGTTGTAGAAAAACACCTGGAAGGTTCGTATGAGGATATGGCCAGCCAGACCACTGGCCAAGTAATTGTTAGCGGTGGTGAAAATGACACCATTGCTGCGCTAAGTAAAGCCTTAACTAAAATTAAGAATCGTCCGAACGCCAAACTGAAAATTGGCGAATATTATGCGGAGGTTGGACAGAAGATTACCTTTGATGCCGGTGATTCGTACGTAGTTGATGGTAGTATTACAAAGTACGAGTGGGATTTTGATGGTGATGGTAAGATTGATCAAACGACAACAAGTCCAGTCACCAACCATGTCTATAATGAAAAATTTGATGGCGTCATGCAAGTGCGAATGAGTGCCAGTAACGACACGGTGTCAAACATATCGGCGCCTGTTAAAGTTGGTATAAAACCTAATTTGCCTGTTGGTCCTGGAGCGCCTCAGGTTTTGGCAAAAATTATTGAGCGAAACGGTAATAAGGCGACAATTCGGCTAAATTGGCAGCCAGTTGATGAGCTGTCTTCGCGCTGGTTAGTTAGCCTAGATGATACTAACCTTGGTTACACGGTTGGCGAACAGCGGCAGCTTGATATTACCGATGTAGACATATCGACGAGCAGAAAAGTCACGGTGACAGGCGTCAAAGCTGACGGTTACGCTGGTAAGCCTGCGACCGTACAAGTTGATAACGAGATGCCTGTGCCTAACCCTGAAGGGCCAACTTATCGGCCATGTCCTTATAAAATTAGAGTAGGTTTATTTACGATAGCCTGCCGTTACCAAAAGGTAACGTTTGGCAGCTGGTCATTTTATTGGATGGTTTGGTATATCGTTAGAAGTTAAGTATGTATAGAGCGGTAATAATTTCATTAGCATAGTATAATTTTATATATGAAGCTGTCTGACCGCCATCCCAACGACCGTCCCCGCGAGAAGTTGGCGCGTTACGGTACGGCGCGGCTGAGCGATTTGGAGCTGTTGATGGCGATTATTGGCAGCGGTAATAAACAGGCGGATGTCGGTAAAATTGCACGCGAAGTGCTGAAAATTGTGCGTCAAAAAGGCGGCGATGTTTCGTATGATAATTTACGGAGCGTGATTGGCTTGGGCGAAGCGAAAATCCCGGTGATTCTGGCGAGTTTGGAGCTGGCGAGGCGGTACTTGCTGGATAGCGACCAGCCGATCATTGACAGTCCAGAAAAGGCCGTCGAGCTGCTGGCCGACATTCGCGACAAAAAGCAGGAATATTTTGTCTGTCTGACGCTGGATGGTGCGAATCGTTTGATCGCCAAGCGGGTGGTGACCATCGGCACGCTAACTGCCAGCCTAGTGCACCCGCGCGAGGTTTTCGCCGACGCCATCGCCGACCGCGCCGCCAGTATCATCGTGGCACATAATCATCCGAGCGGGAGTTTGGAGGCCAGCCAGGCTGATAAAGATGTTACCAGCAGGCTGGCAGAAGCGGGAAAACTGCTTGGTATTACGCTTAATGATCATATTATTGTTACGAAGAACGGCTACATAAGTATCATCTAAAATAAGAATGAGCAGTAAGTGATTATATAACAAAATGTTAAGAGATTAATTAATGATATACGATATATAACAGATTAAGATAAGAGAAAAATGTTAAAAGATATTGACTAAAATTTAACAAACTTATATAATGGGAATATGAATCCACTTAAATCTATAAACCCATCATTTAACTCGGAATTGGTGAGCGAACTATTTAATTTGGAGAAAATTCGCTATACCCATTTAGGGGGTACGACTCCGCCATGGCTATTCTTTGATTTGAGAGAAATTATGTATATATTAGAAAGTGTTGCGTCTGCTCGAATAGAAGGAAACCGCACAACGGTCGTTAGTGCTGCCATGGATTCATTAAGCAGTGACGAAAAACCTAGTGACGAAGGTCTGCAAGAACTTCGCAATATCAGGAAGGCGATAGATTTTATTGAAGAAGCTTTTGATGGAGACGACGATCAACGGATTACACCCTCTTTTATTCGTGAGATTCAGAAAATAGTAGTTACTGACTTAAAACACGATGGCAGTAAGTGTCCTGGAGATTGGCGAAGCTGTCCAGTACATATTACTAAAAGTGATCATAGACCGCCAGAACACATAGAGATACCCCAGCTTATCCAAGAGCTATGTGACTATATTGCTGATAATAATGATAGTAAAATGGACATTATCAAAATTGCCCTCGCGCATCATCGATTGGCCGCAATACACCCATTTGATAATGGAAACGGTAGGACGGCAAGGCTTGTCACATATGCGATGCTTATTAGAGCTAAATTTATCAACAAAACTATGCGGACTATTTTAAATCCTTCCGCTATTTTTTGTATGGATCGTCAAGAGTACTATGATAAATTAGCTGCGGCAGACTCTGGCAAGGAAGAGGCGTTAGAGGATTGGTGTCTATATGTCGCACGGGGTATAGCTAGCGAGATGGTCAGGGTGAATAAATTATTAGATCGTAACTACGCTGTACCAAATATAATAGAGCCGGCGTTGAAAAGTGCCCTTGATAGTCAATTCATATCTGCAGAAGAGCATGAGATTTTAAAGATAGCCATGCAAAAAGATCTAATTCAAGCACAAGACGTGAGGCATCTATTTGGGCAAACCGCCTCTGCTGCAGTGCAGACTTCTCGTGTTTTGACGAATATGAGAGACAAAGGATTACTCATGGTTCACCCTAAATACAAAAAGAAGTATGTTATGAGGTTTGCTAATAACTATTTATTAAGGGATGTACTGTTGGCTATGGATAGAAATGGTTTATTAGTGGTGAAAAATGAAGTAACGGAATAAAGAGAAGAGATGATGAACGGCTACAACGACAACATACATCAACAACAAATTGACAAACTTCAGCAGCTCTTCCCCGAGGTAGTCACCGAGGGTAAAATCGACTGGCAGAAGCTTCAGGCGACACTAGGCGAGACGGTTGATTTGGGCGAACGCTACGGCCTCGGCTGGAAGGGTAAGAGCGACGTCTTCGCTGCCATCCAGGAGAAGACCGTCCAGACGCTCCACCCCGACCGGGCGAATTCCGTCGATTGGGATACGACGGGCAATATGTTTATCGAGGGCAATAACTTGGCGGCGCTGAAGATTTTGCATAAGGCGTATTACGGCAAGGTCAAGATGATTTACATCGACCCGCCCTACAACACCGGTAACGATTTTATCTACAATGACGACTTCAAGCAGACACGCCGTAGCTACGAGGCGGAGGCGGGTATCACCGATGATGAAGGTAACGTTGTGCGAGATGACGGCCTGCGCACTAATACCGGCGGACACAAGCACAGCAACTGGCTGAATATGATGTATCCACGCCTCTTCTTGGCACGCAACCTGCTTCGCCAAGACGGCGTCATCTTCGTCTCGATCGACGACAACGAAGTCCACAACCTCCGCCTGATGATGAATGAGATATTTGGGGAGGAGAATTTTCAAGGTCATATTCACTGGCGTCGTAGAACAAACCAGCCTAATGACTCAACTAAAATGATTGGTTTGGTTGCAGAGCACATCCTGGTCTATGCGAAAAACGGGGTGTCATATAAAGAATCTGGTGTGGGCAAAATAGAGGTTACGGGTAATTTTTCTAATCCAGATAATGACCCTAGGGGTTCGTGGGCATCAAAGCCGTGGAAAACAGGATCAAGCCAAAGTGGTACGAGGTATACTATTGATTTACCGAGCGGAGATAAAATTACTGACGAATGGATGGGTAGCGAAGAGACTTATAGAAAATTAGTAGAAGATGGCAGAATATATTTCCCGAATAATGGCAAGGGTTACCCTCGTAAAAAATATTATTTAAGTGAAAGGCAAGACGAAGGTCAATCCGCTAACAATTGGTGGGCTAGTGATATTTTTGGAAATAATCAAGAGGCTACATCGGAACAGAAGTTACTATTTAATGGAAAAGTAGTATTTGAGAACCCAAAGCCTACAAGGCTAATAAAGTCTATGTTGGGGCTTGCTAATGTGAAGAGCAGTGATGTTGTCGTGGACTTTTTCGCTGGATCTGGAACAACCATGCAATCTGTCATGGAATACTCTTTTGAAAATGAGATTGAACTTAGGGCTATTGTCGTTCAATTAGATGAAAATCTAGATAAGAACTATGAGAGCGCAGGTTCAAAATCAAAAGACATTATCAGAAATGCCATAGAAGTACTTGATGCAATTAACAAGAATCATTCAATATCTGAGCTAGCAAAAGAGCGCATCCGTCGGGTTGGTACCAAAATCCGTGCCGATCAGGCGGATAAGCTCGCCTCTCGTGATGCTCCGCTCGACCTTGGCTTTCGGGCGTATCGTGTGAGTGATAGTAATTTCAAGCAGTGGAACGAGCTAGTTTCTGGTTCAGAGGAGATTCGCCAGCAGGCGCTTGCTAATCTCGACCCGCTGGAGGAGGGTACGACTGATGACGACCTGCTAACCGAACTCCTGCTCAAGCGAGGCATCTCGCCATTGGCGAAGATTGAGCAGCACGATAACTTCTGCTTTATCCCGTCCGAAAAGCTCGTCATTTGCCTAGCGCACTCCATGGCAGAAGAGTTATTTGCGACCATCCTAGCCGCCAAACCATCATCCATCATCCTCCTCGACCGAGCCTTCGGTGACGACGTGAATCTAAAAGTAAACCTACTCCTGCAAGCTGAACGGCAAGGTGTTGAGGTGGAGGTGGTGTGATGAAATATATTAGTTTTACAATCAATAAATACAAAGCAGTATCAAGTCCGGTAAAGATAGATATCGATAAAGAGAGACTTATACCAATAATTGGTGTTAATGAATGTGGTAAAACCACTATCTTAAAAGCAATACTGGCCTTTGATTACTATAACGATACATTTGATGATATGTACCATCACCTACAAGATACGGGTAATTTGTATGATGCTGGAGAGCAGGATTCCTCAAGTATTACTGCACGGATTGCTATCTCTAGCGAGGAGTTGAAGAAGGCAATTAAGGGCGCAGGACAAGAAGCGCCTGAAGATAAATCTCGAGCGTATACAACGAGACTTAGGGGTGAAAATATTACGGAAATACTTATTACGAGAAGTTTGAGACAAGATAGCAAATCTTATGATATTAACTTTGAAAAGTTCGATGATACAACTTTTAATAACTTTCTAGCTAAACAGATAATAAGAAAGTTGCCCTATATTTTGTATTTCGATGATTTTCGGGATCATGTTCCCGAAAAAATAGATATTGACATGGGTAAAAAAGACAATCCTTCAGGATGGCTGGCTATTGTAGAGAGACTATTCAAAGAGTCAGATTCAAAATTTTCTATTTTTGATCTTGAGGAAAAAGATGATCGTATGAGAAAAACAATTCTGGCAAAAGTAAACAAAAGGTTACAAAGTACCTTAGCGAAAGAATGGCAGACCTTTAAGCTTGACGACTCTGACAGTTTAAATGTTGCGATAGATTTTATGCCATCAAGCAATAATAGTGATGGCTCCGCAAAGCCTGCTTATGTAAAATTTGAAATAGTTGAGACAGATAATAATGACGAGCTACATTATTTTTATGTTCGTGATCGCAGTAAGGGTTTCTATTGGTTTTTCAATTTCGTAATGAAACTGGAGTTTAATCCGAAGATAGTATCTAATGAAGGATCAAATGCCATATACCTACTAGATGAGCCAGGATCATACCTGCATGCAACAGCTCAATCTAGATTATGCAAGAAATTAGAAAAGATTTCTAAGAAAAATTCAGTAATCTATTGTACGCATTCTCACTATCTACTAGATCCGGATGTAATTTCAATAAAATCAATCAAGATAGCTAGTAAAGATGATAGAAAAGAAATTCACCTATCCAATGTCTATAGTTATACTGGAAAGGACACGAGTGCATTTCAGCCAATATATGACACTCTTGAGGTTAAGCCATTTGGCTTAAAGTACGACACCAATGATAAAGTGGTTTTAGTAGAGGGAATATATGACTATTATTGTTTTAGCATGTTCTTGCCCAACTACAGGTTTATTCCGTGTAAAAATGCCGAATCTATATCCTACTATATTTCCTTAATGATAGGCTGGGGTGTTAAATTTAATGCGCTTTGGGATAATGATCCAGAGGGGATAAGATGCAAGGATGATGCAGCGCTAACCTTTAAAGAATCTGTCAGTGATAGGCTTCATCTATTGCCAAGCAAGAGTGGAAAAAAGACTATCTTGCAAAATATGTTCATTGGTACTGATTTAGTAATGATAAGGCAGGAGTTGGGGATATCTCGTAATGCATCTTTTGATAAAACTATCCATTCTTTATACTACAACGACAGAAGAAAAGAGATAGTATCGAAGGTTAGTGAAGAAACCCGAAAGTCATTTTTTGAAGTAGAGAAGGTGTTGAATTTTTAATATGCTTATGATCGCTATTAGCAAAAAAAGTAACAAATTTTCTGTAAAAAGTCGCCCTACTTTTCCGGTTGTCTGGACAGCTGAAGTCTCCATGGATTATTTAAAAATTCCAAACAACTTTGCAGAAAAGGAGCGTGTATGAAACTCCACTTCGACTCAAGCCTAGATTACCAAATCGACGCTGTTAATGCGGTGGTGGATGTGTTTCAGGGTCAGCTGTATAGTGATAGCTCGTCCGCTGTATTGAATGTTGACGAAAAGCAAATGAGCCTCGAGCAATTAAGCGCACGAGGTAACTCGCTATCACTATCTGAAAAACAGATAAAGGGTAATATTGTGGCAGTTCAGGCGCGAAATGACATCGACGCTACGAATAGTGACATCGCACATCTTTCCATCGAGATGGAGACTGGCACGGGTAAAACGTATGTGTACTTGCGGACGATTCATGAATTGCATCAGCACTATGGCTGGAAGAAGTTTATCATCGTGGTGCCGAGTGTGGCGATCCGTGAGGGCGTGCTGAAGAATTTGGCGATCACCAGGGAGCACTTCGCCGATCTCTATAACAAGCCGGAGATGGATTACTACGTCTGGGACAGCAAGAAAACTGGTCAGGCTCGTGAGTTTGCGACGAACGATACCTTGCAGATCATGGTGATTACCATTGATAGCTTCGCTAAGGCGCAGAATGTGATGAATCGGCAGAGTGACTATGGTCGGCCGCTCGATTTTATCAAGGCTACTCGCCCAGTGGTTATTCTCGATGAGCCGCAGAATATGGAGACGGACATACGGCGGAATGCTATTGCCAGTCTTAATCCGCTGTGCACGTTGCGCTATAGTGCCACGCACAAGTACTTATACAATTTGCTTTATCGACTGACTCCGGTCGATGCCTATGATAAGGGCCTAGTCAAGAAGATCGAGGTGCATAGTGTCCAGAGTGAGGATAATTATAATGATGCGTATATCAATGTGTTGTCGTTGGAGCGTCAGTCGAAGACTCGCTCATTCGCCAAGATAGAGGTGGATGCGAGTGA